>Ga0307995_1000810_pt1 | contig 20481 bp, 17 predicted proteins | sample EllFjometagen262_FD_203132 | JGI IMG/M metagenome (GOLD analysis project Ga0307995, IMG submission 203132) | Marine microbial communities from Ellis Fjord, Antarctic Ocean - #262 | ecosystem: Environmental > Aquatic > Marine > Unclassified | place: Southern Ocean | collected 2014-11-02 | reverse complement strand
TACAATGATATAAATACCTCATTTCTCAAAAAAGGGAAATCTTTATTAATTCTATTAGATGAAATAATTAACAGACAAAGTATTTCATTAATGCTTCAACAACAAAGTAAAGGCATTCTTATTGACGATTTAGATAGTATCGACAAAAATGATAATATCATATCTAAATTAACTACCACCATTAAAACAAGTTACACCAATGTACCTTACATACTAACATGTAACAAAAATTTCATGTCGTCTAATATACAAAAACTTGAAAAAATATCTTTCCCGTTCCATTTGAAATCACCTACCGTGACACAAATGGTTAGAAGTGCAAAGCAATCTAATAAAGATATACTAAAAGAATGTGCTAAAAAATCAAATGGTGATTGGAATACTTTTCAACAACTAATACTTTTTGCAAATAACAAAGAGTCTCTAAATAATATAGATACTAAACGAAAAACATTATCAATTAATAAAACTTACGATAGTATATTAAATAATAAGTATAATGTCAAAGATATTTTTATAAGTAGTAGCGCTGATAATAATCTAATTTCACTTATCTCTTTTACAAATACTTATGATATAATGAAAAATACTAATGATTTAGCATATGTTTATCAAAATTTTTGCCATTATGATCTAGTAGAAAAACACGATGAAGATCTAAATTTATATAACATATCCATATTATTTGGTATAGTTATACCCACATTTTACTGTCGGAAATACTTGAAAAAAAAATATACATCCAGATATACTCATGTATTTTCGGTATCTACAACACAACTTAATTATAGAAAACTAATTCAGAAAATAAAATATTATATGAATAATTCTATTACTGTTTTATCTGTTTTATTATATAAGTCCCTTTATGATTCAAGAGCAAAAGAATATTGTTTAAAATTGGACCTTAAGGAATTTACACTTAATGAACTGAAAAAAATAATAAAAACAAAATATGATATTAAATTTTCAACTGAAATAAATAAAAAATTACTTGCATTTATCAATAAATAACTGACTACATATACATAAATGAAGGCGGGCCTATCTTCTTAGTTTTCAACAATGCAGTTGTTATCTCCTGTGTAATATTACACGGATACTTGATATCATTCAACTTATAATGTAAATTTTGTCTATCTTCTGGATTCAACATAATCCATATGTTAATTTTTGACACAATATTCGTAATACAACGTTTAAGATTACGTACCCCCTTTTCACTGTTAGTGTAATTTTCAATAATATTAATTATTACCTCTTTTGTAAATATTATCTCTTCCTCCGTAATATTATGTTCTTTGAATATATCCGGAATCAGATACTTCTGAGCAATTATCGTCTTCTCATTCAATTTGAAACCATCTGTATTAATTACATTCATACGGTCCTTCAGAATTGGATCTATCATCGATTCATCATTAAAGGAAAAGATAAACAACGCCTTAGATAAATCAAAATCAATCCCCGTGAAATAGTTGTCATTAAAACAATTGTTCTGACTCGCATCTGTCAGGTGTGTCAATAAATGAATAATCTCCTGACCCTTATATGTCTCACTCACCTTATCCAATTCGTCAAAATAGAATATAGGATTCATACATTTAGTCTGAATCAGTATATCCACTATCTTCCCGTGTCTCGATCCCTCATATGTAAAATTATGACCATCAAAATAACTGGAATCTGTTGCGCCTCCCAATGCAATAAATGCGAATGGACGCCCCAGTGCTTTTGCGATACCTTCTTTTACAAGTGTGGTCTTACCATTTCCCATTGGACCCTGAATCGCAATAACATTACCCATTGATTTAGGATTGCGAATGCTCTGACCAACTACCTGTAATATCTGACATTTTGCTTCTTTGTGACCATAGATAGCGCTATTCATAGTTTTCATCAATTGAGACATAAAATCAGAGACCTCTTTTGGTGAAGAATCATTATTTACAGGGAAATCATGATACTTATTAAATGGTACTTTCATAAGCGTATCCATCCATTGACTATTTTTGTAAAATTCCCCCGTAGATTCATCCATTTGACTAAGGTTCATAATTTTTTGCATAGCAATACTCTTTGTTTGAATTGGCAAATGACTTTCTATAATTTTAAATCTCATAGGTGTCTTATCATTCATTTTATTAAGTTCTCTAAACTGTTCCATATATAATTTCTTCTTAGATTTATCCAATTCATGGAAATAATCCCACTCTTCATCTTCTATTCCCATAGTTTCCTCATGCCACATTTCACAATATTCTTCGTCATATTCATCATATTCAAAATCACTGTCAGAATCATTTCCCTCTAATTTATTAAGCAACGTATCCAATGAAACACCTTCCTCTTCCTCGCTGTCACTTTCTTTATTAACGTGTGCATTGACAGCATCGTCGCCAAATGTTTCCCGGTCCTTGTCCCGGTCCTTCTTACTTTTCTTTTTCCTTTTATTCTTAACTTCATCTAACTTTCTCTTTGATTGAAGTTCGCTATTTGCCATACTTGTTAATATCTCTATTAAAGGATTTGACGCTATGTCATTTTTCTTATGCATATTCTTAAAAATATCATCAATATATATGGTCACTGGTGTGACCTCTTCCTCTTCTGCCTCTGGGTCTTTTGAATCATCAGATGGTGGAAATATAGTAGGTGGTGGTGTATCCACACTTTCCTTTTTAGATCTAGTATTGTAATTATGTGTCATGATGTATTATTAATTTATAAGAAATTTTTCAATTTTATACTTATTTTAATAAAATTGAAATATATTTAAAAAAATATCACTATTATTATAATAATGTCCATTTTCCAAAGAAATGAAAATTCATTACCGATAAAGAGTAAAATTCTAGGTGTTCAATTCGGTGTAATGGGCCCCGAAGAAATTATTAAACATTCGGTTGTGGAAATTACTTCACACGAAACATTCGAAAGGGATGAACCCGTTATTAAAGGATTATTTGATTCCCGTATGGGTGTATTAGATATAGGAAAAATCTGTAGTACCTGTGGATTAAAGAATAAAGAATGTCCAGGACATTTTGGCCACATTATACTTGCCAGACCAGTATTCTATCAACAATTTATGTCTTATGTTATTAAGATATTGAAATTTATTTGTATTCGGTGCTCTAGGATATTGATTGATAAAAGCAACCCTATTATTAAGACCATCCTGAAAAAATCAGAAAAGGTTAGGTTCATTGAATTACATAAGTTATGTTCTAAAATTAAACGGTGTGGTCAGGATCATCCATGTGGTTGTGGTTGCAGACAACCCGATAAATACTATAAGGGTCCAAACAATATTATTAACTTATTTGCCGAATGGAAAAAGGAATCCCTAGGCGAAGACGTTAATAGTAAAAAACAACAACTGTACCCCGAAGATATTCATACTATCTTTTCTAGAATATCAGACGAAGATTGTCATCTGATGGGATTGAATCCTCAATGGTGTCGCCCTGAATATTTAATTTGCACAGTTCTACCGGTATCACCACCAGCTGTTCGCCCCTCAGTCAGAGAATCCTCAGGAACCCAAAGAATGGATGATGACCTCACCCACAAATTATGCGATATTCTCAAGACTAATAAATCACTATCTTTGAGAATTAATGAAGGTTCAGACCAAAGGGTCATCGATGACTGGACGAAACTATTACAATGGAATGTTGCCACTCTTGTAGATAATGAAATTCCAGGTATCCCACAAGCTGTTCACCGTTCGCAAAGACCTATTAAAAGTATTATTCAACGTTTGAAAGGAAAAGAAGGTAGAATTAGAAGCAATTTGATGGGCAAACGAGTTGATTTCTCGGCGAGATCTGTTATTACACCCGACCCCAATATTAGTATCGACGAATTAGGCGTACCCATGCCAATTGCTATGAATTTAACATTTCCCGAAAAAGTAACCAAATATAACATAGAAGATTGTAGAAAGCTTATCAGAAATGGACACAAAAAATACCCAGGTGTCAACACATACGTTGAAAATAAAACGGGTAATAAAATACACTTACTGCTATTTGAACAAGAAACACTAAATGAATTAGCTGGTAAAATCAGTGCAGGTGATATCCTTAATAGACATCTCATTAATGGTGATATTGTTCTATTCAACCGGCAACCGTCTCTTCACAGAATGAGTATGATGGGTCACAAAGTTAGAGTTATGCCTGGAAATACTTTCAGATTAAATATTTCAGTGACAACACCTTATAATGCTGATTTTGATGGCGATGAAATGAATATGCATGTTCCCCAAAGTATAACTTCTAGATATGAGATAGAAAATTTAGCATCTGTTCCCAAATGTATTATTTCCCCTAGAACAAATCATCCTATTATATCTATTGTTCAAGATACTCTATTGGGTATTAACAAACTTACGAAAAGTGGTAATATCCATGTTCGTAAAAATGGTTTCTCCAATAATGGGCGCAGGGTTATTACCGACAAAAAAGAATTGAGAATGCCCAACTGTGTATACACCATTGATCAAGTTATGAATATTCTAGCCAGAGTAAAAATTATCAATATTGATTTTGATGATCTACCCGATCCAAAGTATAAGGTAAAAGACGGATATAAAAGAAATATGTGGTCAGGCGGACAGATATTCTCACTAATTATTCCCAAAACAGAAAAGGAATCACTTAATTTAAGATTAAAAAACAACCTATACGAAGAAGAAGACGATGCAAACGATGAAACTATTGTTAAAATTGTAGACTCTGTTTTACAACACGGTACACTGGATAAAACTACTTTTAATTCCCCTTCCAAAGGACTTATTCACACTATCTATAATAAATTTGGTCAAGATGAATGCCATCTATTCCTGGATAATATACAAAGAATCGTAACACAATTTCTAATTTTGGAAGGATTCTCAGTGGGTATCAGTGATTTAATTATTAAGAAAGAAATTAATGAGCGTATTGACGCTAGTATTGATGAAAAAGTCGTTAATGTTAATAAACTTATCAATGAAGTTCATTTGGGAATTTTTGAAATACCACCCGGTAAAACCACTCGCGAATATCTTGAGAGTAGGGTTAACAACATCCTCAACAAAGCTAATGATGACGCTGCTCATATTGCCGGAAATGAAGTAGATGAACACAATCGTGTCACTAATATGATTAATGCCGGCAGTAAAGGCAGTAAAATTAATGTTGGATCCATGATGGCGTGCCTGGGACAACAGAATGTAGACGGTAAACGTATTCCATATGGTTTTGAAGGCAGAACCCTACCGCATTATAAAAAATGCGATGATAGCGCAGAAGCCCGTGGTTTCGTGAAAAACTCATTCATTTCTGGATTAAACCCACAGGAATACTTCTTCCACGCTATGGCGGGACGCGAAGGTTTAATAGACACAGCTGTTAAGACATCTGATACAGGATATATCCAGAGAAAACTCATCAAATCTATGGAAGATTTGAAAGCAGATTATAATTACAGTGTTAGATCTAGCAATGGAAATATCGTGCAGTTTATGTATGGTGATGATGGTATGGATTCTATTAAAATAGAAGAAATCCCCTTAGATATTTTGAAATTGTCAAAAGCGGATATTGAAAAGAAATACGAGGGTCCAACCCTTGATAAGATATTAGACCATAAAAAATTCTTATTTGAACAAGTCTTTAAAATGAAAGATATTCCGTCCAACGTATTCACACCCGTTCATTTCATAAGAATTATTAACGATAACAGAGAAAAATTCAAAGGTAATGTCTCAGACAAACAATCGCAATACAATGAGATTGAAAAGGTTAAAGAAAAATGTACTATTAATACGGTTTTCAAACATAATGAAATATTTAATAAACTAATTGATATTTATCTACACCCAACAAATCTTAAAGGTATATCTATGATAGGTTGCGAACACATATACGCCCAGGTTATCACAGATTTCAATAATGCTATTATTAATCCTGGTGAAATGGTCGGTCCAATTGCTGCACAATCTATTGGCGAACCGGCAACACAGATGACTCTTAACACCTTTCACTATGCTGGTGTTGCTTCTAAATCCAACGTTACAAGAGGTATCCCGAGACTGAAAGAATTGCTCCATGTTACAGCCAATCTTAAAAATCCATCGACAACCATATATCTTCTAGATAAATATTCTACAAATCAAAATAAATCAAAAGCTGTTCTAAATAAAATGGAATATACTACCCTGAAAGATATCGTTAACAATACTTCCATATACTACGACCCCGTTGATGCAACTGGATCCACCAACTTATCCGAAGATAAAGAGTTACTGGATATATACAACGAATTCACCGAAATAGACGATGATTGTAAAGATTCAGAATTGCCTTGGGTTATTCGTCTTCAGTTTGATACCACCAAGATTATGGATAAAGGACTCCTTATGGAAGATATATCTGTTGCCATTAGAAATTGGTCCCCCGATATTAAATGTATCTTTACAGATGATAATAGCGAGAATTTAATAGCGCGTCTAGTATTCCCAGACACTCCCAAAAAAGAAGAAAGTGATACCGAACAAGACCAGAGTGATATTATTTCATCATTGAAAAATCTAGAAGAAAAAATTCTTAATGAAGTTGTAATTAAAGGCATCCCCAATATTACTAATATTATCATGTCCAATATGAATACCGATTATATCAATTACAAAGGTGATTATATATGTAAAAACAGTAAAAAATATATTTCAGAAGAAGGTGAGGCCATAGAAATAGATAATTGGGCATTTGAAACAGATGGTGTCAATCTATCATTCATACTGTGCGACGAACATATTGATTTCTGTAAAACTTTTAGTAATGATATCCTAGAAATGCAACGCATACTCGGTATTGAAGCAGCGCGTAACACACTATTAATAGAACTGACTGGTGTCATTTCGGATGCTGGTGAATACGTCAATAACCGCCATATTCAACTGCTCGTTGATCTTATGACTTGTAGAGGAATTATTATGCCAACCAGTCGCCAAGGTATTAATAAGGGTGATACAGGACCACTCGCAAAAATGTCTTTTGAAGACACTGCAGACCAAATTATGAAAGCTGGCATCTTTGGCGATTATGATAATCTAAATGGTGTCTCTGCTAATATTATGATGGGGCAAATTGTCCCGTGTGGAACCGGTAATTTCAGCGTTCTTCTTGATGAAGAACAAATAAAAAATACGCTTCGGAGCGAAGACGTAGAGGATGGTGGTGACGACTATGATATTAATGTTGAAGAGTACATAGATGGATCCGATGATTCCGATGATGACTATTGTAATGACGAGAATCTTGATTTCTCATTTGATGTCAGTTAAATCATGTAGTATAAAATATATCCCTCAGCGCCCATTCCCCTAAATGTTTCTGACATTTTTTACAAGGCATCGAATAACACACTTTATCATGATTATTCAGTCCTATCCGAACAACTACCATGTCGTAAGAACCCTTTTTCATTATATTCTTCGCCATCTGTATTCTTTTTTGTCTCGGTAATCTGATGTTTACATGATTGTCTATAAAATCTTCCAATGCAGCCACTTCCGAGTGAATGCTGTGATTGTGATTCAATAAATCCATGATATACCGATTACACCCTTTCGCTACTATTTTCCTACTATCACCCGTACCCCTCGTTATTAACGTACAATGCTTAAATTTTAACTCACTCTCCCTCGCACATTCTTTCCCATATTCTATCAATGCTTCCAAATCCATCTAAGGAGTATTATAATACTTTTTTTATATGAATATTTCAATTTTAATATCTATATGTTAATTAAATATGATAGTATTCATACTCTTAATAATTATTTACGTTATCAATTTCGTATTTCTTATGAATGTATACACGAATTCTTTCAGTGACGAGTTAAAAGTATTGAAAAATACTGCAAAAATTATATACTCTGATAAATTCCCTACTTCTCCTAGAAGAGTTCATATAAATAATAATATTATCAGTATCTATGACATAAATGGTAATATAGAAGAACCTGTATATAAAATTGATAATGTCAAAATATTAAAACCCGGATCAAATACATATGACTTAACGCCTCTTAAATTAGAATTTGAAACAAAAGAGAATATAACACTCCTATTCAAGAATGATAAAGATAAAACAGAATGGACAAAATACATAGAATTATATAACAAACATGATTGCCACTGTCCGCTGAATATGAATTTATTTATATACTCTGGTGTAATTTTAGTATTAATAGTTTGTTCTACTTTTTTACGGATACCTATAAAATATCCTACACTTTTGATGCTACTTTCCTCCCCTATAATATCTATACATCACCTTAAATTTATCTATATGTGTCAATGTCTCCCACTATATGTATTGAAACTATCATTTTCATATGGAATTGCTTGCGCCATCACTATTGGATATATTATTTATAGATGGTGTATGGGGTATGCCAGTTTAATTCAATAATGTCCATTTCTCGTTATCTATCCAGTGTTCGTTTATTTCTACAAATATGACATTCTTTCTTTTTGTCACTATATATTTATCCTGGTGTAAATCCATAAAATCACTGAACTTAATATAATTCCCCCTTAAATAATAATTCAGATTACGTTTTCTCCCATTCAAATACAACAAATACTTCTTCTGATTTGCCAATTGACTCATCTGTCTTGATAAGATATCTGCCCTAATAGGTTCCGTATACTTACCCAGTATTTCATTAAACACCTCTATAATATACAATTCTCCCTGATCGCGCGAAACATTCCATCTATTCTCTTTTTCCATTTCTTGTATATATTCTACAAATTCTTTTTTTCCATTTAATTTTATCTAAATTAAATTATTCAAAATATTGACATTAAAATAAATCCACTCATTCAAATACCTACATGTCCCCGGTCCCACCCCTGTCCTTGGACGTTGCGGCGCAGGTGCAGCTGCTGGACGTGACGGGCGAGGGCTTGAGCACGCGCAGCGCCAGCGTGTCGGATACGCTGGTCCAGATCGGCGTCGCCCCCGTCCTCCCAATATCCAACCTCAGGAGCGACCACTGCATGAGGTCCCACGGGGGCTACCTCTGGGAGCTCTTCTGGTGCTGGTGCTGGTGCTGGTGCTGGTGCTGGTGCTGGTGCTGGTGCTGGTGCTGGTGCTGGTGCTGGCATTTGACCCCGTGAATATCCACCTTTCTTTCTTCTACTCCGCTTAGTTCTTCTTCGCCGCTTAGTGCGCCGCTTAGTTCTAGAATATTTTCTTGAAATCCGTTTGGTTCTTCGTTTTGAACGCGAACGCTTAATTTTACGGATTCCCATTTTATATATATATAAATAAAATAAAATAATATATAAATGAAAAAAACAAAGAAGGTAAGAAAGAAAAGAACAGTGAAAAGAAAAGCAATACGTGTTCCAAATGACGAATACCAAAGACTTCTTAAAAAGAAGCGTTTATCCAAAAAAGACAAGAGCAGACGCGACAAGGCCTTAAAACAACGTTATTGTGCATGTTTAAAAAAATTAGAAAACAATCCAAAATTGAAGAATTCTGCTTTTGCTATCTGTGCCAATAGTATTTATTTAAGAAGGGGGTTACCTGTTCCATCTAATATTGCAAGGGAATGTAATAAATAATTGCGTATAAGAATTGTTATTTTTTACTTTCTTTTTCTATAATGCAAATCAATGGCGTTGATTTAAAAAAATTAACATTAGTGGATTTACACTTCTTAATTAAAAAATATAAATTAGGGGATTACGATAATCCACCGACCGACCAAAAAGAAGCATACAAACTTGTAAAAGGTCACGTCATCAATAAAGTAAAAGAATACAAAATCAAAAAAGGAGCAAAAGTTAGAAAATTAAGTGCGCCTTACAATGTCAGAAGCGCTAGAGAAAGCGGTGGTCCCAAAGCACCCCCTTTCCGCGACCGTAGAATGAGCGCCCCTGGCACTTCCACTGAAATAAATCATACTATAACAGACGGGCAACAAATGAAACACAAACAACAAACCAATCCCAATATTTCAAAAGGAGACTTGTTAAAATATGGACAGATGGGTATGTTTCCCAAATGTGCGAAACTAGTAGCAATTGGTGATTTACATGGCGATTTACAGATAACAATTGCTGCCCTTAAATTAGCCGGTGCCATTGCGCCAAATATTACCCCTCAAAATGCATTAGCAGCCAAATGGATTGGTGGTAATACTGTCATCGTACAATTAGGCGACCAAATGGATCGCGCCCGACCAAATGATTGGAAGAATGACTGCATCGAAGATTACGAGGATGTTTTTGAAGATGAAGGTAGTAGTCTTATTATCCTCAGATTACTGGAAAGTTTAAATCAACAAGCCCGAAAAGTCGGTGGTAAAATTCTTGGGGCTCTAGGAAATCACGAACTTATGAATGTTGATCAAGACTTCAGATACGTATCCCCTAAAGAATTTCTAGAATTTGTTCCTGCGAATGAACGCACAAAAGTAAAAACAGAAGATGACCGACCCTGGGGATTCTATCACCGTCGCGAGGCATTTAAACGCGGTGGAAACATTGCAAAAACATACGCCAATACTAGATTCGGTATCTTACAGGTAGGTTCTTGGATATTCATTCATGGTGGTATGTCCCCGGACCTAGCTGAAAAATACAGCATTGGCGAACTAAATGATATAACAAAGAAATGGTTGTTAAATGACACCAGTGAATACATTGAAAAAGCATTTGATAAGATATTCAGAGACGATGACGACCTATCCCCGTATTGGTGCCGCATCTTTTCCGAAGAAGACAACAAGGGCGAAAACACCGAAGCGAACTTCGATAAAATGATTAAAACCCTCAACGAAAAGAATAAAGGCAGAATTAATCCTATTAAAGGTCTTGTTGTAGCGCATACACCGCAATACATGTATAATCGTAATCTCAATGGAACTTACGATAATCGACTGTGGCGTGTCGATGTCGGTATGAGTCGTGCTTTTGGTAAACATAAAGATGAAGGTGAAGATCAATACCGTAAGGTTCAGGTCTTAGTCATATACAATGACGAAGAATGTGAAAGAAAATGTGTCGATTTCTGGGGTCGTCCCCAAACCACCGAAGCGCGGTGTAAAATGAATGTTAGAGATTTAGCGGCGTGCGGTCTTCCGTTTTGATTTTTTCTTTTTCTTTTTCTTTTTCTTTTTCACAATTGTTTTCTTATCTTTACAGCAATTATCCATTTCATAACTGCAATGGGAATAGGATCCCCTTACTTTGTACAATTTTTCCTTCACTTTAACATAGCGACATTTACAACATTTTTTCTGTTTCCCTATGCTTTTTCTAGGACCTTTCCCTATGCTTTTTTTAGGACCTTTCCCTATGCTTTTTTTAGGACCTTCCAGACCTCTCCGTCCTTTCGGTCTCTTTTTCTTTGAGTCCTTTTTTAAACTTTTAAAATCCAATGAACTAAGTTCATCTTCACTACTAGATTTATTTAACGACTCTACTAAACTATCAAAATTAAAACTACTCATATATATATTATAACCAAAATAATTTCACGTTACTTGGCTTTTTTCTTTTTCTTTTTCTTTAATTTCACAATTGTTTTCTTATCTTTACAACAATTATCCATTCCATAACTGCAACTACCATACGGTCCCTTTACTTTGTACAATTTACCCTTTCTTTTTATATAGTGACATTTACAACATTTTTTCTGTCTCTCTTTTGTTCTCGCACTGTATGCTTTCTTGCGTGTGTTTTTCAATGCCTTAATTTCCTTTTTATATTTCTTATGACAGGTTACTCTACATTTTCCACATTTCATTATATCTTTTTTCTTCTGCTTTTTCTGTGTTGCAGATAAAACTAGGGGCTTCGCCTGTCGCCGATGGTTGGGGCATGACCTTTCACAATGTTTACCGAGCGCACATTTTAAATATTTTCTAAATAATTGCGATTCCAGTTTGTTAATGTTATCTTCTTTTCCTTTAGTCTTCTTCATTTATATATTAAAACAAAATAATTTCACGTTCCTCAGGTTTTTGTTTGGATGCCCATGTATTAAAGTTCCGTTTACAATTGACCGACAGTATTGTATACATGGTCCATTTTTGATACGCCTTATTCATCTTATTAATTAATACCTCTTCTTTTAATTTAATAATTCTTAATTCATCCACTGTTTTCTTCCAGGACTTACAAACGAGACGCATCGATCTTAACTCTTTTGTAGTTAATTTATTCAGTATATAATATTCTATATCCTCTGGTATCTCCATTTATTTTATTAATATATTATAAAAATTGAAATACAATTATACATATACTGCTATCTATAATATTATGAGTATTTCTATTACCACATCTACTGCTTCCAAGCAATTCATGCTCGCACAAGAGTTCAAAAAAGATTGCCCGACCCTGAGTAAGAAAGCTCAGGAAAAATACAATTCGGGACACCCTCCGATTGGTTGGTTTGCCGAAGAAAAGTACGATGGATATCGCGCCCGATACCACCCCGAAGAACAAATGTTCTATTCACGTTCGGGACACCACTTCCCGCCTAAAGGTAATGTACCCATGTGGCTACTAACCGCTATGCCAAGCGTTCATGTGGACGGCGAGTTGTATCGCGGCCGGGGTGCTGCTGCATTCCAGAAAATGGGTGAAATCAAGAGGCATAATCCATCGCCACAAGCATGGCAAGGTGTCAAGTACGTTGTATATGATCTCCCCGAATACAATGCCCCCTATCACGAACGTAAATCGGAACTTGCCAAGATTGTTGGGCAATGTAAGAAACAATGGGACTCCGCACTTGCTTCCCCTGAATGCCCGCGGTGGATGAAGGGTATCCTATGCCCTATTGAACTATCCCAACACACTGTTATTAAAACCCAAAAACAGTTGGATACTATGATGGATAATATGGTGTCTAACGACGGAGAGGGTCTTATGCTAAAAGATCCAGACGCCCTTTATGAAGGCAGGAGAAGCCCGTATCTTCTAAAGATGAAAGCGCTCTACGACGATGAAGCCGTAATTACGGGATACGATATGGGACAGGGTAAATACGAAGGAATGTTGGGGGCATTTATCTGTTCGCCTCTTCTACCAGAAAAAGACGGGAAACGTAGAATTAACCAGGAATACTCCTTTACTATGTCTGGCATGGATGATAAGATTCGCAAAACTTATGAAAAGTCCCACCCTATTAATACCATTGTCACCTTCCTGTTCAATGACCGAACTGCTGGAGGAAAACCGCGACACCCGAGATATCAGCGCATTCGGGACGATGTGATTCTAGATGAAAGTAGCCCAGGTAAGAAAGAAGATAAGACAAAGAATGTAATAGATATTCTCGGTAAAATCGCTAATTATGAAAAGACTCAGAAGGGAGGTGTTTTTAAGTGTAAAAACTATATCAAAGCAATTACGAGTATCCAAAATGTAGGAAACATTGAAACCTATGATAAGAAACAGCTTCTCACCCTTGATGGTATCGGACAGAGTATCTGCGATAAAATTCTTGATATTATGGGAACTGGGACCTGTAAATACTATGATTCATTTAAAAATACAGAAAATCCTCTAGAACTCTTCACAAAAATTCAAGGGGTAGGACCGGTGAAAGCACAGGAAATTGTAAATGCCGGTGTTAAGACTATCGAACAGCTCAGGAAAAAGGTTGATCTTCTAAATGATAAGCAAAAGATGGGTTTGAAATACTTCGAAGACCTACAAAAAAGAATTCCTCGTCGCGAGGGAATGAAGCATGAACAAATTATGATGGATACTCTGGCAGAAGTATCTAATGATAAAGCCAAAGGTCTGGTAACCGGTTCTTACAGGCGTCTCGCCAAAGATTCTGGTGACATTGACTTCCTAATTAAGATTCGGGGAAATGATCGGAAAATCTTTAATGAACTCATCGTTGCACTCAGAAAAAAGAAATATCTCACCGATGATCTAGCATACGGAAACACCAAATATAATGGTATCGGTCGTATTAACAGTTCAAACCCTTATCGGCGAATTGATATCATGTTCTGTCCTATTGAAGAGTTCCCGTTTGCTGTATTCTACTTCACTGGCAGTGGCGAGTTCAATATCAAGTTCAGAAAAATGGCATCTGATAAAGGATATCGACTAAATGAACACAACCTTACAAAATCCGGTAAAAAAGTAAAGCATACTTTTAAGGACGAGAAAGACATCTTTGACTTCTTTAAGGTGAAATACGTTGAACCGCAAAACCGAACAGCAGATGCTATTGAATTTATTGTTTAAAAAACTAAATAAAATTATTATAACATTTTATATTTTTTTATCTATAATATATAAAAATGACTAGGAAAACCCGGCGTTCAAATCGCAAAGTTTTACGGAGAAAAACTAGAAGAACAATAAAAAAGTCCCGTAGAAGAACAAGAAGAACAAGAAGAACAAGAAGAACAAGAAAAATGAAAGGTGGTAATAAAGAATTAAATGATAAACTGAAAACTGCCGTAACGACGGGCACCCTTGAAGAGGTGGAGACACTATTAAATGCAGGCGCCGATCCAAACTTAATGGGTGATAATGGCCCTATTGTGGTTCGTCCGTATATATATGGTCCCAAGTTGGTTGAGCAAGGCGGTACGCGGATGGTATCCCAGGAAATTGTGAAAGCACTATTAAATGCTGGCGCTGATCCAAAAGCAACGGATATTAATGGCCAGACCTTACTGACATTTGCTGCCATGCACGATCATACAGACATTATAAAAGCACTAATCGTTAAGGGTATGGATCAACACGATCTGGACACCACATTAAGTTATACCCCGTCGCTAAACGTTTTAAGATTACTATTAGATGCAGGTGCAAATCCAAACGCAGTAAAAAACCTAGGACAATCCGTATTTGTAAGCAGTGTCAGGCATAATGACCTAGAAATTATAGAAGCACTATTAAATGCAGGCGCCGATATTAACGCAAGGGACCAAGACGACAAAACCGCGCTGATTATTGCCATAGAATGGAGACACTTGGATATCATAGAGGCGTTATTAAATGCTGGTGCCGATATTCACGCAGAGGACGCTAATCGTAGAACCGCACTAGACATTGCCACCGAAGGTCAGTACGAACCCGCTGTTGAACTTATATATAATTCTATGAGAGAGTTTTTATTTAAACATCAGAAGTTAGCAGCGATGAAATCACTACACGCGCGACTTGGTAGCAACGCACACCCAAATGTGGTCACTGATGACGTGTTCCAGTATGAAATATTAGAACGGGTTAAAAATAAATTGACTGCGAAATCAAATGAAGAAATATCAAATATGTATAATAGATTTCAACAAGAACTATAAAAAAATAGCATATTTAATTTTAATTATAGAACCCCACTTAACCCCCATATTATCTAGATCGTTTCTTGTTTTAGATTTAAGTTTATCTTTAGAATTAATCCCATTTTTTATGAATAAACTGTAGTATCGTTCAAGTTTTTCTTTGTCTTTAGATTGATGAAATATCTTGTCCAAAGTTAAATAAAGTTCTTCCCTGTCTTTTTTAAGGGTTTCATGATATAATTCTCTAGATTCAGTCCAAAGTAAATCTAGAACAATTTTAAAACGGATGTCATCGGGCAATAAATCCCAGTAATTCATATATTATTATGTTTAATCATTTATTTCAATTTATTTGTTTTTTTCCTCGTTTTTTTTTCTTTTTTATATATTATAAAAAAAAATGGTTAAAAGAAAATCTCCTCGCAAATCTCCAAAGAAGGCTAAAACTCAAAACGCATGGGTAAAACACGTTAAGAAGACTCATACTGAAATGAAGAGAAAATCCCCTAAGGCTAGTTTCAAACAGGCTCTCAAAAGAGCCAGTAGAACATACCGTAAATAAATAAGTATATTTTCTGTTTTTAAATCTGGTATATATGTATAAAATATGACAGATAATACTATAATGATTAAAAAAATAATAATAGCAATCTTTATCACCGGGTTGTTTAGAGTGGGACTTGCTCTTTCAATAGGACATTTTTGTTACAAGGATACTAGAACTACATTAAAAACGGCACTTGGTGTTGATCCCCAAAGAACTGTTTTATGTTACTGGTTAGAAAAAGCTAATACTAACATCATGCAAACGACAACTATTGCCTTCTTTCTCTCAGGATTGATTGTTGCGCGCCTATGATGATAATGTGTTTATTCAAGTTTATTACATTCTTTTTTAATAATTTCTATACATAAATATGGGAAACACACAGAGCAATCCAGGTGTAAGTCAACAACAAATAGACCTAGTTACGCAATACATTTCACAGCAACAAGAAATGATAAAAATTCAACAACAACAAATTAATACCATGATAAATCAAAATCCACAGCAACAGCAACAACAGCAACAACAGCAACAGCAACAACAGCAACAACAGCAACAACAGCAACAAACAAATTATCCAAGATTACCCCCGTCACAGTCACAAAGAAAACCTAACAAGAAGAGAATAGACCCATACAAGGTATTAGGTCTGAATAAAAATGAACCATTGAACGAAAAGACTCTTAAAAAAGCATACATAAGAAAAGCTAGAAAATACCATCCCGACAAAGGAGGTGATAAGACTATATTCCAAATGGTTTCCATTGCATACACGGTATTAAAGAAGAAGATTGAAGACCAGCGACAGGACCTGGGTCACCAAGAATTAAGACAGGGATCGCAGAACTATATAGACAACGAGGAAAGAAAGATAAATCCTAACCTGACGGGAAGCGAATTTGATGTTAATTTATTCAATAAGATATTCAATGATAATAAAATGGAAGAACCCACCGACGATGGTTACTCTGGGTGGATGAAAGAGAATAAAGTGGAAGATAACGGAAAGTTATTCAATGGTAAGTTCAATAAATCCATGTTTGACAGTGTCTTTGCAGAAGAAAAAAAGAAACAAAACCAAAAATATGGCAATTCACAAATCATTAAATTTGAAGGTCCGCAAGCAATGAATTCCAACAATGGTGGCCAAATTGTTGAAATAGGTCAAGGGCGCATTGAAGATTTCAGCGGGGATTCCGGTAATCTTCAATACAGGGATTACAAAGACGCTTTCACCAGAAGTTGCCTAATATCCGAAGAATCCGTTGACGCTCGACAAGAATTTAGCAGTGTTCAAGAATACGAATCTGACAGGTCCAATATAAGTCACGAATTGTCCCCAGAAGAAGCCAAACGCCAAGAATACCTAGAAAACAAAAAGAAAGAAAAAGAACACCATCGTAGGGAACAAGCAAGAATTAGAGACCAAAATTATGAACAACAATACAACAAAATTAACTCTTTGTTGCTAAAGTAATATATTTTTATGTTATATATATATATAAATATATGGCAAGGCACAAGCGACGCAGGAAAAGTATCTTAAAACGTCGCGGTAAAAGAACTACATGGAGCACTAGAAGACGTGGGGGTAGAAGGACTGTTAGAAGAATGATAGGCGGGTCTGATATGTCTGGGTCGTCTGATGGAGGGCCGACTGAGGGGGGTACGGACGGGGAGGCGACTGAGAGGATTACTGATAGATCTGGTAGTACGACTGATGGGGGCACTGATAGATCTGGTAGTGCGACTGATGGATCTGGTAGTTCAGTGTCGGTTGCTTCCGATTACGGAGCACAACCGTATGATGATTCGCCAATAAAATCGCAACCGCAATCAGATGGTGGTAGTCCAGACTCTATACCAATGCAGGGTGCTGCCAGTCCTGGTGCTGCCAGTCCTGGTGCTGCCAGTCCTGCTGCTGCGGGTGCTGCTGCTGCTGCTGCTGTGGCCTCATTAAAGACCAAGAATAAGAATACATACCCATCAAAGCAACGACAAAAGAAACAAAAGCCGACTAATCTGGGTGTCGCGACACACGACGATATATTAGATATGTTGGTAATATTAAGTGTATTAAAAACTAAACTTCAGGCTCAAACCACTACTCTGATACAGGATGTAATTACAATGGGTCAATCCTACCACGGGGATGACCCTAAAGAAGTTTATGTTATACTGCCATCTAGTGATTTATCCCAGCAAGTATTAAGGGATGAATATAAAGATTTCTGTAACTCAGATCTAAGTATCGATGGTCATGAAAAGAAGCGGACCGCGGGGGCCTCTGCGGCGCTCAACGCCCAACTGGCGGATTTTCCTGACACGGTGGGATCACGCAGTACAATGGACTCATCAAATTTCACACAACCGGGCGAATCCCCAGGTACAAAGACTACCAATCGCACGGAGGCGCTTAAAACAACTTTGATACATGTGCACGCTGATAGATTAGCGGAGGGTGCTAACATGTTTAGAGATCCCGGTATGCCCACTATCCATGAATACGGTGTGGCGTTAATGACACCGTCAACGGCATACGGAAGTTCGCATCCATTTAAGGGTAAGATTAATATGAGCACTCCCGAGGGGGGTCTGTATGATGACGATGGCACCATATTTTTTTATGATAACGGTGGAAATATAGAATACCAATCGAAAGGGCAAACAGTGACTGTGCATGGAAAAGGAGTAATTATTATATTTATAAGAAAATTGGTTGATAGTGTTGCAGTAGTTATTTATCAAAGTGAAAGTCCTAGTGAAGAAGGAAATTATTATGTTTTTCATGGTAATAGTAATTTTAACGCAAGTGTTAATGGTATAATTAAACATGCATTATTACAAGATAATGGGGATGGATTTGAATGTGAAAAATATAGTGAAGATGACATTACTACACGGACCCAGAGTATCAATTCGGCCCGGTGGCCCGAGGAGGTGCCTCATCGTGATTTTATACCGAGTTTAGAAGCACGCAAATCTTCGACCGGGACACCCAATCCTTTCGTGAGAAGTTTTGACACATTGAAGGAGACTCTTTCTACCAATACGACACGAAAAATAAGGGTAGATCAGTCGGCAAAAAACATCGGGTTTAAACTTACGTGCTTAAGGCTTGCAGGAGGGCTTAAATTTATAGATGATGCCAGTTTAGTTATACAATATACCACAGCACGTCGGTTGAAAATGAAACCTGCTGATAATTTTAGACCGCCTGTATCTTCTATACTGACCAGTCACGATGGGGGTCTTATCGGTCTGGCTATTGCCTGTCGGGCTGTGAATATAAATGGAACGCCATACGAAAATAACCCGGAGGATAATAAGGCTATATTATGGAAATCCCCTGCTAAGGTTCTTGTGCCATCCTCTACTGCGACTAAGGATTTTATAGTAATATCCCAAACAAAAACAGATTTATTAACAGAAATTGGACGAAAATATACAAGAATGCTATCACAATATAAAGCTGTTTCAGACTTGTTTGTCAAATTTAGGGTTTTAACAAAATCTATTGAAAGTATTACTGATAATGAACCCCCGACTATCGCGAAATTCAAACTGCTTACGAAACATCAGGATGCTTCAGGGGACGGTCAATATTTAAATTTTAACGTAGGACAACGTGACATATCTCTATCCGATAATATAAGAGATGAAATTAATGGTATTACCGATTCCATCTACCGCACGGACCATGATGCAGTTGAAATGCTCAAGGAAATTATGGATAAATTCGTCGAAGAGTGTAAGTATGTGATAGACCCCATACTAAATCATCAACCGCATACATATTCACAGACGAAGCCATACCTTAGAGATAGTTTCAAACAGCAGGATGCGTTTTATCTATTTATTAATACTTTTTTAGTCAACGTTAAAAATATGAATACACTACTGGGACAATTTAATAATGACCGCAAAATGTCTGCATCTCACTATCAAATGGTTTCCCGTTTCCAAGAGGGCAAAGGGGTGAAAGGGTTGAAAGGGGTGATGCCCCTGACGCCAGTTATATCCAATATTGAAAATGGCGAGGAGGTCAATATCCGTAGCCGCTCTAATAAAATGGCGCCGCTGCTAAAGGACGGTGAAGATATGTTAAATAAACTAACATGGGAATATCTCGGACACCGGTCTATCACGCTGAAGAATACGGCGACTGGGTATGTAACGTATATTGATGATGCGGGAACGCGTGGAATAGACTATTTTGAGGAACAAGCAATGACTGTGGGGTTTTTGGTGAATGATATACAACAAAATCCTAGTGAGGATAAAAAAAATGAGCTTGCTAAGATATTGTGTGGCCATATGGATAACAACCAGCGCCCGACGGTAGAATGTATACATATTACCGTAGAACATTTAACAACCCTTATTGTGCCCGAAGACCAGCTCACCGGACAAGAACTGAGTGAGGACGATGTCTCTGATGATGGGTCTGATACGGACATGGAGCCTTTAAGTCAAGAAGCTCCTGTCGAAGACGACAAAGAGATGAATGATATCTTCAATGCTGCTATTGCGTCCGTGACAGAGTCGCAGTCGCAGATGCTGTCACAGTCGCAGTCGCAGTCGCAGGGTG
>Ga0307995_1000808_pt1 | contig 20486 bp, 13 predicted proteins | sample EllFjometagen262_FD_203132 | JGI IMG/M metagenome (GOLD analysis project Ga0307995, IMG submission 203132) | Marine microbial communities from Ellis Fjord, Antarctic Ocean - #262 | ecosystem: Environmental > Aquatic > Marine > Unclassified | place: Southern Ocean | collected 2014-11-02 | reverse complement strand
CTCGTATTTCACCCCCGCCCCATACTTCAGAACAGACCCGAGTCAAAGCCGCTGTTAACGTCGTCTTGCCATGGTCAACGTGACCAATCGTACCCACGTTTACGTGTAATTTATTTCGTTCGAATTTTTCCTTCGCCATTTCGACTGCCCCTATCTATTCTAAGCGTCATCAATTAATTTTGAATTAAATAGCTCTTTCTACTTCTATATAGAAATTGCAATTGAATCCAATCTTGTTACTTTATTCTCATCGGTTGTGACCAATGAATGGTGCTCACACTCGGAGTTGAACCGAGGACCTCTTCATTACCAATGAAGTGCTCTACCGCCTGAGCTATGCGAGCCGCACATTAGTAATCTCAGCCCCTGTCCTACACCGGCATCAGTGTCGGCTTGCTCATGCTTTAAACAAGCCACTCAGACCGCCTAATCATCTTTCTAAAAGTTCCAATTTTTTAAATAAATTGGAGCGGGTAGCGGGGATCGAACCCGCGTATCCAGCTTGGAAGGCTGGGGTTCTACCGCTGAACTATACCCGCCTACAAAAATCTACTCCCCGAACTACAATGAGTTGGTGGAGGGGGGTGGATTCGAACCACCGAAGCTTGCGCGTCAGATTTACAGTCTGATCCCTTTGGCCACTCGGGAACCCCTCCAACATGAACTTCCAAGGGTCAAAAGCCCTGGCACTCTCACTCAGGAGCGGCATTTTATGGGAATTGACTCCCTTGTGCAATCGTTTCACAGACATTTTCTGTAATGGTCAAATTGAGCCCACCTGCCGCCAAATCTAGCCATGCAGGGTTTTCTAAAACATACCGCTCCAAGACTTGCAGTTGAACTTGAATTTCGCCAGTAGAACGCGGGATTTCCTCTATCTTTGCAGCATAACCTAGCTGCTGGACCCCATTCCGCGCGACCTGCGCATCACCCTGCTGAGAAAAAACACCTAGCGCAATCCCGTTCTCCAGCATTCCACGGGTGATTAAGTCGCTTTCCATCTCCATTTCAGCTGCTATAAGACCCTCTCTGAGGCCATTTAGGGTAATAGTTGCGATACCACGCGAGGAAGCTGGAGGTATGAAAACCCGATATTGTGAGTTCAGCGGATCGCCGCTGAGGCGGACAGTAGAAGAAAATGCGGCCTCACCCATCGCAGCGATTAAGCTGGAGGCATCATCGATGGTGCTGAAACTGTGTATTGTAAAGCAAGTCAGAGCGGGCTGAGCCGCGGACTGCAACTCATATTCACTGACCAGAGTTAATCCGCTATTGAGCAGAAGCCTAGGAGTGTTAGGCACTGGCGCGCTAATGCGCTGCGCTGAATAGCGAATCCAGGAGAAATATCCGATATTAGCCAGCAGGAGAAAAATGGCTATATAGCGCATGGCCTAAACCCGTCCTCGAGCGCTGTCAGGGTTTGGGCAAGCCACATCGAGACCATCGAGAACAAGGGAAGTGACAATCTCACTACGGTCTAGGCCGGCTAAGCCATGCAGCAAACCCGCATCTCCGCCTGCAAAGTAAATTTCGACAGTACCGGCTCTGCCCAATGCCCCTCTTTGCTGCTTTATTGTTGCCAACAATGCCGTCACCGTTCCATTAAATACGGCCTCATCTGTTGAATGACCCAAACTTTGGGAATAGACGCAATGGTTTCCACTTAGCCGAATAGCCGTGTTCGACTCGAGGCTGCTGCGCATCAGCTTTAAACCGGGGATAATATAGCCGCCCAAATGCAACCCCTGCGCGTCCAACACATCGATAGTGAACGCGGTGCCACTGTCTATAATCATGCAGGCGCCACCCGCCCTGCGATAAGCGGCCAACATCGCTAGCCATCTATCTATACCGAGCCTGCTGACATCCGCATACTGATTGGTCACTCCTCCGCAGCTTTGGGTTACCGCCGCCTGCACTAGCTCTACCTTGTGCTTTACGCGGACCCAGTCTTCTAGCTTCTTATTTATGCCACCACCGCGCACACTGCACATACGCGCCATCGATATTACAACCTCTAGCTCTGGAGCTCGCTGCAATTCATCAAACCCGGACACATGCCCTACACCAACCACAGCCAGATCGTCCGCTGCTAGCAGTCGCCATTTGATACGTGAATTACCTACATCAAGCTCTAATATCATGCGCTGATTAAGACTCACTCTGAAAGCGGGTACAACGACGGAAATACTTCCCCGCCATTGATCAATTGTATGCCCTTTGGCGTTTGTAGTAGTAATGAACCATCTGAGTCTACTCCTAGGGATTTACCGATGAGACGACTTTTACCATTTTGAATTTCGATGTCATTCATTCTGTAACAATCCAAGCCATTCCAGCGCTCTTCGAAAGACGAGAATCCGCTGCCTTGGTATTTCTCCAGATTTCGGCACAGCTGATTCAAAAGCGCCGCGAGCAGAATCACACGACAAGGCGGCTCATTCATAATGCTATCCAAGTCGGTTACAGGCCGATCGATGCTAGCTAGCAAATCTGCTGACAGCTCGATATTCACTCCAATGCCGAAGACAACAAAACGTGAATTCTCTTTGTGCTGCAATTCCAAAAGGATGCCGGCTAGCTTCTTCTTCTCAAAAAGCACGTCGTTCGGCCATTTCAGTTGCAGGCCTTGTGCGCCTAATTGATACAGGGCTTCGACTACGCTGATAGCGGTGACAAGAGATAGAGCCTGCAGCGCATTGGCCTCCATCGAGAAGCGACGAGTCAGCGATAAATAGATACCTGCATTCTTTGGGCTCAACCACTGACGGCCCCGGCGGCCCCTTCCCGCTGTTTGCGAACTCGCAACAACTACTCGATTCTCAATATTGCCAGATTGAATCTGCCGCAGCGATTCAGAATTTGTAGAATCAATCTCATCAAAAATCTGAACCTTGCCTATAGATTTCTCAGACTCAAGAGTTAGCAAGTTTCGAAGTATTTGTTCGTCCATAGGTTTAGTAGTAACTCAGGCCATTAGTAGTAGTCCTTTTAAAAAGGAAGCCTACAGTCGAACTGCCAAGTAGTTAGCAAACTAAGGCTTCCTAATGAAAAAAGGAGCGTGGATATTGCTTTGAACAGCATCCGATCGCTCCTTCTTTCAATGAGAACTAGCTACTGAATAAAATTCAGCGTTACAACTCTCCCGTTTTTGCCGCGTCCGCCGATTCAACAGCAATCTCGCCACTTCTGATCTTCGAAATTACGCCCAGCGCTTCCAGCATAACCATGATGCTAGTGATCATCACCAATACCTCGATTACAACTAATGCCCATTGCGCTTTCTGATAATGATCTACGATGTACCAGCAAGAAGCCCAGAAGGCCATTGCGAAGATAAAGATCATAGGCGCCAAAACGTACTTAGGCGAGCGACCCAATCTCATCAGGTAGACTGCGATCAGCAGCAAGGTCATTGAGGCCAGAATTTGGTTAGTACCGCCAAACACAGGCCAGATCAGAGCGCCACCGTCTCCGGGGTAACCACCCGCGGACACACCGAAGGCCAGCATCAGACAGGCTGCTATCGCTACCAAAGTAGAGATGATGTTGTTCTTCAACGGAGCGATGTTATAGATGCTGCCCCACTCCTGAATTATGTAGCGCTGCAGGCGTAAGCCCGCATCCATAGTAGTACCAGCAAAGAGCACAACCATTACCGCTAGCATGGTTTGTGCGAAGGCAATGGGGATACCCCAGCCTGTTGAAATCAAAATCGCACCGCCGTCGATAAAGCCCTTCTGCCCAGGGCCATCATAAAACCCGGAATAAAGCGCACCCCAATCCGCGGAATTTGCAGCATACAGAGATCCAGTTACAGCGACGATGGTTATCAATGCCAGCGAACCTTCACCCAGCGCACCAAGATAACCAACAAAGCGCGCGTCCTTCTCATTGCTCAGCTGCTTAGAACTGGTTCCAGAAGCTACGATACCGTGGAATCCAGACAAGGCACCACAGGCAATTGTGACGAATAGAATGGGCCATATAGGCGGCGTATCTGCGCCTAGATTCGGATTGAACGCTGGTGCAGAAACATTTGGTAACGCGATAAATACCGCACTGTAGAGAATAAACAAACCTAGGACTAACTGCGCACCATTGATGTAGTCACGTGGTTGCAACAACAGCCATACCGGCAGCATCGAAGCAATACCTGCATAGACAAACAACAGGATAATCCAGGTGCCATTGGCACCCAGACCCAAAACATCACCTGGTAATTCCAAAGGCATCACACTACCGACGTAGATCGTGAAGTAGAGAATCGCAACACCAATTACAGATATCAGCAGTAGGTTGTAGTTTTTACGAATCAGTATTCCGATGCATATAGCTACTGGAATTGCAGCCCAGGCGGGGAATACCGATGACGGGAAGATAACCATGTCTGTCGCAATAATGGTCGCGAACATCGCGTTAACCAACACCAACAACAAAAAGATGATAACCATGAACAAAGCAGACGCACGCTTGCCAATAACATCTGAGGAAAGAGCACCGATTGACTTCGCGCCGTGGCGGTTACTTGCCCATAAGGCTCCCATGTCGTGAACACCGGCGAAGAATATGCTGCCGAATGTCACCCACAATAAAGCCGGAACCCAACCCCAATATACCGCGATCGCAGGACCTACAATCGGTGCCGCACCAGCTACAGCCGTGAAGTGAGCGCCCCACAGCACATACCTGTTAGTAGGGACATAGTCGATGCCATCGTTGATTCGATGCGCAGGAGTCACATAGTCAGGGTCTAACTGATAGATTTTCTGTGCGATGAATTTGGAATACACAAACCAGCCAAAAGAAAAACCAACTAGACCGAAAATGACGATGAAGATCGAGGACATAAAGCGCTCTCCGGGATTATTATTATGAAATCTAAGGTTGGCATCATAGCAAGGTAGGGGACAGCGATACAACGGAAAGTCTTGTAATTACTGGCTTTGTTAGAGGGCTCACAGCTGGTGCTAGCACTCAAATCCTGGCCCCTTTGCAGTGTAAGCTCATCAATTAATCAGCCGGGCCAGTACCACTTATCATTGAGCAAAAAAACCCGGCCATCTGCATGACCGGGTTTTCCAATCTGAGCCAACGCTTAGTTAGATGGTGCTGCTGCATGGTATGTCCAATAACCGATAAACATCTCATCCCAGCTTTGCAATCCAAAAACAAGCTCCTGAGAAGGGTCAGGATTAGCTGGATTGAACTCAGAGTTATCAAAAGCACCAGTAACGTGCACTTTAGTGCCCGCCTTAATCTGGACTGGCTCTTCCAATTCATAAGTCGGCTGCCATGCGTAGCTGTAGTTTGGAACGCTAAGCAGATCAGTCATTGTGCCGTCTTCATTTTCCATGGCAAACTTCATGTCCTTACCACGGAAGTGCATATGGGCACGGAGGCCTGTTACTACTACGTCCTCATCGAACGTATATTGAGCTGCTGACTCATAATCCTGATCATAAGCAGGTATCTTAAACTGTGACGCTACCGAACGAGTGAAATTCTCGTACTTGGGTGGCTCGTCGTACATATACAGACCAATAAGTGTTTCATCCGTTGTCGCTTTACCGTTAGTTGTAAAGTGAAACTGCATGGACAATTTATGATCCTTCGGAATGTACACGCCCGTCTCATCACGGAATGTCATCGCGTCGACCTTTCCGGGGGCATAACCCTCGAGGAAGCGGCGTGCAATCGACGTTGTGTTACCTTCTCCGCCGTCAAAATTCTCGGCAGGCGCAGTAACGTAAGTGAGAAGGTGATGAAGAACTGACTCGTCACCGGGAATAAATTGAACCGCTTTAACCCACTTGTCTTCGTCGAAAGGAAGCTCAACGTCCACATCGATGTAGTCGAGAACACCAGTGGCAGGGATTTCCATCTTCGGCGCCTTAATGATGAAGTCAGGCTCACCTAGGCTCCACTCTTTCCAGTTAGGCAGATCGATCTGTGTTAATGGGTCAATAGCAGATTCACCGCGAGGCGCTCCAGCATCGATCCAGTGAACTAGAGTCTGCAAGTCCCCATCTGTCATATAACGTGCATTGTTGAAGTGACCAATGTTTGGGTCAACCTGTGTAGGTGGCATGCGCTTAGTAATAAGCGTTTCGCGAATCATCGGTGACCAGCCCTGTAGCATCAAATGGCTGTCCATCGCGAATGGACCAATTCCACCCTCGCGGTGGCAAGTTGCACATTGCTCAGCAATAATTGGTGCAATTTGTGTTGCATAGTCTGGTGTAGCGCTTGCGTGAGTTTCTCTAACCGGAAATTCGAGGTCGCAACCCACAGCATCTATAATCATCGTACTATCAATTGTGCCAGCTAACTCGCTAGACAATGTAGCTGCCGCACTCGCTACCGGCCCACGGTAGAGAATCGTAAGGCGCTCTGGGTCAAGGATAACGATCTGGCCAGCCTTAGTCAGAGACAGAGTTTCAGAAACAATCTGTCCGTCGTCGAGAAGCATCGGCAAATCCGAACCCAGTGCCGCTTTGACGGATCGAATCACCTCAATATTTGCTTCTGCCGACGAGTTGATCAACGCAAAGGCGATACCCTGATCGTTCCATTGTGACGCCATAGCCTCTAGGCTGGCTACAGATGCATTGATAGCTGAACAGCTGTTATCGAAAGACATTAATACTAATGCCTCTTTATTGCGGTAACGGCTCAACTGATGGAAATCACCGTTGCTATCCATAAGCCCGAAATCACCCACTCTATCAGGCAGCGCCATGGCTGAGACAGATAGAACTGAAGTGATCAGAGCTATTCCAAATCCGATTAGTTTATTCATTTTCCGTGCTCCTAGAAGCTAGCAACTACGCTTTTTGTATTTGCAAACGTATTGATTAACCCAATTAGTCTAGCGCAGGTGAGCCGAAATGTGCAGCCTGAAACATTACTTTTTGTAACAAGATAGCGAAGAGGCAGAACGCTCTATCACAGCTTTTAGCGAGGCTTCGCCAGAAATTCGAGAATCAGATGCAGGCTATGAGGCTTAGCCCCCATGCCGCACTAAAAAAGGCCGGAATCGGCCTTTTAAAGGCGGTCATAGTGAAGACCGTAAGTGGCGGCTAAGGGCGTGTCTACTGGCTGGTCTTATTGTAGGAAAGATAGCCAATAAACATCTCATCCCAACTCTGCGCGCCTCCGGTGACAACAGCCGCTGGATCTGGGTTGCCGAGGTTATATTGGGAGTTATCAAAGGCGCCTTCGATCATCACTCTAGAACCTGCGGGTAACAACATAGGCTCAGAGAGTCGATAGGTTGGTTGCCAAGCGAAGTTGTAATCAGGCACATTAATAATCTGGTCTTTTTTGCCATCTGGGTAAACGACGCTAAAGCGCATGCGCTTGCCACGGTAATGCATATGCGGGCGCAGTCCGTGCAAGACCACCTCGTCCTCGAATACATGAGACGCCCGCATCTCATGGTCGGATACGCCCGGTGGAATTTCGATGTTAGCTCCGCCATGGCTTAGGGAATAAGTCGAGTACTGGTAATCGGGTTCTTCGTCGGCGAAATAGAGACCTAGCTGTGTGCTATCGATCGCCTCTTTTCCAAATGTTGTGTAATGCAGCGACATTTGCACTGCCGATCCCTTTGGTACGAATACACCTGTTTCTTCGGGATACGTTACCGCCTCATCTTTGCCCGGAGCATAGCCTTCCAGAAATTCTCTGTAGTTGTCGTTTTCGCCTTCAACGATTTCTTCAGCATAGTCGGCTGGAACGATATAGCTCAGCAGGTGATGAAGAACACGTCGATCGCCGGGAAGGTGCTGCACAGACTTAACCCAGACGTCTTCGGAGAAAGGCAGATCGATAGTGACACGCTCGTAGTCTAAGACGCCGGTTGCCGGCACGGTGAAAGCGGGCACGTCAACAATGTAGTCCGGTTCACCTAGCTCCCATAAGGAATTAGGCGGCTCGATTAGAGTGAGTGGATCGACTTCACTGACACCACGAGGCGAGCCTGCATCTATCCAATGAACAAGCGTTTGCAACTCTTCAGCATCCATATAACGCGCATTAGTAAAATGTTTTACATTAGGATCAACTTGAGCCGGCGGCATGCGTTTAGTCATCAAGACTTCTTTCATCATAGGCGACCAACCTTGAACCATCATATGCGAATCCATCGCGAATGGTGCTATGCCTCCTTCTACATGGCAGCTAATGCACTTCTCTTCCAGTATTGGAGCAACCTCAGTCGCATAGTCAGGTGTATAACTGGCATGCATCTGTTTGGCTGGAAATTGCAGTTCACAACCGACCGCATCGGTAGTGAGCGTTTGCTCGATTGAGGCTGCATCATCGGCAGCCGCGGCGAACAACACATCTGCGAAGACGGTAGTACCTGCTACGGCCTCAATATTGAGCGCGGGGCGTGCTCGAACAGGGTCAGTATCTAGGCCGCCGCGGTAAAGAATCTGACCGCGCGAAGGCTCCAATACTACTATCTCACCAGCCTTGCTCAGGCCGAGACTTTCGGCAACAAGCTGGCTATCATCTAACAAGATCGGTATATCGAAATTGTGCAGATTGTCCATCAGGCGAACATCGTCGGGACTATCACTGGCGTCAGAATTTATGGCAAGGAAGGTAATCCCTTGTTGCTCCCAAGTAGTCCGTAGCAGACGATACTTGTGCAATTGCTCAATGTTTTCGATGCAGCTGGCCGCTGTAGCAATAATGACTACCGCCTTGCTGTCGCCATATTTCTGCAATTGATGGTAAACGCCGTCATGATCAATTAGAGCGAAATTTCCAGCTCGCTCAGTTCCAGCATGGGCTTGAATCGCGAAGATACTGCTTAACAGGACAAGAACGACTGCGCTTAGCTTTTTCATTTTAATAGCCTTTCAGTTAGCAAGTTATCAAGGTCGCGGATCAGTGACAGAGTAAAGCGGCAACTCCTCGTTAGAATTCACTTCACACTACTGCAATTAGGCTACGGCAGAATCCGTTTAGATCAGGATTCAAGCAATGTCTGGTAGCCTAACGCAATCTGCTTATTAGCGAGTGTCTATAGACTGCCGAGTTTTGTGACAATTTGAAACAGAATAGGCGAATCTCGCCACTAACTCTTATTGATTCAGAATAGTAGAGATGTGTAGCCGGCTCGAAGACACGTATAACACCGGCAACAAAGCTAGCCAAATACTTCTAATTTAGCTCTGATCGTCGCGGCTCTCGCCATAACTGGCCATGTTCTCAACCAGTGAGAATCGACGGAAAAGTTCGTACATCCCCCACAGTGCGAGCCCGATAATGATTAACATCATGCCCCAGCGCATTAAACCTGCGAAGAAGATCGAATCGAGGATCGGCATCTGCATTTGAAATTGCGCTAGTGTATTACCTCTATCGAGCATCCAGTGCCAGGCGCTGTGTGCCACCAAAGCGGACAGCAGAATAGTGCCAATGCGCTCTTGAACGAAGAAACGAAACAGGATGCGCAGCACAGGAATAACCAGAATGAGCACAAGGATCTGACCAAGTTCCACACCGACATTGAACGCCAGCAATGAAGAAAATAGATGTCCGCCAGCAAACTGTAGCGTGTCGCTAAACAGGAAAGAAAAACCAAAGCCGTGTACCAAGCCAAAGCCAAAAGCAGCCACCCAGCGGTGCTGCAGTTTTGCACCAACGATGTTCTCAAATGCCATGTAGACAATGGAGAGCGCTATTAGGGTTTCGATCAACGGTGGGAACCACAGCGCGTTAGGCGCCATACCAAATGCCGAGCTGATAAGGGTAATCGAGTGGGCGATAGTGAACGATGTTACCACCGGAATTAGCGCCCGCATGCTGCGCAGAGGAATCACGAGACAAAATAGAAACAACAAGTGATCTATACCATCTAGAATATGCTCGAAGCCCATATTCACAAATCGGAGTGCGGCCTGATACCAGCGTGGGTCCAATAACACCACACCTGGATTACCGAGGTAGTTGAATACGCGTTCAGCACCCGATGGCAATAGGAAGCGCAGCACCGTAGTGGTCTGATTCGACAAGGTGCCTATCTCTGGATTGATGGAGAATTCAGACTGATCCGACGCGATGGGATAGGTCACCATGACATCCAACACACCTTGTCGCCAAAATAAATCCACGGAATCTTCCAGCCGTGGGCTGAGAATATTGTCTAAGGCATCATCATAGGTAGTAAAGGACCGGTTAGAGGGTAGCGAGACGCGCACGGTTTCCAGTTGCTTCTCGGTCAATTCCTCACCGTTCTCATAAAAGCGCATAGATTCAGTGATATAAACACGAGCCGCATCATTCAGAGCGAACTCCGCCTCGGAGAACTGAAGATAGCCGGGGCCTCGCAGCGGAAAACTGATCTCGCCAAAAGCCTCCATAGGCACACGCAGTAATGCCGTCAATTGATTCCCTTCAGGTTTGACGAATGCATATACGGTGACACGGCTGGGAATATCGTGCGCCAAACTCAGTGATGGCAGCAAGAAAGCGGCGAGCAACACACACGGAATAATGAGTTTTTTAAGCAAAACTAAGCTTAATATAGCGCTGGTTTTCTTCATAATTTCTTATTTATTATCAGTAATTTCAGTTAGATAGCTAGGGCATAGTGAATCTCTGCTACAGCCTCAAACGCGCATCAATGGCTATCCACTAAAGGCTGTTACAAATACTTACACTAAGCCCCGGATAATTTTGCCTGTGAGTATACTGTCTCCAAAGAAATGAGTATACTCGAGGTTGCTCTGGAAGAGTTAAACCCCCCCGTAAATCGGGCATTTGGAGGAAAATAAGAATGAAAAAGAAATTAATCGTAGGTGCAACTCTGGTCGTTGCATTGGTTGTTCTTGGTCTTGGACAATCAAAGATACAAGAGCCAAGCATCGCCGCATCTAATGATGTAATGGCACCACATTTTCTCGTGGACCCATTCTGGCCTAAGCCACTCCCGAATCATTGGGCAATGGGTAACACAATCGGTGTTGACGTAGACGAGAGAGATCACATCTTCATCGTTCACAGAAATGACGCGTCTCAATTCGGTGGCAACACTGAAATTGGTTTACAGGGCGGCGTCGCAGAATGCTGTACTCCAGCACCACCAATCATTGAAATCGACATTGAAGGCAACATCATCAATGCCTGGGGTGGACCTGTTGAAGGCGCCCCTTACACTTGGCCTGCATCTAACCACGGCATCGAAGTTGCCCCTAACGGTGACGTTTGGATCGGTGGTAATGGCGCGGGTGATTCACACGTTCTCGTGTTTACACGTGATGGCGAGTACATTCGTACAATCGGCATGCAAGGCGAAGATCGCGATAGTAACAGTGAGACGCATTATGGTCGCGTCGCTGAAATCGCCATTGACGTTGAAGCCAACGAAGCCTACTTCGCTGATGGTTATCAGAACAAGCGCGTTGCAGTTGTTGACGTAGCTACCGGTGCGTTCAAGCGTTACTGGGGTGCTTACGGCAATACTCCAGACGATACGGCTGACGTAACCTATGTTCCTGGCCAGCCTGGACCGCAACAATTCCGTGGCCCGGTTCACTGTGCAGAGCCATCAAACGACGGACTTGTCTATGTATGTGACCGTGGTGCTGACCGAGTTCAGGTCTTCCGCAAAGACGGTACTTACGTAAGAGAAGTTGTTTATAACCCAGCTACATTGAACCAAGGTTCAACTTGGGATATCGCTTTCTCACGCGACCCTGAGCAAGAGTTCATTTATCTTGCAGACGGTCAGAACTTCAAGATCTCTGTAATCGATCGCGAGTCAATGGAAGTACTGTACACTTTCGGTCAAGGTGGCCGTCAGCCAGGTACGTTCTACGCACCTCACAGTATTGCCACTGACTCTCAGAACAACATCTACACTACTGAGACTTATGAAGGCAGCCGCGTACAGAAATTCCTTTACCAAGGAGTTCGCCCGGTAACAGTAGTAGATCGTGCGCCAACTTGGCCTGCTGACGAGCTGTAAGAAACTTTTCAGAGCGTTTTAAAATAAGCCGTATCGAAGCAATTCGATACGGCTTTTTTATGTGCGGTCTATAAGCATCATGTATAAAATACTGGGGGCAGGAGAAACGGCAACTCATCTGTACAATTCTTTGCTCGGTTCTCTGGGAAGGGGGTTCTATCCGCGAGTGATTTGAAATATTAAGTTGAGGTGAAACGGCAACGATCTTGACTACTGTCTACTCGGTTCTCATTCTATAGGAACCATCTATAAAGTATTGAGCACAGGAGAAACGGCAACGATCTTGACTACTGTCTACTCGGTTCTCATTCTATAGGAACCATCTATAAAGTATTGAGCACAGGAGAAACGGCGTTTCGTCTCTACTACTCTCAATTCGGTTCTGGTTCTGGTTCTGGTTCTGGTACTTGATCATGTTTACTAGGTCAATTATGCTCGAAGTTCAAACAGATAAGTTAATTGAGAAATTCGATTAATCACAACAACCAAGATTAAATCAATAAGCGACGAGAGACTCATCTCCATGAAAATCCGATACCTGATTTCCCTAAGTGCAGCCTGCATTAGTTTATTCTCCATTTCCGCTCTTGCCGTGGAAGACATTGTCATCAACTACGAAAAGACTGGCAGCCCCCGCGCTGATCTAAGCAATATGAAAGTTAGTTTGCACATCGCCGAATTTACCGATGGCCGGTCAATAGAAAACCCGCGCCTGATTTCAGATGCTCAGCTTTTGGGTGCCGATGGCTTTCAAGCGGAGAAGCCGATCGCGGAAATAATTCAAGGCGCCATGCAAAGCGGCTTCGCCAACGCGAACGCAAATCTGGTGGATGCAGATGGCGACATGTTCCTGCAGGGAAACCTGACGGCCCTTGATGCCAAGATAATCGATCGTGGCGGCGTTGAGACCCTAGAATTAACACTGCGCACCTCTGTACAGCTAATGAGTGGCAGTCGCACGGTGTGGCAGACAAACCTCTTCGGCCGCGGGAGAGCTCCTACCAGCGAAGGCATGGCCGTCACTGTAAGTGCTGCTCTGGACAGACTCATTAATGAGCTTATCGGCGATGACTATTTCCTAGCTGAAATTCGCTAGAAAATTGTTTTAGTCATTCTAACTTTAGACCCTCTGCCTAGAAACAACCCAGGCTCGTATCCAACGATCCCAATACTAGTCTAGGGTTTTCTGGGAAAAAATCTAATCCTGTAGCCGTTTCAATTTCATCGATAGTGACTGTGGTATCGCAGTGATGAACGTGTACGGGTAAATCTTGATCGAAGATAAACGCCGTAGCCCGATTATCTGCCGAGACTACAATCTTGAAAAATGCATCTGGCACCCTGTGCTGAGTCTGAGTTTGCAAACTCGAAGCGACCGGTGTGTCTCTAAAAATAGGCCCGGTCAAAACATACACTTCTCGCTCCCTGTTAACCAAATTTCGAATTGACCATTCCAAGCCATACCATGCACCTAGGCTCAAATTCCGGCTACGTGCCACAGCATTACTCATGTAATTCACGTCATTCCAGTAAGGGGTGCCTGCAAAATTAACCAGCGGCACTAATTGCGCACGAGAAAGTCCAGTCTCTTCGGCATTGATAAAATCCGCCGCACTAAGCGTCTCCTCAACGAAGTCATCGATCATGACTGCGCGCGATAGGCTCGAGGCAATTCCTATTGAGCCGGATGTAACCCGATAAGCAGCCCAATCAGCCACCTTGTTGCGCGTGTTGTATGAAAGTGCATAGATAGGACGAAGAATCAGGTGGTTCTGTGAGCTGCTCCCTGCCGGGCAGCCGTACAAGCAATGAGCTATACGCAGCTCAGCAGCCTGACTTTGCGACATGAAGGCAATCAACAATACTGCCACAGCAGCTATACAAGATAGGTAAAGAGTGCCTACGAAGAACGCCGGATGCCCAAAGCAAATGACTACATCTGTCTGTTTAGAACGTTTCAAAAACAAATTATCACCTCACTGAGGGTCTGGAACGGCGCGCAGTTCAGATGAATTCTAACGCCTGTAGCCCCCTAAACTCCAGCACCGGTTAAGCATTAATTCGAGCCTGACAATGACCAAATTTTGCTCAGTGAAGCCGCTACAGTTCGCATTATGTGAATCCTCATAGGGCTAACACTTAGGCAGTTTCCTGAGATGGAAAAATTGAGCATCTCGCTAAAACGCTGAGAAGTACCCCAATTCGGTGAAAAACAACTTCTCGATTATTAAAATTCACACTCTTTTTAATATTCGGGAAGTATTCCTTGGGTTTGCACCCTATTATGCTTTTTAGATTAAAAAGCAAACCTTTGTATTTATGAAGTTTTTGGAGAGAAAAATGCTCAGATTTTCAATGATTACCAAGATCGCAACTGCATCACTGATGGCAGTTTTCGTTGGTATATCCGTCAACGCCGCTGATCGAATTAGTGATTTCTCACTAACCGATTCAGATGGCCGTTTTTTCCAACTAAGCCGCCATGCCGACGAACTGGCTATTGTTCTTTTTTCCTACGACCCCCAAAGCAGAGACGCACGGCGTGCCGCTGCTGATCTTGCGGACGTCGCTGAGCAATTCGAAGGACAGAAGGTCGAATTCTTACTGATCAATTCAACTGGTTCCGCTGACAAGCTGGCCATGCGAGAAGCAGCAGAGAAAGAAGACATCACTCTGCGCATCCTCATGGATGACACTCAATTGGTAGCTGAAGAGCTTGGCCTTAGCCGAGTTGCAGAAATAGCTATTCTTGATCCTACAGCTAAAGAAGTTGTTTATCGCGGCGCGTTAAATGATCGCTTCGCTGAAGGTAGCCGCGCAAGACGCGCCAAAAAGCATTATGTTGCAGACGCGCTTACGGCAATTCTTGCTGGTCAAGAACTCACCGCTGAACTAATTGCTAGCAAAGGCGGCGAGATCGACTTTTCAGCGAGTGATGCTGTTGCAGCGTCAGTTTCCTACGCTAACGACGTTGCCCCTATTCTTAAGGAACGCTGCGTTACTTGCCATATGGAAGGCGGCATAGCCCCTTTCGCTATGAGCAGTCACCAGATGGTTCAGGGCTGGTCACCAATGATTCGTGAAACGCTTTACACCAAACGCATGCCACCGGGTCAAATCGACAGTGAATTCGTAGAAAGCTTCCACGGTGTAAATCACATCACCATCGAAGAGACTCAGAAGCTGGTTAGCTGGATCAATGCAGGCTCTCCAAATAATGACGACTCAGATCCGCTTGCCGAATATCGACCGCAAGTTGTTAAGTGGGCTAATGGCACACCTGACATGATCATCCAAATTCCTGAGCAGCGAATCCCAGCAACTGGCGTGCAGGACTATCGCAACTTAATGATTCCTCTAAACCTTGAAGAAGACATCTGGGTGAAGGCCGTTGAGTTCACGCCAGGCGACGCTACTGTACTTCATCACATCATCGCCTTCTCTTATGGCGCAGATGGAATGAATGAATTTGAATTACTGAATCAGGGCATCGGTCTTGGTGCTTACGCTCCGGGTAATTCTCTTAATACCTACCCAGATGGTGCTGGCTACCCGCTAGAAGCTGGCGGCGGCTTGATGCTGCAAATGCACTACACCACTTCTGGTAAGGAAGCAGTAGATGCATCCGAAATCGGGATTTACCTCTTGGACGAGGCACCTGATCGCCCTATTCTTGGCGGCTCAGCTGCAGACCTTAAGATCAGCATCGAGCCATTCGAAGCTGATCACGAGATGGTCGCAACTAAGACGTTCCGTAAAGATGCTCTCCTGACAATGATAGGACCGCATATGCACTACCGCGGTTCCGATGCGAATTTCAAACTCGTCTACCCTGATGGCAAGGTTGAGGAAATTCTCAACGTACCTAATTATCAGTTTAACTGGCAGAAGACTTATGACTTTAAAGAGCCTAAGTTCCTACCTGCCGGCACTGAGATGGTGTTCAGGGCTACATTTGACAACTCGGCGAATAACCCATTTAACCCTGACCCATCGTCAACGATTTCGTGGGGGGAACAAACCTGGCAAGAGATGTTCTTCGGCTTCTTCCGCTATGTGGATGCGGAATCAAGCGAAGGTGAATAGCCTTAGCTAGCTGTTTGTAAAAACCCGGTCACTGTAAAGTAACCGGGTTTTTTACGTCTAAAACTCCTGAAAAAAATCCAGTAAGGCCTATCACTGCCTAGAGCAAAAAGTAGGCGACTTCAAAGCGCTATGACAGCTTGCAGGGAAGTTGCTAGTATCAAGACTCCTCCATCAACCAAATAAGAATCCGGAAACAATGAAGAAGCTATTCCTTTGTGCGCTAGTCTTGTCACTGGGAGCCGCTCTGAGCGCCTCTCTTGTCGCTGATACCACTCTTTACATGAACGTCAATGGCTACACGCTCAACGCGAACCGCGAGCTACAGCAGTTTAACGCCATACAATTTACTGATGACCGTGTCGATCGTGTTTTCGCACAAGGCGAAGAGTTACCACAACAGACAGACCTGCTTATCGACGGCGATGGTCAGACGCTAATACCCGGCTTGATCGATGCGCACGGGCACATTCTAAGTTATGGCCTAAGTCTGTTGCGAGTTGATTTGGTGGGAACCCAGACAGAACAAGCAGCAGTGCAGCGCGTCGTAGACTTCGCCCAGAATAGCGAACAGCTCGAATGGATTCAGGGGAGGGGCTGGAATCAAGTGCTGTGGGATAGTAACGAATTCCCATCGGCAGTGAGCTTGGACGCGGCCTTGTCAGACAAACCTGTTTGGCTCAGCCGTGTCGACGGTCACGCAGGATGGGCAAACAGCACTGCCATGCAACTAGCCGGTGTCGACAGTCGAAGTGAAGATCCAGACGGCGGCCAAATAATTCGTGACGAGCGCGGTAACCCAACCGGCGTATTCATCGACAATGCTATGGCTCTTATTCGATCACAGATTCCAGCAATCAGTATGGAAGAACAAAAATTCGCTCTGCGCACAGCGATGCTCGAATTGGCAAAAAAGGGCTTGACCAGCGTTCACGATGCCGGTGCAGGAAGCGCTACAATAGAAGCTTACAAGCAGCTGCTAGACGATCGCCCTCTTCCCATCCGCGTCAACGTAATGTTATCCGCAGCAGACAGTTCCTATGAGCAACGCCTCAATGAGGGACACTACCGCAGCGCAGATGACACGCTGACCATGAACAGCGTAAAAATCGCCGCCGATGGAGCATTGGGTAGCCGTGGCGCCGCTATGATAGACGACTATTCCGATCAATCCGGGCACACAGGTCTTTTATTGCATAATCCGGAACGTCTTGAGTATCTTATGCGTGCGGCCATGAACGCTGGCTTTCAGGTGAATACCCATGCGATCGGCGACAATGCGAATAAGGCAGTATTGGATAACTACGAGCAGCTCATCGCCCAAACGAACTCTAAAGATTTGAGACACCGAGTAGAGCACGCACAAATTTTGCGCTATGAAGACATACTGCGCTTCGCAGAGCTCGGGGTGATTCCTTCGATGCAGGCAACACACGCCACCAGTGACAAGAACATGGCAGTGGACAGGATAGGCGAAATACGTATCCAAGGTGCCTATGCTTGGCGCAAGCTAATCGACGCTGGCGCGCTGATAGCTAACGGGTCAGACTTTCCTGTGGAATCACCGAACCCCTTCTTCGGGCTGCACGCAGCGATCACTCGTCAGGACAAGAACAACCAACCTCCAGGTGGTTGGTTCCCCGAAGAGAAGATGACGACTATTGAAGCCTTCGCCAGCTTCACCATAGACGCAGCCTACTCGGGTCACCAGGAAAAACTACTAGGCACTTTGGAACCGGGCAAGAAGGCAGACTTTATAATTCTGGATAGAGATATGTTCGCGATCGATGAGAGCGAGATCTGGCAGATAGAAGTAAGACAAACATGGGTAAACGGGCAACGTGTTACAGACTAGCTTGTAGCTCGCACTTAAGTTACACATTGCTGATGCTTCACGGCACAGGTGAACGACTATGAACAAATACCCTCTATCAGCACTGTTGCTGATCACACTACTTGCAGCCTGCTCACCGCCCTCACAAGAGACTGAGTCGGCAAGCCAAGCTATTTCATCCTCACCGCAAGTCGACCCAGCTGAGCTAGCCCGCTGGGAGCAACTGGCAAGCAACGTTACCATCAGCAGAGACAACTGGGGCATCGCCCACATCTACGGACAGACAGATGCCGATACCGTATTCGGCACACTGTACGCACAGGCCGAAGACGATTTTAATCGAGTCGAGACAAATTACATCAATGCCATGGGCCGCTTAGCAGAGGCTGAGGGAGAAGCCGAACTGTTTCGCGATCTGCGCATGAAGCTGTTCATCGACCCCGCGGATATGCAGGCGCAGTATGCCCAGAGCCCGCAGTGGTTGCAGGCACTGATGAATGCGTTCGCCGATGGCCTCAACTACTACCTCTACACCCACCCCCAGGTGACACCAAAAGTCATCGACCGTTTCGAGCCGTGGATGGCGTTGACGTTCTCGGAAGGTAGCATCGGTGGCGATATTGAGAGGGTCAATCTTCGAGAACTACAACGATTCTATGGTGACGGCACCTTAGTCGCGCAAGTCGAATCTATTTCCGATGGCGAGCCACGCGGATCCAATGGCTTCGCGATTGCCCCGTCGAACACCGTGAATGGTGAGGCGCTGCTTCTAATAAACCCACATACCTCTTTCTTCTTCCGCTCGGAGCTGCATATGGTCAGCGAGGAAGGATTGAATGCCTATGGCGCCGTTACTTGGGGACAGTTCTTCATCTATCAGGGCTTCAATGAGAATGCAGGCTGGATGCACACTTCGAGCCGCGCCGATGCAATCGATGAATACCTCGAAACCATTGTGCAAAAAGATGATGGCTACTATTACCTGTTCGGAGATGAGGAACGAAAACTAATAGAAAAAGAAATTACCCTCCCATATAAAAATGGTGATGATAACGACGAAAAAATATTCACTGTCTATCACAGTCACCACGGACCAATAATTCGCGAACAGGATGGAAAGTGGGTAAGCATTAAACTCATGCAGGAGCCGATTAAGGCTCTCACTCAATCCTATACCCGCACCAAGGCACAAAACCATGAACAGTTTTACACAAGCATGGAGCTACAGACCAACTCATCGAACAATACAGTGTATGCCGACTCCGGTGGCAACATTGCTTACTATCACGGTAACTTCGTTCCGGTTCGTGACACCTCCTTCGATTGGAACAGCCCGCTAGATGGCAGTGACCCGGCTACGGAATGGCAGGGCCTGCACCCTGTCGATGAGATAATTAATCTGCTGAACCCACCCAATGGATGGATTCAGAACACTAACAACTGGCCATTCACGGCGGCAGGGGAATATAGCCCAAGAGTTGAGGACTACCCTCCTTATATGGCAAACAACTCGGAAAACCCTCGTGGTATACACGCTGTTCGTGTCTTGCAACAGACAAGCGACTTCACAATAGACAAGCTTATCGAGGCTGCCTACGACCCCACCCTAACGGCGTTTGAAGACCTAATCCCCGCACTCCTAGTCACTGCGGCTGCAGACCAACAAGACGAGCTTCCAGCCTCGATTCAGTCGCAAACGCTGGAGTACACCGACTTGCTTCGAGGCTGGGACTACAAGTATTCGCTAGACTCAACCGCAACCACCCTCGCCGTCTATTGGGGACAGATACTGATGAGTGAGGTATCCGCCGACGCGGCGGCTGCCGGTATTAATATCTATGAGTACATGGCAAACAATACGAGTAGCGCAGCAAAACTACGCACCCTGCGTAGTGCAGCCGAGCAGCTAGAAGCCGATTTCGGTGACTGGCGCGTCCCTTGGGGAGAAGTTAATCGTTATCAGCGGTTGAACGGCGATATCGTACAGAATTTTAACGATGAGGCAGAAAGCCTGCCTGTCGCCTTTGCCTCGTCGCGCTGGGGTTCGCTAGCATCGTTTGGTAGCAGAACTTATCCGGGCACTAAGAAGATGTATGGCACCAGCGGCAACAGTTTCGTCGCAGCCGTGGAGTTCGGCGATAGAGTTACCGCAAAGGCTATAACGGTAGGCGGACTGCACAATGATATAAACTCACCGCATTTCGATGATCAAGCGCAGATGTATACTCAGGGCGAATTTAGAGACGTGCTGTTTTATAGAGAAGATATCGAGGCGAATCTGGAAAAAGAGTATTCTCCCGGGAATTAAGTTAGCGCAGGCAGAGACTATTGATAGGCCAAAACACAAATTTGGCTGCAAATAGTTCTCCTAGGTATTAATTTAATGCAGAAAAAAGCCGGCAGTCAGTCAGGCGCTCAAACTTATCTGGTGGAATATTCGTCTGGACACTAAAAAAGCCCCCGACAAACATCGAGGCTATTTAGCAACGGCTTGACGCTTAGCCTGCATCAAGCCGGCTGGTAATTGCCTGTTAGTAACCGACCGCAGCGCCATCGCCACGGCGAGAATCTGCCGCACCTTCG
>Ga0307995_1000802_pt1 | contig 20518 bp, 6 predicted proteins | sample EllFjometagen262_FD_203132 | JGI IMG/M metagenome (GOLD analysis project Ga0307995, IMG submission 203132) | Marine microbial communities from Ellis Fjord, Antarctic Ocean - #262 | ecosystem: Environmental > Aquatic > Marine > Unclassified | place: Southern Ocean | collected 2014-11-02 | reverse complement strand
GTAGGGCGAGTGTTTGTCACCTGTGATGCATCGAACTAGTCATAACCAACAGGCAAAGTAAGATTTTGACTTGTTTAGTTACTGTAGTTCAATTAAGCGCTATTTTTAGAAAATGGCGCGCCCGAGAAACTCCATCTTTATGAATAATGCGTATTATACGGTCCAACACAATAGTTAAGACCGTTGCTATATAACGATTTATTGAATTATACGTATTTTTTGTATTATACTATCCACAACTTTTGACGGTCTATATGACGGTTCGAATTTATCAAAGGAGTAGTATATTATGTCCCTCACTAACACTCAGATTAAAAACGCTAAGCCAAAAGACAAGCAATACAAGCTGAGTGATCAAGGAGGCCTATATCTACTCGTTAGACCCAATGGATCAAAGGCATGGAAATACGACTACAGACTGAACAACAAACGCCTGACCCATACTATAGACACTTACCCTGATACATCCCTAGCAGCAGCTAGAGAGGCCCATACAGCCGCTAGGGGCTTAGTAAAGGCTGGATTCAACCCTACATCCATAAAGAATCAAGCAGCCGACAGCAGCATTCTTTTTAGTGTTCGCTGCAAGGCATGGCTCATCAAACAGAACATAGCTGAATCTACTAGGGGAGATTTAGTGCAGCGACTTGAGAAGAATCTCTACCCTTATATGGATAGTAAATGTCTTACAAGCTATACAACTAGAGACCTGTTTGTGATCATGGAAAAGATGACCGATAGGGGAGCAAGGGAAACAGCCTTCCGTATGGCTGGCATCCTAAGCAAGGTATACAACGAAGCATTAATACTAGGTGACATTGAAGTCAGCCCTGCTAATGGGTTAACCGACCTTATGCCTGCACCAGACAGTAAAGCCAAATCTAACTTCGCCCATGTCACAAGCATCGATGACCTCAAGGTATTACTACAGCAGATCCACAAGCCAGACCCAAGACGAGACACGGCAGTCACCCTTGCATTAAAGCTGATGCCATTGGTCTTCTTGAGACCTAAGAATATCCGCTTTATGAAGTGGGAGTACATTGATTTTGAAGCAGCCTTAATGACCATACCAAAGGAAGCCATGAAGATGAATAAGGAGCTTAAAGTCCCACTAGCAGCCCAAGCTATAGCCACCTTAAAGGAAGCACACAAGCTCACTGGCAAGTTCGAATACGTGTTCATGTCAACCATAGGCATGGGAAAGGACACACCTATACCTATAGGTGAGAGCGCAACCACCAACGCCATTAAGCGAATGATAGACCCTAGAACCGGCAAAACCTTTGGTACTGGTTTCATGACAAGCCATGGCTTCAGACACACTGCCAGCACTATGCTAAATGAACTTGAATACCCTGCTGACGCGATAGAGCTTCAAATGGCTCACCTAACCCAGAACGTCATTAGAGGCACGTATAACAAAGCACAGTTAATGCCTACAAGGGTTAAAATGATGACGGAATGGGCCGACTACATAGACGACCTGCTCAACATTTAACAGTGATGCCTCTAGGGCCCCAGCCCAAGAGGCCAATCACGGACTGTTGGGCTGCAAATGGACCCTGTATCTGGCTAAACCTATTCCTTAAACCTAAATCATTAATTTGGGAACCGCTTTACAACTTACCACTTGAAGCGCAGCCCCATAGAGCCCGACTTCACTAAGCTGTCGTTGCTATGTGAACCAGACACACTAAGCCAAACATTTAGCCCATGGGTCACCTTATAAGACATATCTGCAGAGAGCATTAGCTTGGTGGGGTTTCCTTGAGGGGCAGTCACTTCCCACGAGGCGCCGTGCATGGACATGGCGGTTGTGGCAATGGGGTCACCTTGATTTAAAGTATGGATGGCACCTAGACCAACAGACCACTGGCCTTTGTCGGCAATAGCACCTGATACATCACCACCAAAGGAGGCTTCTAGTGAATGCATATCTACTGCTGCCACTGACACGCTGGTTAAAGCAGAACCAGTTTCGGTATAAGCAGCAGAACGGGTAGCGCTATAAGTGCCGCCAGCCCACATTTGGGCTTTAACACCAGCAGCACCTGTCAGGTCTACATCCATAGTTGCTCTGGCATCGGCAACAATCGATTTAACCCTGCCTTTAGAGGCGTTGCTTTGAACGCCCGATGCAAGGGTAGTGGTGCGTTTTGCGTCTGTTTCTGATTGATTCATTAACATGGTGGCATTGTATGAGATGGCGCCTACATCGGCCATTATGTAAGTGGCAAAACCTAAGCTGTTATGTTTTGCGCTGCCATACCCTTGGGTGCTCAGATCACCACGTACACCACCTGCAGCAATACCAACAGCTACGCTATCTAACTGGAACGTCTTACCAGACCAAACTTGAGTTTGGCTTGAGTCATATGCCGAAGCATAACCATCGGCATTATAAGTAGACTTAGAAACTTGTGTATCCAGCCAAACTGCGTCTACATCAGAACCACGCAAAGCAGCTCGGCTAATATTACGTGCCGCAAGGGATGCGCCATTACGCACGTCATCCAACGCAAAAGCGTGATTTTGGCCAGAGGCCTGCAATAGGGTATTAGCCATTTGTATGGAACTTTGACCCATCAATCCGTTAAAAAACAAATCTGCATCAGCGCTGCCATTAGCGCCTTGAGCAGGACGAATGGTATCCAATCCGGTTGCGAGATTAATACCATTAGCGACGCCTATGCCTTGCATCAATACTTTTAAACTGTCTGGGGTGATTACTAGGTCAATATAATTGGCGCCGTAATCTACATCTAACCGAGTATTAGCAGCCATGCCGCTGGCGGGCGCGGTCACTGAGCTAAATACCCCCGCAACGCCATCGGCCTTAGCCGTAGTGACAACACGAAAGCTGTCACCAATATCGGCGGTAAAAGTGTTGTTAGCAGCGCCGGTAATACCCCGCGTAATAGGGGCTATGGTGCCGGCTGCAGTAAATACCGAGGTGGCGCCTGTAACGGCGATTCGGTCATAACTTCCTGCCCCACCAGTGGCAGAATAAGTGCGGCCATCCACGTCTAGATCAAATGTGGAAGTACTGTTCATGGTGAAATCGCCAGCAACGCTTAAGGTGCCAGGCGATGCACCGGGAGCAATATTACCGTTGATAATGACATTACCCGTAGTTGAACCAGAGCCGCTTAACTCAGTTCCAGATGCTACTGTAATAGTAGATGATGCCGTAGAACCATCTAGGCTCAATAAACCACTGGTTAGATTTGTTGCACCCGTGTGAGTGTTAGTACCCGTTAATATCACAGTACCACTACCCGTTAGTTCCAGATCGCCAGCACCACTCACAACGCCAGTTAAGGTCACTATGTCGCCGGTGTCTACATCAACAGAACCGTTACCTGCATTAACAACCATAGCCCGAGCAATCGTGCTACTGGCGGTAATGGCTAACGCTCCACCGTCTAAGGTAATAGCTCCGGCGCTACCACCTAAGTTGGCATCACTGGCAATTTGCAAGGTTCCTGCGCTAATAACGGTGCCACCGGTATACGTATTGGTGCCCGATAGTATTAACGTACCTGCGCCTAATTTCTCGAAGGAGCCAGCAGCAGAAGCGCCACTGTCGTCTGAAAGCACCCCTGATTTAGTGAGGGTGCCGCTAACTATGTTGGTTTTACCGCCGCCGTTTTTAATAGCAAAGCTATTGCTGTCATCGGATGTTAGCGTTAACGTGCCACCGTCGTACACGTAGTTAAGAGTACTACCCAAATCACCTTGGTCATCGCTACCTGTTTTAATGTCTGCATTGCCAAAACTCGGCGGTAAAACATCTGCAGCAAATTCATATGGCGTACCTGCTGTAGTTGTTAGCCCATTATTGGTAATACCTATGGTAAGGCCAGCATAATATTCTGGATCTGTAACGGTCCAGGAGATTGAGTCATACGAGCCTAAAAACTGAATGACACCCGCTCCTTCATTACCCGATAATTGGTATCCACCACTATAATCCCCAGAGGTGACAAGGGACTTCGTCATTGCAGTACTACCTGTGCTTAAGATAGAGAAATCTTGAGAAAATACTAATGATGATGTATTGCCAGGGCTGCCCAACGACCAATGAGCCATGACAACGTCAGACACTGTTTTGTCAAAGGTCAGGGTATGAGCTTTGTAGGTTGCTGAGGTATATCCAGTTTCCACAATTCGATCGTGTCCATCTGGGGACGTTTTAGCATTGTCGCTGATATAGTTTGTGGCTAGGTGATAAGAACCATCCAGCCAGCCTGAATTGCTAGAGGAGTTGTTATTTATTTCTCCCGATAACGCCATGTTAACGGTGCCGCCAGCCGCGTCAATCACCGTACCTGTGGTGCCGGTTGTATATTTAATGTGGGCGCTTTGCCCTGTTAATTCATAGGTCGTTGGTATAACCCAGTCAGCCCAGTTGGTATCTCCTAATGCTGCGTAGGTACATTGAGTTCCGCCTATAGCTGCAGCAAATACTACGCTACTAAGATTATTTTTCCGTTTCATACTCATCACTCCGTGGCATAAACTAAGTCATTATTAGCTTGTTATTAACCATTTTATCATTCAACCCAAGATGCGTTCTCAGTATTAAAAATCTTACTTTCCAACTCTCAAGCCTACTTTAGACATAGTACCATCGGCCTGGGGTATGCTTATAACTACATCCAGCACACCCGCAAAGCCTGCTGGTGGCTTGGCCACTACAGCACCCAATACTGAGTTGAAAGTTACCCAACTTGGGAGCGGCAGGCCGTTTGCATCAACCAAAACCACTGTGGTCCCAGGCGGAATAGCCATAGCCCCAGGAATAATAGCCCTTTGACTGCCGTCAGGCAGCACTTGTGCTGTTACCATCACGTCTACCCCCTGTATAGCCGCTGCAATGGCGCCTTCGGTTAAGGTGACACCTTCGCCTGCCTCTAACTCGGTTTCAGTAGTTTCGGATTCAGACTCAGCTTCTACAGATAGGGAAGCCTCAACGGTCGTTTCTTCTTCCACTTCAGGCTCTTCAGCTGGTTCTTCAGTATCAGTTTCCTCACCTGCAGTTGGAGCTGCTTCTGGTTCATCTGTACTATCAGTTTCAGATACGGGCGCTTGGGCAGTGTCTTTAGATGCTACGTTGGTCTCTGTGTCATCAGCCGTGTCTTCTGCTTCTACGTCAGCCTCTTCAGATTCAGGTGTGCCTGGAGTACTGGTTTCGGTTTCCATCTCTACACTGGCAGATAGTTCTAAACCAAAGGAAGAAGACTCGCTAGACACGGAGGACTGGCTGATATCGCCTTCGGCAGAAATATCCAAAGCGCCATCGGTACTGGCTTGGGTGCCTTGCAAGGTCACATCACCACCTGATTGAATAGTAATGCCCCCTTCTCCGGCATTAATATCGGAACCAGTTTGCTCCCTCGAACCGGCTAAACCTAAGCCTAATTCAAGGCCACCTGAGGCGCCTTCTTTACTGGTAGTAGTACCGGTTTCCTTGTCCTTTTCAGAGCTAGAAGTAACCCCCGCTTCTACCCCAACGTTAACGTTTGTACTGGAAGAAGTACTTTCTACGGCAGCAAAGGTAACATCACTAGCGGCAGCCACATTAATGCCATTGCCAGCGCCCAGTTCGGTGCCTTCAAAGGCCACATCATCGCCTGATACGATGGCAATATTGTTACCGGCATTTATACTTCCCGCGGTGCCAATATTGGCATTTTCGTTACCAATACCTACACCCACGCTGGCACTGGTTTCTGCCTTACCAAGCTTCACGCCTACATCAACACTTAGGTCTGACGACTCAAGGGTGCTGCGTGCGGCAGTAAATTTAACTGAACCTCCTGCTGCAAATGTAGCATCATTTTCAGCAGTTAGTTCTGTGCCTTCAAAGCTGGCATTTTCACCCGCTACGATCGTGAGATTATTACCACTCAAAGAGCCTGCTTCAGCAACCGTTTCCCTACTCTCGGTATCAGTTACGCCCACATTGGCCTCGACAGATTTCGCACTTAAGCCAACACCAACTTCTACACTATCGGATTTAGAGGTATAAGTACTTTGCGCAGCAGTAAAGCTCACGTCGCCTTTAGCGGCTACAACAGCGTCGCCGCTAGCAGCCATTTCCGTGCCTTCAAAGGTTGCGTCATTACCTGCCATTATGGTGAGGTTAGTTGCGCTAAAGGAGCCTGCATTGGCTTCATTAGCACTTTCACTTTCACTTTCAACTAGCACACTAGCCTTGAGAGATTTCTTCTTAACCGATACACCAACCCCTACTTCAACGTTGTTCGAACTGCTAGAACTGGTGTCTCTAGCTGCTTTAAAGGTCACATCGTTCTCAGCTGCCACAGTGGCATCACCATCCACGGCAACATCGGTGCCTTCCATAACGATATCGTTACCCGATGTAAGGCTTAAGTTGCCACCTATATTCAAAGTGCCTGTGACCGCTTCGGTAGACTGCTCTTGGGATGAACTAACACCTACATCGGCGCTAGCAGATTGTTCGCCTAAGCTAAATTCAGCCGATACACCGACACTATTTTCAGAGGATTGACTGGTATTTAGCGCCGCTACCAAAGCAATATTGCCCCCTGCATCGATGGAGGCACTGTCTGATACGTCTACCTCGGTACCTTCTAAGCGCACATCGCCTTTGGTGGTGATATTAAGGTTGCTTGCATTTATGGAGCCGGTAACGGCCTCTGTACCACTGGCTTGAGCACCGGCTATGTCAACCGAGCCTTCGGCCTCAACATCAAAATCACTAGCACCGATAGTCACCTCAGCTACAATCTCCACTGCCACATCTAAACTATTAGAGCTGGAAGACGAAGTGTTCTGTGCGGCTTTAAAGTCTAAGGATTCTGCATCGACGTTAATGGCGTTTTCGGCATTTAAGTCGGCCCCTTCAATAACAGTTGCCTTAGTGGTGGTTATATTAATGTTGCTACCACTTAAACTGCCCGTCACTGCAGTGGTGCTGTTTTCTTGTTCTGAGGACTGAGACAAACTCATCTCTAATTCTGCACGGCCTTTTATGCCGCCAGTAGCATCAGCTTCAGCTTCGGCTTTGCCTGAGCTATCGGCTTTCGCCGAAGCCTCGGCTTCGCCACCCACACCAATACTCATGCCTATACGGGCTGTGATTTTCTCACTGCTAGATGATGTCGAATGTTCATCCCTGGCGGCACGTAACTCAAGCTCTTCGGCGCTTAAATTAATATCGCCGCCGGTTTCTATGTTAGTACCTTCCAAGATAGTTTTAGCAGAAGATTCACTATTTAGATCACCACCCAAGTTAATGGTACCCACCACTGCTTCTGAGCTGGTTTCAGTTTGATTTTCAACCAACCGTGCCATTTGAATTTCGGCACCGACGGACGCACGACCTTCGGCACTTGCAGAAGCACCCGCTTTAGCGCTCGCATCATTACCACTGGTACCGGCCTCGGCTTCAGCTGATGCTCCCGCCTCGGCCTCTGCTCCGCCGGTGGCCTCTAGATACATACCCACCTTTACCGTAGTTTCTTCATAAGAATTAGTGGTGCTGGTTTCATTACGGGCAGCAAAGCTGGCGATGGTTTCAGCACTTTGATTCAAGTCGCCTGCGGCCTCAATGTTGGTGCCCACGTCGATGATGCTATCTTTTGCGGTACGGTTAATACTGCCCGAATTAGACGTAATAGCTGAAGTGAGGGCTGTTGTGGTTGTAGTATTCTCTGTCCGTTTCGAATGTTTAGTTTGTAGACCAACACCGGCTTTAGCCTCGGCACTGGCTTCAGCTTTAGCCTTGGCTTCGGCCTTGGCGCTGGCATTGGCACCAGTATTAGTGCTCATGTCTGCGCTGGCACTGGCTTCTGCATTTGCTCCGGCGCTGGCTCCCGCACTCGCTGAGCCCTCAGCACCAGAATCTGCGTAAAGACCTAAGCGTGTTGTTTCACTAGTGGTTTCCGATATAGAAATATCTTCTGCCGCTGCAAACATCATACTGGCAGCGTCTAGGTTTATATCGCCTTCGGCCTCTAACTCAGAGCCAACAAGTAATATGTCTTGCTCAGCCTCCAAATTAAGCTTTCCGCCAGATTTAATGGTGGAACCAGTGTTAGTGACATTCAGATCATAGGTGGTGTTAGTTTGCACCCTCAACAGATCTAAAGTGGCATTGGCGCTGGCACTGCCTCCGGCAGATGCCCCTGCACTAGCGCCAGCATTCGCCTGAGCACTTGCAGATGCAGACGAATTTACGCCGTTATCATTGGCTTCGGACTCAGCACCGTAACCCAACTCTGTACCCACTTCCGCACTCGCTTCACCTTGTGCATCGGTTTCACTAGATGCATACAATCCAGTACGAATAGTTGTGACCGAAGTAGACTCTTCTTCAATATTTTTCGCTGCCAATAGGTAAATGTTTTTCGCTTCAATATCTACATCGCCACCGGCTTCTACGTTGGAACCTTGCAATAAAACGTCTTGCTGTACTTCTACTTTAAGGTTTTTTCCTACATTAATATTAGATGCCTGGCTACGTTGTGAGAGCTTATCCGTAGTTTCAATGGTGGTTTGAGACAAGGTCATACCATCAGCACTTGAGCCATCGGCAGACTCGCCAACTTTACTGTCATCACCACCTAAGAAAGAGGTGGTTTCGGTGCGCGAAGAAAAAGTATCTAAGTCACGCCCGGCCAAAACGACTACAGAGTCGGCTTGAATGTCTGCACTGCCGGCTACATTCAGGTCAGATCCTTGAATAGTAAGGTCATTTCCAGCCTTCAAAGTGGCATCACCACCTACATCAAAGGTTGAACCTTGGTTACGAATAGACAGGGCATTTGTGGTGGTCTCGGATGTGCCAAATACGCCGCCACCAACACCTGCACCACCGGTACTGCTGAGGGTTTCTGTTGCAACACTATTTTCTCGGGCGACAATGTTAATGCCGCCTTCTGCACTTACAACAGCATCACCGCCTACGGTAACATTGGTGCCTGCAAAGGTGGTGTCACCACCGGAATTACTAGCTAAGTCGCCGCCAACGGTGAGGCCGGAACTCATTTGTTCTGTAGTGCTCACTTTGGTCTCAGACACAGTTGAGGTAGCAATATCACTGGAGCCACTCAACTCATAGGTTTTAGTCACATTTTCAATGGTATCAAAAGTAATGTCGCCGCCTGCTTCCAAGCTGGCATCACCACCAGCATCCACAGTAGCACCTAGGTTGGTGATGTTTCCTGCTGCGTCAAGCTTCAAATCATTTGTAGCCGTAATTTCGGCGGTATCACCAATGGTGGTTTGGCCTACTAATTCGTTACCTGCATACTGATTAAAAGTTTCGTTAATAATGTCGCCCTCGGTAGAGGTAACCGATACATCTGCGCCACTGATACTACCGGACAAGTTAGTAATATCACCTTTAGCAGTAATAGTAAGGCCTTCTTCTGCGGCAATTTCACCACCTAGGTTATCTAGGGTGTCTGCATCAATATTTAGATCATTAGCGGCAATAGAAGCTGACTTACCATCAAGTTCTGCAACCATGTCGTTAGGTAGATATACCTTAGGCGCGAGTACTGTTTCGCCGTTAACTTCCACTTCCATCATCCATACAATAGGTTGGGTGAGCCCTGCTATTTGTTGATCTGTTAAGGGTTTGCCGAAAGTGAACCCCAAATCATTGGCTTGACTAGCAGCATTGTCCATAAAACCTTGCATTACGTCAGCAATGTTATTGTAACCGTCTAACACACTTTGGCCTGTGGCTTCTATTAACTGCTGCTCTACCAAGTAGGCTTCGTAGCTAGAATCACCCAAACGTTTGATAGTTGAGTCGTTATCAACATTTAAGGTGGCTATCAAGTAATCAGATCCTAAAGTAGAAATACCGGATTGCAATTTAGGGTTCATTTCCACTAAGTACTGAGCCGATGGATCTCTATTTGTTACAAAGAAACCATTTGGACTGGTGGGCAAGGAAATATTCAAGGTGAAGCCGTTTGGATTCAGAGCACTAGCCCCCGAAGTGGACCGAGAAGTATCTGTAGCAGTTAAGGAACCTACGTTGGCCACATAGGAAGCCGTGATATTTAAATTGCCTGCACCCGCGTCTATGGTCGACTTACCACCATCTAAACTAACGATAGTTCCATTCGCCGGAGGACTTCCTGTGGTTGTGTCGGAGTATTTAAGCCCACCAAAAGCTACCCAGTTAATGGTGCGAACTTTTTGATAGGTATAGTCTTCTCGCCAAAGAGCTAGGGAATCATTAGTTAAACTAGTCGTTGCATTGATAGAGCTGCTAGCAGTAGAAGAAGCAGACTCTATCAAACCACCATAGTTAGCCACCTTGTCTGCGGTAATATTAAAGCCACTACCCGCCACAATTTGCGGAGTAACGGCCGGCGCACCATCTTTAAAGTAGTTAAACTCACTCCAGTTATACGTGGTGCTATATTTCGTATTGTTATCTGGGTAGGTATACCAATCTTCAGTTTGGGTTGAACTACTATAGTTTAGGCGCTTGCCTACGGTTTCTGTCAATGGGCTGTCAACAATAAAGCCGCTTGAGCTGGTTCTTTGTACCTGGTTAGATACGGTTGGGGCGTCTATATAAACGCTGCCGCCGGCGCGCACTTCTGATGAGTTTACAAATGCAGTGCCTGCGTCAATATCCACATTGCCAACTGCACGAATATCGCCCTGCGATATTTTAGTTTGAGTTTTCTCAACATACTGTTTTCCGTCAGCAGCGGAGACACCTAAGGTGCGCCCCGAACTAAGGTTTACGTCAACAAAGTTACCGATGTTATCAGCTGCATTCAGGGTTAAATCTTCCCCAGCATAAAGAAAACCATAGTTAATAATATCGGAGTTAGTACCACTAGCGTTAAGCGTGGTTGATCCAAGACCTATAATGGAACCTGCCGCTTTAATTTCTATACCAGCATCGAAGTTGGCTTGTAAGTCTGCCTTAGAATACAACAACGTGTCTAAGGTATAGGCGTTGGTAATGTTCAATACCATTTTATCACCAGCGGTGCCTTTAAGTGCGCCAGAAATATCCTTATTAGAGTCCAAAACAAGTGAGTCAAATGACAGCTCTAAGTCGCGGTAACCCTGTAAGGTGCCATTGTTAGTGATGATAGTGCCACGGCTCGCAGTTGTATTTACACGCCAATCATCACCAGCAAAAATAGTACCCGAAGACGTGTTCGTCAAGGTGTCCACCGACCACACCGACTCGCCACCACTATCGCGGGTTGATACGGTTAAAGTGCCTGAGTTATTTAAACTCGTAAGGTCAGCATCTAGTTCTTTTTCACTGCTAATAGTACCGGCGTTGGTAAGTGCTACCGTGCCTGCATTATCTTTATCTTTTAATGTCCAGGCTTGGGCCGAAGAAATGGTACCCGTTCGTTCATTATCAATATTACTTACTTTCCAAGCCACCGAGTCTGCTACGGTCGCATCGGTGCTGGCCATCCAGGTGCCCAGGTTAGTTAACGTTGGTGTAGTCAATGTAGAGGAATCTACAGCACTGACTACACCAGCTGTTTGGTTTTTAACCCAAGAACTTGCTTGTATATCAAACTGATCTTTTGATACCAAGGTTCCTGTATTGTCTAAGGTTTTGATGTTTATATCCATCAAACTAGTGGCGACCAACTGAGAACCCGTACCCACTGTGGCTGCCAGATTGGTGCCCGCTATAGTGAATGTATCAGCTTGCCAGTTGGTGCCATTAACGATAAATTCATCGTCAATATTTAAGGCAAAGGTACCCGCAGCAAAGCGGGTGTTGTTAAATGTGGCTGGGTTACTGGATATTTGATCCACCAAAATCTTGCTATCTATGGTTAGGTCACCAAAACTGTATAACTGACCACCACCAAATACCATGGAACCATCGTCTGCCTTTAATAGCATGGCCTCACCAGAGGTAATAGCGCCATTGGCCAGCTGAATATCAGCACCCACTGGGTTTTTGCTTTTCACGGCAGAACTGGTAATTAAACTAACATCATTATTAGCCGACAAACGCCCTTGTACCAATATCGAGCCATCGGCAATGATCGCTAAACTGCCTTTTCTCGCGGCAACCTCACCAAGGATACGTAGCCGAGGGTTTTGCCCACCTGATTTACTATCAATGATAATGTCATCGGCAAAAATTCCGGCAGGCTCAGTAATCAACAAAGCATCTGTATTGGTTGCATAGTTGGTAGTACTGGTACGAGAATAATAGTTATCGGCACTTAACCCCGTGCCTGTAAGTCTGCTAAATTCACCCGAGCCAATGCCTACATACAAAGTATTAGCGTTAAAGCTAGCATCAACAATCACTTCTGGGGCAAACACACCCGTAACAGTAGGTTTACTAAGATCTAACCCTTGCCCCAATATGCGCAAATTACCTGAAGCAGAAACACCATTGGTACTGGTACTGAAGCCGCTAACAACACCGCTAGCGCTTATGGCAGAACCCACAACAAAGTCAACACGAGAAGCATTGATAACACCACAGTCGTTACACAAAAGGCCATAAGGGTTAGCTATAATAAGGTCGGCATTGTCGCCGGCTACTTCCATAAAACCATTAAATATAGAGCTAGTAACACCCGTTACTTGGTTTAATATTACTTTGGCCGACGTGGTTAAATGGGGGTTGGCTACGATCTCAGCAGAGAGGTCGGTCACCACAGTGACGCTCTGAGCTACGGGCATGTTGTTTAATATTAGGCCGTTGCTATTAACATTAAATGTGTTGTAAGTGTTATTGGATAAACCTTGGGTGTTAGCTGCTGCAATTTGCACCACCCAAGTCGCGTTATTAGAGGCCAGTTCGACGGTGGTATTAGTATTACCATCTACAACAACCGGGGTGTCCGTCGTACTGACGGTACCGTTACTGGTATCAACTGTTGCTGCTTCTATTATGGTTGTGGTGGTGCGTTTGGGGGTTACATCCACTGTAGTAGTCAAACTACCACTGCTTAGAGTTCCGCCCACATTAACATGAGCGCCACTATTTGAAGTGACGGAGCCTAATGTGATGCTTCCAGAACTGGTGGTTGGGGTGAAATCAGCACGCCCAGCCAATATATACTGGTCCTGTGAATAGGATAAAATCCCCGTTTGCTCAACATAATCATATTTAGCCAAAGGCGATAAAATAGTGTCAGACCTAAAGCTGGTAATAGAGTTATCACCAGCCCATTTCCATACGCCGGCAAGCATCTGCAGATAATTAGTTGCGCTGAGGTCTAAAACACCATTAGCACCAACCTCACCTTCGTTGACAAAATTTGCCGCGCTAACGATCACATCACCACCAGTCGATTTAATCAGGCCTATTTGTGATGTATCAACCCCATTTATGGCCTCATAAGTATCTGAGCCAGCACTAGTCTTGTTAGTTTCGTCATACAAGCTGCCTAAATTTCTACCACTAGTATTGGCTGTAAAACCGGCTTGGTTAAGCGCTACACCAGCACCCAGATTAAGGCTGATATTACCGGCAGCCTTAATGGTGCCAGTGTTGGTAAAGTTTGAATTACTGCCATCACCAACGGTAAGTATACCCGCTGACTCTACCTGGCCAGCATTGATCACACTCGCCCCTGTTAAGGTTACGGTGCCCGATGCGTTGGCGTTTATAACAGCATCCTTATCAATGGTTAGGCTGGTAGCACCGCCTAATTGTACATTGCCATTTTGAATTATTTTGCCATCAATAGCCGCTGTATTGGCTTCAATGATCAGGCCCTCTTGGCTGGCGATTTGACTAGTAGCTTTTAAATCAAAGTCATTAAGTCGTCCAGCTACGCCAATTGTAGTTTCCTTAGTTACAGAAATCTGACCATTCAAGGCCGCTGTTGTGGCGTCTATTTGTAAGTTACCACCTACAGAAATAAGCGCATCTGTATTACTTTCAGCGTAGGTTACAGTGGTGGTTGTGGCGTCACCCAAAACAAGGTTTCCAGTGACACTGAGGTTGTTATCTACAGTTAAGGTTTCGCCTAGTAAGGTTAAATCATCGGCTGTAGAAAGCACTACTGCAGAGGCAACCGTTACATCGCCTGATGTCGACTTGATGGTCAGGTTATCACCCGTCACATTGGCGTTAGTAGAGATCGCTATATCACCAGTGCCGCCTGTGATGGCAGAAACGTCTATGCCCGCGGCTGTACCAAATTGGACAGTACCGTCTATATTAATTCCCTGCACTATATCTATAGCCGCAGTAGTTTCAGCCAACAAGGAAGTCGTACGGTCTATATCTAGGCTGTCAGCATCTATATCTAAAGTTTTTCCACTATAGATAACATTGTTTAAGTCTGCAGCGCCGGTTAATGTAAGCACAAGGGCGCCATCTGCAAGGCGACTATAGGGCCCATCACTTGATAAAGTTTCTGTTAAGTTTGCGGCGATGATGGTTATATCACCACCAGTATCTCCAGTGGTTTCAGCAGAAGAAGTTAAGTTAGTTTCATCCAATGTTAGATTACCACTAGTGGTAATGTTGATATTGCCAGCCACGGTGGTGGTTCCTACCGCCGAAGCTTTAGCGTTATCCAGTGTAATAGCCCCGCCATTTGTTGACGTCAAGATAATTCTATTGGCATCTACAGTCATGCCGGCTGAGGTATCGCCCACAATTAGATCACCGTCTGCGGTAATGCTAAAAGCATCGCCTAACGCTCCTATGTCGCCCCGCACACGCACACCTGTGCCCAGTTCGTTAGCTATTAAGGTTATGCGGCCTGCGTACATACCGCCTAAAGCAGAACTGTCTATCGCATAATCACTGCCACTATTAACTGTTGTTGTTTTGGTAGTGGTAATAGTGCTGTCACTTGCATCAAAAATTGCTGTGTCATCAGTGCTAACTAATTGAATAGTGCTGGCTTCCACTTTGCCATTGATTTCTATTTTTTTAGCGATCAAAGCCAAATCGTTAGCCGTTAAGCTAGTTGAACCGCTGTTATGATCCTCAACAGTAATTGTATTTGCAAAGTTGCCAAATGCTGCCTGTACCCCTGTAACTGAAGTGATACCTGCTGCCGCCAGAACTACATCACCTGTACCGATAAAACTAGCGCCATTAATAGAAATACCGCCGGGCACGGCGATAATGAGGTCGGTGGTTTTGGCGACAAACTGAGTAATGTTGTGCCCGTTTGAGTCTTGTCCTACGACGACAGTGTTAGTCGTTTTATCAAAACGCAAAACTTCCATTTGACCAGCGAAACTTGCTGCTGCGCTAGCGTCAGTCACTTCCAATATAATTAATTCAGCTTCTAAGCTCGCGGTAGCGAGACTCGCATTGGCAGATAACAAACCACGATTGGCAACACTACCGGTATCGACAGATACAGTGCCATATAAAATCTGCGATGTGACGTCGCTTTGAGCATTGTTGAGGATAACTCCATCGCCGTTAACATTAAGTTTGGCAAATTTATTGTGCGATACCGTATTTACAGGCGCCGCAATGTTAATTACGCTCACGTCGGTAGTGGTGTTTTCAGTCAGAAAAGCAGTACCAGTGACCAAAGTTGCGTTGGGGTCTGTGATTGCCGAATCCACCACAATATCGGATACGGCCCCCCAAACTGCATTGCTACTCAATAGCAATGTCAATAATGCCGCCGCGCTAGTAGTACCACTGCCACCCACGGAATTCTTTGCCATTTCACTGGCTACGACCAACAAACCATCGGACTTACGACGAACAACTCTAAAAATATGATTCATCTGTATTTCCTTAAAGGTCTAGACTTAAGGTAGCCAGCACGGAGCTGTCGCCTTTATCTAAGTCGGTGTTAACGTGGATTGGATTAGACCAACTGACACCAAGGCGCCAATTGTCCATCTTAAAGCTAGCTTCTATGAACATACCTTGCATGCCACCGGTGTAGCTGCCATCTAAACTTGAACTCACTTCTCCTAGGTCATAACCCACGGTATATTGCATTGCACCAGACAAGGAGCCAAAATCTATATTTTGATTAAGTACTAAGCTATTTTGCCAAAAATACCCCTGGTCTCCAGATAGAGAAACACCTTTAAAGCCACGCACAGAACCTATGCCACCAATTGATATTTGCTGGGAGCCGTACAATGAGTCAGGACTATATTGATAGTTAAATGCGCTTTTCCATCGTATGGGCAATCCAGCAAAGCTTGCAGGTTGAGACCAGTCAAGCCTGATTTTATATCGCACAAATTCGGTCTGGGGGTTTTCTACCGGCGTATTGGCACCAGTTGGCAGGTTATCCACTTCGCTTAGCCCTACTTCCACCTCAGGGCTTACAACTAGCATTTTGTCACCGAAACCAAACAAACTTTGGCCATAAAACTTTAAGGTGTTAACCGTGCGCGAATTCACTTCGATACGCTGACCGCCAATATAAGACTGTGTGGCACTGTTATTCCACACGGCACCAACACTATGCTTGGTATCTTGGTCACGAAAAACAAGCCGTTGGGCCGATAGATTAAAACCTTGAGTTGCACCGCTGCTAGTAAGTACTGTACCGGTAGTAGGAAAAGTTAAGACCGTTTTATAACTGCTACCGGTTGCTCCAACGCCGTAGGTGTTATACCCATGGGGTATTTTGATGTCTAATCCTGCGCTATTGGTAGAACCATCTACACCGTTAGAGCTTTCGCTACCAGAAACGGACCAAACATCGCTCACATTCAACAAGTCTCCGGCTGCAGCAACAATGGAAAGGATGTTTTCTCCAGTGGCTTTAGAACCACCATTATTCAGTGTTATAGTGCCTCTAGGATTTCCAGTGCCACTATTGGTAAATACCACATCACTTTTGTCAGGTGTGGCGCCTGGAATGATTTCCATGATGACATCATTGCCAGGTACCGCATTAAGCTGCTCTACCGCTTGCTCTAAATCTCGTATGTGCAAGGGCTCTTGCATGTCGATAGGAAACGCCGCCGCTAAATTAACACTATCACTACTTCCTTCAACTACAACAGTCTCTACCATACCCTCGGCAATGACCAGACGCAGAATCCCTTGTTTTAGGTTCTGATTAGGCAAATAGGCCCGTGTAGTAACAAACCCTCTTTGAATATAAAAATTAGTTGCACTGGATAACGCAGCGGCTACTAGTTCACTATTGATACATTTGCCGACAAAGGGCACTTCTAACACTTCTACTTCCCACTCGTCGAGCAAGGTTGCACCGTCAATCTTAATAGCATCTAGTTCAATACACTGAACATTGGCATCAATAAGCGAATTAGATAGTTCAAATTGAGTACTTAAATCGACGCCGCTAGGTGTTTCTATAGGCGTAAGTTTATTCTGCTGCTCTTCAAGCCGAGACTGTTGCTGTTGAAGAACTTGATCACCTGTTATTTTGGCTTGGGCAATTTGTTCTTGTGTTGCAGCGTAAGCAGAGCCACTAACGGCAAGGATTTGGGCCATTAATAACGGAATAAAAAGAGTGTTTTTAGTCATTGTTTTCATCATTTTAAAAGGCCTTTACGATAGAGAAATCGAAAGCCAAGTTTTGGCGACTATTGCGAGTTTGTATATCCAAGCCCATACGTACAATCGTTTGAGACCACGGCTCTACCTGAAGCATCCCTCTAAAATTCACCACGTCTTCGGCCCACCGCTCTGTAGGCGTGGCAAAGGTGGTGTAGGTAGAGTGAGTGGTATTGGTATCCCCCGTGTAACTTGCATACACTGTTGGATCATCAAGAAGGCGGTCTTTGCCCACAGAGAAACTCAAACTACTTAAACCTTTTACGCCAAAGTATCTACCTTTGTGAGTGACCTCAGCGCCCAATTCCTGAACGATACGATCTATTGCATAGTCATGAACGGTGAGGCCTAAATCTCCGGCACTTGTCTCAGTATAAGCCGCCTGACGATACTGACTTTTTGCTACACGGTAGTATGGGGTAATCGCAGAACGGCCATCTGATAAATCAAATCGATGGCCAAACTTTAGGGTTGTTTCATTAGTATCAGCAGGTGAAAAGTACTTTGCAGTGCGATCTATTGCTGTTTTACGCAGGCCCTCTGTATCACCACGAGCATGGGAATAAACAAGGGTCATAAAGCTGTAGCGATTATTGAGCCGTCCATAGACCGTATCAATTTGCTGTTTTTGAGTGGCACTTTCGCCTAGGCGGTCATCCTGCTGATCAATGTGGCTCGTAAATGCCGAGGTAGAAACACCTACTAGGCTGTTAGCCGTTTTAACGTCGGCACCGGCAGTTATACCAGCAGATGCCATGGCAAAGCCATTGTGACCCGCAGTGTCTTGAGCTGTTGCGGTAGCGACCGGTACGGAGCCACTTGATTGGGTGTTTTGCTGGTGTACTTTAAACCATACACTGGAATCAAGGTCTCGATAGCCCGTCCAATTACCACGCCTAACACTAAACCGTTGATCGACCGACTGACCTACCAACTCCACGTGGTTAAAGGCTGCAATCATGGTTGAATTATTAGCAATTGGCGCTAAACGTTTCACTTCTGTAGCCAGGTTGTTAGCGTTGTCGCCATAACCAAACTCATTGATATCTAAGCGCGTGAGCGCCGTTTGTAGATCGCCTAAAGCAACACCGTCGGCAGCGATAGTGCCTAACTTTAACGCGGCATCGTTAGACTGATGATTACGGGTATTAGACTTAAGGATGTATTCATCGTTGGCCCTAGAAAAGGTAACCACTACACTTTCGTTGTTACTATCATCTATCGCTCGTGCTGCACTGGAATTGATAACATAACTGGTGTCATATAAACGCGAGTTTTCGGTGTCAGTTACGCTATAGCTAAAGGTATTACCGGAATTACCTGCAGTTTCTTGAGCAAATACAAAGTTGGCGCCATTTTCTAAGCTGGAGTTTAAATCCAGTAGTATTTTAAAGTTACCCGGATTCCCCGAGGTTTGTTCAATCAATTCTTGCGCAATAACTTGGCCGGTACGAGACGCATCAATTCCCATTGTACTGCTGCCATCCATGATGAGACCATCACTAGACGCAAACGAATTTACTGTGGTGGCAAAATGAGCCCCCTGTCCTTCTAACAACCCGCTAACGGTTAAGTCACTTTCACCTAAATCTAAGATTAAGGCCTTATTTGAGGCTCCTCCTGTAGTGCCCAATAAAGTAGTAGACGTAAGCGTGGTGTCGGAGTTTAGGAATTTGTAAAGGTAATAATCTGACGAACCAGTAAAACTCGCAAGATCCGTAAGATCTGAATCGCCTGAGTTAAAGGTGACCGCTACGCCAGAAACACCTACCAAACTCATAGCAGCGCGGCGCTGAGCCAGGGTTAATCCTGTGTTCAAAGAATCCACAGCAATAAGCGCCAACGGCGCTTCGAAATCAAGAACAGTCTCATTCGTAATTGGTACTGCATTACCAGGCAGAACATCAACAAATGTTGGTGCCGCAGAAACCCATCCACTTGAAGCCCATACTAATGGCCCTACAAGAACTAGTAGACAAACCTTACTACCTAATTTACGACTCGCTAGTCGTGTAATGTTACTCATAAATACAACCTTTATGCGTTAGCTTTATGTATAAAGCTAGAGACTTCGTTCGGTGTTGATGCAATGTAGAAAGAGTCAAATGCGCCTTTTGTTGCATCCGCCCCTCCCGCTAAATGTAATAATTTTCGCCCGTTATAATCGGGCCCTGCGAATAAACCAGCATCTAGGTCGGCATGACGTACCGTTGCCAACCAACTGTTCCTACCGCTATTTTTTATGCGCACAAACATTAGCGGCACATCATCTGGAGCACCAGCTAATACAGTATCAAGCCACTGAGGCTGCTGAGAGTTGGCGCGGGCAAAGGCCAAGTTCTTTGGTTCGCGTAAGTCGCCACAATTTTTATAGTCATCAATACGTACACTTCCATCCGCTAGGGATTTATAACCACGATAGGCTGTTTCACCCCGTTTTTCTGGGGCGGTGCCGCTACGGGAATGAGTGTACAAACGCAAGGAGGACATATCTAAATTAAGAGTAATACCCACGCCATCTGCCTTTTGGCCATCTGCTATCCAGCGGGCCACCATAGCGGCACTCATGCCCCAATTTAGCGCAGCTTTTTGCAACTCATCAAAAGGGGCTTGATCGGCCCACCAGCCCAGCAAAGCTCTTTGCTCATCCATCTGGTCTGTTAAACTCCAAGACAAATCGAACGCTGCAGCTGTTTTAACTAGTTGATCAATATCCATTTAGTTAGCCAAGGTATTCGCAATTTTAATTCTACTGTAGATTATAGCAGGGCTATATCAGCCCCTTCTTACAGATCTGTGCAAGAACTTGTTAATGACGAAATCTAAACTAGTTTTCAACCAATCAGTGGAGGTGAAGAAGCAGCTACACAGCTAGATTTCTTAAATGGGTGACGTGGTCTAATGGATTAGAACAGCCTAGTTAAGAGATAATACTCAAAACTGGAGCAGTTAACATGACCGCAAGAAAAAAGTACCCGAAAGAATTTAAGCTTGATGCCGTCAGCTTAGTGCTAG
>Ga0307995_1000801_pt1 | contig 20535 bp, 41 predicted proteins | sample EllFjometagen262_FD_203132 | JGI IMG/M metagenome (GOLD analysis project Ga0307995, IMG submission 203132) | Marine microbial communities from Ellis Fjord, Antarctic Ocean - #262 | ecosystem: Environmental > Aquatic > Marine > Unclassified | place: Southern Ocean | collected 2014-11-02 | reverse complement strand
TTGAGCGGGAATGGGGTTATTATCGCAATTTATATGATGGTGAAGATTTTAAAGTTAAAGAACTTGTGATTGCTCCGCATAGTGCGTTGAGTATGCAGAAACATAATCACAGAAGCGAAACGTGGAACATTGTTAGTGGTAAAGCATCTATTATAACAAATCATAGAATAACACTAGATCCATTTGATGGCGCTAATATCTGGCAACTACATAAAGATAACCCATATAATATACCAGCCAATACATGGCACCAAGGTAAGAATGATAGTGATGAGCCAGCTCATATTGTAGAAATATGGAAAGGCAAATCAGAGTTTTTAACAGAAGATGACATTGAAAGGTATGACCCATGAATGAAGAAACAAAAATTGCCCAACTGTGGACGCAGTTTAATCAGCAAAATCCTAATGCAGATATTATGGAATTTCAAGCACTAGTTGCTCGACAATTGAATTGTAGCTTACAAGAAGCAAAAGAACGCTCGCAACATTTATTATTGACAGAGTAAAAATCTATTGACTTCTTTAAAGATATGCGGTATTATTAATAATAATGAACAAGTGAGGAGAATATAATATGGGACAAAAATCACGGACAAGCCAAACAAGTAAAGGTGAACGTCGAAGTGTGTCAAAACACACTCAAAAAGCAGTACGCAGAGAGTATATGTCCAACCCTCTATTGCGTATGAACAATCAAATAAAAGCTTGGGCAGCAGGTAAAAAAGTAATGCTCACCGTTCCGAACAAAGGTGGTGATGCTGGTAAGATGCCATTTGTTCGTGTCGATGCTCGTGATGTCTGGGGTGTTCCAGGCAAGGGCTATATGATGAAAACACAAGGATAATATATTATGGTAATTGGTTTAGATAGCATAACTCGTGATGGAATGATTAGTGTTTTAACTTTTGATGTTGCGGAAGTAACATTTACAAAAAAAGATGGTACTGAGCGATTAATGAAATGTACATTACAAAAAAGTATTGTGCCTGCAGCCACCAACACAGACCCACTTAGTCAGAAAAAAGTTCGTGATGTTAATGAGCAGGTTCTTCCTGTGTGGGATATTGATAAGAGCGCATGGCGTTCATTCCGTGTTGATTCAGTAAAAGGGATTAAGGTATTATAATGAAGTTCAAGGTAACAGGTATCGAGAAAGAAACCACCACAGGTACTATTGATGATGATGGTAATGTGATCGATGCTAAAGGTGGTACTGAAATGATGAAGCAAGGCATTATTGATCGTCTCGATGATGACCTTCTTAATCAATTCAATATCATTCATTCGCGGGTTCGTAATGTAAGTAAAGACAAGAAGAATATTTTAGTTCTTCATGACTTAGCTGATGATCCTGAAGCAGTGCATCTGAAAGACCCAGACTCTCGTGCAAGGTTTGAAAAGTTAGTGTTTGTATCTAACTGGCAGTTCCAAACATACAATATGCGTCATGGTGTTCCTTATAGTGAATCTATAATATTAAGGAATGCTATTGAGCCTATTGAAGCACATGAAAAAGATATGGATGGACCAATTAATTTGATCTATCATACAACACCTCATCGTGGGCTTGAACTTCTTCTTCCTGTATATGAAGTATTGCATAACAAATGGGGTGATAAAATCCATCTTGATGTTTACTCTTCTTTTAACATATATGGTTGGCCGCAGCGAGATGAACAATATCAAGAGATATTTGATAAATGTAAAGCGCATCCTGGTATTGAGTATCATGGGTCTGTTCCTAATGATGAAATTCGTGAAGCATTGAAGAAAGCTCATATCTTTGCTTATCCATCTATATGGCAAGAAACATCTTGTATTGCTGCTATTGAAGCAATGAGTGCTCGGTGTGCTGTTGTATGCCCTAATTACGCTGCTCTAGCCGAAACTGTAAATGACTTTGGTCTTATCTATCAGTGGCATGAAGATCCAACAATGCATGCCAATCGACATCTACAATTACTTGATGCCGCAATTGCAGACTATCATAATCCTCGGCATATGGATAAACTAAACTTCCAGAAAATCTTTGTGGATAACTTCTATTCATGGGATGCACGTATGATTGAATGGAATAATATGTTGAGGAATCTGTAAGTCATTGATATTAAACAAATCTTTTTTTTATTAAAACAAAGAAACTTGTTGACTTATTTAATTATATGTAGTATTATTAGTATAATGAATGATTAAACAAGGAATAGATAATGTTTACACTAAAAAATATCGAAACAGGTACAGTAACCAATTTTAGACCATGGTCAGACGGGACTTTGGTTTTCGTTGAGCAGATTCACGATGGTGAGTATCTTGGTATCCAAGCTGATATGCTGGTTGAAGAAGCTCGTGAGTTTTGGCGTAAATGTATCAAGAACGGAGCAGTAAAATGAACTTATCTACTAGTCGTAAAAAGAAAAAAGTTACTCGCCGAGTTGATCCAAATGCACCTGTTTGGTTGGAAATCAATCCAGAATTTGAAAACTATTCAATGTCTAAACATTGGAGTTTCGTTTGGATGGGTGCTAATACTTCAATCAAAGATTATAAAGACGAAGCTATTAAATACAGCAAGAAACTTCGTAAAGAACAAATGCGGAAGTTTAAGTATTCTTCGATTCAACCATATAATTTTATGACAGTAGGTAAATACTGTTATGTTATGAATCGTGGTGGTTCTTTTGATCAAGAAACAATTGATTGGTTAGAAGGTAAGTGGAATGAACTTGAAGAAGTCGGTAAGACTGCTATTGAAGAGACTCCGATAGAAACAATTAAAAAACCAGTCGTTTCTATTCAAGACCGTATTCGTGATCAGATTAGTGATTATATTGGTGATATTGAAGAGCAAGTTGATTTGTTTTCTGAAGGTGGCTATAAGTCTGATTTTGATATGTACAAATGGCTTATGGCAAACAATGTAAAATCTCAACAAGCGAATGCTATTGGTGAGTATTATGTGCCATGGCGCGATGAGTTAGCTCAAATTGAAACGTCGAAATTGGTACATCCTTCATCCGATGAGCAACTCGTTGAAGGTTATTCTTATATGAAACCTGCTCAAGTTAAAAAGTTTGTTGAGTTTCTAAGCAGCATCATCAATGATTGTGATACGTGGAGTTCGAACCAGAAAACAGTTCGTAAGACTCGAATAAAAAAACCAGCGTCTGTTGAGAAACAAGTTGCTCGTATAAAATACGCAAAAGAAAACAAAGAGTTCAAGTTAGTAAGTATTAACCCTGCTCTGATTGTTGGTTGCAAACAGCTATGGGTTTTTAACACTAAATATCGTACACTCCAAAGGTATGATGCTCTTGGACCAACTGGTCTTTCAATTAAAGGTACCAGTATAAAAGGTTATGACGAGGATTTGTCTGTGTGTAAAAAACTAAGAAAACCTGAGCAAGTTTTACCTCGATTGTTAGATGGTGGTAAATTGATTCTTCGTAAGTTGATAGATGAAATAAGTAGTAAGCCATCAAAGCCTAATGGAAGAATCAATGGAGAGACGATATTACTTCGTGTGGTAAAATGACAGCAAACAATGTAATAAAATTTCCAACGCTGAATGATGATATAGGTTCAGCTCCTCCTCGTTCTGAGGAGGAGCTTGGTGCTTATTTCGACAAAAACAAGAAAGAATACATCGACCACATATGTGATCACTATTCACATTCATTATATAACAAACTAGGTGGTCATGGCTTTGAGATAATGGACGAAAACTTCATTACATACTTTACATATACCGTAGAAACTCTGAGGTATTGTTTGTATAAAAGTATGAGTATGGATCATCCATTAGCAAAACATATCGATGAAATGATAGAAATCATAGAAACTGATGATGAATTGCCAGATTTAGATTGACTTATTATTAAAAATGATATATAATAGTACTATAAATTGAAATTAACTGAGTGAAAAATTATGATATTAGTTGACTTAAATCAAGTGATGATCTCTAATCTGATGATGCAGATTGGAGGTAAAAAGAATATACAACCTGAAGAAGACCTTATTCGTCATATGGTACTTAATTCTCTTAGGATGTATCGTGCAAAGTTCGGTAAGAAATATGGCGAGTTAGTTATTTGTTGTGATGACAAAGATTACTGGCGTAGAGAACTTTATCCCTATTACAAAATTCATCGTAAAAAAGATCGTGATGAGTCTGCTCTTGACTGGAATATGATCTTCACAATACTCAATGGTATTCGTGATGATATTCGTTCGGAATTCCCCTACAAAGTAATTCAAGTACCACATGCAGAAGCTGATGATGTTATCGGTACACTCTGTCATCGTTTTGGTCATCTTGGTATTATGAATGGTTCAGCCGAGCCTATTTTAATCTTATCTTCAGATAAAGACTTCGCGCAGCTACAAAAGTACGCTAATGTAGAGCAGTATAGCCCTATGGGTAAGAAGTATGTAACATGCAGTAATCCTGCTCGTTACGTGCATGAGCATATTCTCAGAGGCGACAGAGGTGATGGTGTTCCTAACTTCTTATCAGCCGATGATGTGTTCGTTACAGGCAAACGTCAGACACCTCTTGCTACTAAAAAGGTTGATGCTTGGAATGGTAAAGATCCAGAAGAATTCTGTGATGAGCGTATGCTACGTAACTATCGTCGCAATCAACAGTTAGTTGATCTTGATTTTATTCCTGAAAATATAATTGAACAGACAAATGAAATCTATGACAATTATAAATTAAACGAAAGAAGTAAAATTTTTAACTATTTTGTTAAGAATAAAATGAAGAATATGATGAATGTCATCCATGACTTTTAACTGTGAAGGATATTAATGCAATGAACTACACACGAGACTATGATGATTTGATACACATGCGTATACTTGAACGTGAAATTGGTATTATTAAAGATAGATATACCGATCAAGATACGGGTAATCTCCGCACTGCTGTCAGCGTTCTTGAGCGCAGGGTAGAAGAAATAGAAAATAATATTAGAGAGAAAATCTAAATGTACAAATATAGCATTTCAGAATTGCTTACCAAAGTATCGAAGCTATCAAGCAGGAAAGATAAGATTGATATGTTGCGCAGTGAGCATAACATTGTCTTAGAGAATCTTGTTGATCTTTGCTTCAATCCAAACTTAAAGTTTCTATTGCCAGAAGGCACACCACCATACAGACCAGCAACAAAAGCACAGGGATTTGAAATGACTCTCTATGCTAATATGCGTAAGTTTGGTGTGTTTATTGAGAGTGGTCCATATCCTACTATGAATCCACATATAAGAGAAGTGCAGTTTGTGAACTTCTTAGAGTCTCTTGATCCAGATGATGCTAAATTTGTCATTTCGATTAAAGATAAGAAGATGCCATATAAAGGTATCACTCGTAAACTGTTTGAAGAAGCTTGGCCAGCTTTGGCTTCAACTTGGGTGGAAAAAGAAAAGGCAAATGGGTAAGACATATCGTAGAACAAAAGACGAATGGGATGATGATCATTCCACTAATGTTTCTCAAAAAACAAAATTCACTCAGCGTAAAGATAAACGAAAAGAGATGATTCATAATGAAGAACGTACTGAAGACGGCATACGTGATAGGGAACGGAAGTTCGAGAGAAAAATTTAAACTTGAAAGCCTCAAAGGTAAAGGTACAGTTTTTGGTTGTAATGCTCTCTATAGAGACTATGAAGATTATATCTTACCTGACTACTTGGTTGCTATTGATGAAGCTATCATTAAAGAGATTGAAGGGTCAAAATTCCCAAAGGATCGATTCTTAAATCCTCCAGAAGATGAGAAGTGGGAGCCTGTAGAGCTACACTGGGGTAAATCTGATAAGAAAGATTGGAACCCAGCGCGACCACGTTCAAACGCTGGCATGAATGCTATCAATGAAGCAATCAAAAAAGGTTATACATCCATCTACATTTTTGGGTTTGATTTCTTAGTTGTGAATGAAAAGATTGCTATATCAAACGTATTCCATGGCACAGAGTGTTATGGTTTAGATACAAGAGCAAACTTAAACGACACTCGCAATCGAATGAATTATCTTGGCTGGATGATTGAACAGAATCCAGATGTAAAGTTTCTTTTTTGTTATCCTAAAAATGTAATTAAAGGTGGTGTATACACACCAGAAGCGGATAATGTAACTATGTTGGATTTTGATGAATTAAACACTTTACTTTTGGAGTAATAAGATGTATAATGATCTTATGATTGGTTCTTTATTGATATCTATTGTTGGTCTTAGCTTTTATGCAGGTTACAAATACGCTTATTATAAAGTTATCGATTCGACGCTTACAGTATTAGAAGAAGATAATATTATTCGATTGATTGAATTACCAGATGGTGATGTTGAAGTTTATAGTGGGACTAAATTTTATAATGAGGTTAATAGATGAATATTTTCGTACTTGATGAATCCCCAGGGGTTGCTGCTCGTATGCATTGCGATAAACATGTGCCAAAGATGATTGTTGAATCTGCTCAGATGCTATCAACCGCTCATCGTATCTTGGATGGTGAAGAGTATATTGCTCCATCTAAATCAGGTAAGCGTATGGTCAAACATTATCGTTTACCAGAGCATGATAATATAGTATACAAAGCAGTTCATGCCGCTCACCCATGTACTGTGTGGACAATGGCATCAGCAGGTAATTATCATTGGCACTATAATCTATTCCGTGAACTTGCAAAAGAGTTTGAGTTTCGATTCGGTAAGATTCATCGTTCATGGGAAATACTTCAAACTATTCTATCTCCATGCCCTCGTAATATCCCGTCTATTGGTCGTTCTAAATACGCAAAAGCGATGAAAGCATACCCCGATATTGAGAGTATCGAAGACCCAGTAAAAGCATACCAGCAATTTTACAAAGCAGATAAGATTAACTTTGCCAAGTGGGAGAAGGGTCGCCCTGCTCCAAGTTGGTGGAACACTAAATAAAAACAGGAGAAACTATGCCTACATATTGTTTTAAGAATGAAAAAACAGGCGAAGAGTGGGAAGACCTGATGTCTATTGCCGAGCGCAGTACATTATTGGAAAACTCTCCTCATATCCGACAACTACCCCCAACCCAATTAAATATTGTTGCTGGCACGTCAGCAAGCAAATCACTGCGCACGGACGATGGTTGGAAAGAAAATCTATCTCGAATTGCGGAAGCTCATCCTACATCTGAGCTTGCCAGTACACACGGTGATAAGTCTGCTAAAGAAGCGAAAACCCGTCAAGTAGTAGATAAATGGAAAAGTAAAAGGGCAGCAGACACTACACGATGATCCTCTAACATTACCTAAGGATTTCTCATGTATAATAACTCTAACTTAGCTTTCGTTGATGATTATGTCAAATTTAATAATCAAAAGACTAAAAAACAAAAAAGAAAAGAGAAAAAAAGAACTGATCAAACACCAAATGCAGGAATGTCGTTAAGATTAATACAACCAAAAACATCAAATCAATCTAAGACATTTAGAGAATATGACCAAGGCAACCACTTACTACTACAAGGTGTGGCTGGTACAGGTAAGACATTTATTTCTTCATATCTTGCTATGAAAGAAGTTTTGAATCAGAACGAAAAAAAACAAAAGCTAGTTATTGTACGATCAGTAGTCCCTACCAGGGACATGGGATTTCTTCCAGGGAGTCAAAAAGAGAAGCAGAAAGCATATGAACTACCATACATTAGTATATTTTCAGAGTTATTTGGGCGTGGCGATGCATACGATGTTTTCAAGAATAAAAACATGGTGGAGTTTATCAGTACATCCTTCATTCGTGGAATTACTCTCAGTGATTGTATTGTTCTTGTTGATGAATGCCAGAACCTCACATTTCACGAATTAGATTCTATTGTAACACGTATTGGAGAGAACACTCGTATTATATTCTCGGGTGATTTTAGACAGAGTGATTTAGAAAAATCAGGCGACCGACAAGGCATTCTTGATTTTATGAAAATTGTTAAATCTATAAAAGGTTTTAAAACGGTTAATTTTGTGGAGGAAGATATTGTACGAAGTGAATTGGTCAAATCGTATATTATTGCTAAATTAAATGAAGGTATCTACTACTAAGTTTGTTCATGATGACAGGTTCACACCTGTTGATTTAAACGCTACAACAACACCTGAGGGAAGGCGATATGTCACTCCCTCGGGTGAATTGTATGAATCAGTTACCACTGCTCTCGGTAAAGATCCAGAAAAGAAAAAAGGATTAATGGCGTGGCGAAAGCGAGTTGGCGAAAAAGAAGCCAATCGTATTAGTCGCCTGGCATCTACACGTGGTACTTCCATGCATACCATCTGTGAGAACTATCTCAACAATGAAGAAGATTATGTTGGTAAAGCAATGCCAAACGCTGTTGATATGTTCCGCACAATCAGACCCATCCTCGATAAAGCAATCACAAAAGTCTATATGCAAGAGTGCGCTTTGTATAGTGATGTATATAAATTGGCAGGTCGGGTAGATTGTATTGCTGATATCAAAGGTCAGTTGACTGTCGTTGATTTTAAGACATCAATGAAGCCAAAGAAACGAGATTGGGTTAAAGATTATTATCTCCAATGCTCTGCTTATTCGTTTATGCTTGAAGAGATGTATGGCGTAAAGGCAGATCAATTGTTAATTATAATTGCTGTGCAAGATAACGAGCCACAATTATTTATGGGAGACCCTTATAAATACAAAGACGATCATTTTTTTACAAGTCGTATAGGATAATACAATGTTTAAATGGGCGGTTCTTACACTAGTTTTGATGCTTACAAACCCTGTGGTTGCTCAAGAATCAATTAAGTTAGTTCCCAAGCCAGTCGTCTGCGGTCCGCATACTGAGATAACTGAAAAAATTACTGCTGCTGGTGAAACAGAGTTTGAATACCTTGGCATGTATGAACCAGAAACAGATAAGAACGTACAGGTCGTGTTTTCAATATATAGAAGTCCAAAGAATAAAACATTTACAATAATGGAAACATCAATTTCAGGCGTTTCCTGTATTATTGGGGGTGGTTGGTTTAAACAACAAATAAAAGGACCTAAATTATGAATGCAGCCTTGAAATGGTGGATACAGACAGCAATTATTGTTTTCTCTGCATTCATGATTGATCAATATGGTTGGTGGGAGTTTCTATACAATGCTGACATGACGAAGATCAGTTTTGTTATTATTGGTGTGTTTATAATCTCCTCTCTATCAATTGGGTTCATCAGTCTTAAAAGCACTAACTGGGACCACGTTGATAGGCTAACTAACTATGTTTGGTTTGGCAGCGAGGTAATGGTCACGCTTGGTATGATTGGTACTGTTGCTGGCTTCCTTATCATGTTGAATACAGCGTTCACTGGTTTAGATGTAAATGATATTAAAAACGTGCAGGAAGCCATATCTGACATGGCTATTGGTATGAGCACTGCTCTTGTTACTACATTGGTGGGACTTGTTTGTTCAACTATCATTAAGATACAAATGATTATTTACGAAAATACATGACATGGACACAAATCGATATAAAAGCACGTTTGGATTTGTAGATTTATTGTTTAACCTTCTTGTAGGTTTTACATTCCTATTCATGCTTGCGTTCATTCTTATCAATCCAGTCGCTAAAAAAGAAGCTCATGACCCAAAGGCTGAGTATCTTGTTATTATGTCATGGGATGATAATAGTAAATCTGATATCGATCTATGGATTAAAGACGATAAGGATAACGTAGTTGGTTTCCGCGCAAAAGATTTTGCTTTGCTCACACTTGATAGAGATGACCTTGGTGATCGGAACGATATGTATACCTCCAAGGAAAATGTTGAACTTATCCCTGTCAATAGAGAAGTTATAAGCATCAGATCAAAGACACAGAGAAGATATGTAGTCACAACACATTTTTATAACAATCTTGGTAACCCTGATATAACACCTGAAAACATTAAGATTGAATTACTTCAGGTAAACCCGTATAGGATTCTAAAGATTGTAGAGGTAACACTCACTGAGCCTAGTGAAGAGAAGCATGTGTTTGAATTTGAAGTCCTTAATGATGGTGATGTTGTCTTTCATGAAAGTAATCAACTGATTGTTAACGATGTCGCTCTTCAATCAATACCATATATGGATCGACCCTAATGGATATGTTATTCACATCAACAAATTTGTTACTGTTATGGATATTTGCAGGGATTGTATGCTTTATCCCTCTTGTCGTAAAAAGCCCCTTTTTTAAGTATGTCGTGGTTGGTGTCGTTCTTGGTGTTGTTTATACAACATTCATGGTCAATAAAGAGTTTATCGGCAGATCAAGGCATGAACCATTCATTAAAGAGTTCGTATACAAGTATCACTCTATTGGTAATGTTTGGGGTGAGAAGTACATCACAATGGTAGTCCATGATGGTAAAGATGATCTACTCATTCGTTTCCCATGGACCAAGGAGAAGCAAAAGCAGCTCCAGAGAGTTCAGAAACGTGCTCAGAAGGGTATAGCTCAGAAGGGTAAGATGTCTCGTAAGAAGAAAAAGAATCTATTTGAAACCAGCAAAACTAAGCTTATGTTCTATGATTTCCCTTTCCAAGAGCGGTTCCCTAAAAATTAGATTTTTATAAAAAAGTTGACTTTATAAAAAAAATGTGGTATTATATAATATTCACTATTTTTTACAACTAAACTCTTATTTTAATCTTCCGTGGTCTATTGACTACTCTAACATCATCTTCATTCTTTTTTTGTAACCTCGCTGCCTCTTCGTATGCGAAGCATTTAACGTATGCTGTTCCTTCTTTGGTCATCTTATTCATAATATATCCTATCTGTTTCAATTATACTATTATACACTAAACGTATTAATATTTAATTAAAAAAAACAAAAATAATCTTTTTTCAAGTATCGTTTAAAATCAACCACTTAGCAGGTACGATTTTTCTTGACTTTATTATGAAAACAAAGTAATATAGTTATAATAGAGATTAACACTTGATAAGGAAATTGAAATGACAAATTTAAACGAAGTAGTAGTTGGAACGAAATTAATTGGTAACTGGTGTTCATCAATGCCTTTTTCTTATGGTATAGTTACTGGTATCATTAAGTCAGTAAGTGGTGTGTCAGTTCCTCCAGTTGCTGTTGTGAAATGGAATGATATGGGTGAAATAAAGTACCCTATGTCAGACCTCGAATCTGTATTAAATGACGGAATGTGTGAAGACATTATAGGTGGTGTTTCGTGGCTTGTTGAAAAAGGAGAAAATGGAATTGGCATAAGCAAATTTGGAATTGGCGTTTATTCTGAAGAATAATTTGTTTTTATCGAAAATAACCCTTGACTTTATTATGAAAACAAAGTATACTAAGTATAATAGAGATTAACTTGATAAGGAAATTGAAATGATTAATTATGTAGCAGCTTGTAACGGTGGAATTAAAATGTTTTACGGCGAAAGCCGTGGTAGCCAAGGTCAATTTAAAGACTTTGTTTTCTCTACCACTCCAGTTGGAGTTGCTGGTTTCATGAACGAGCTTGGTCTTGCTGAAACACTTATGGGTTCTAGCAACATGGATTTTGCTACTGAAGAAGGCTTTGATACTGATGATGGAGCCCAGCTTCTTCTTAAACGTGCATTTGAGTTAATTTGAAATTAATTTGTTTTTATTGAAAAATAACCCTTGACTTTATTATTAAAACAAAGTATACTTAGTATAATAGAGATTAACATTAAATTATGGAGAAGTGAATATGTCTAGTGATTATTTTTCAATCGGAACTGAGTTTGATTCATCTTGGGGCAAATGTACCCATAGCCAAACAGTTCTTCCTATTCCTGAAAATGTTCGTGAGATGCCTTGCGATACATGTTCTAAGGTAGATTCGTGTGCTGATAACATGACTGAATGCTCTGCTTTTCGCAACTGGACCGCAGCTGGTAACTTTGCTGATAGCGATGTTCAGCGTTTTATTCGCGCAATTAAAAATTAAATAGGGGAGAGGAAATTACTGGAACCTTCGGGTTAGGGTTAAGAGCCACTGAAAATTTCTTCTTTTATCGAAAATAACCCTTGACTTTATTATTAAAACAAAGTATAGTTAGTATACTAGAGATTAACAAGATTTAACTGGAGAATATATATTATGAGTGCATTAGTAGAAACAATGGCATATGCAGGCGAATTACCTTGGCACGGTCTTGGTACTAAAGTTCCTTCAGACTTGACACCAGAGCAGATGCTCGAAGTAGCAGGTCTTAACTGGGAAGTTGAAGCCCGCGATATGTTCGTTACAGATGGTAACGGTGAGCAAGTCATGGTTCCAAAGAAAAAAGCTCTTTATCGTGCTTCGGACGATAAGTTCTTTTCAGTGATTGGTGATGACTGGAAGCCACTTCAGAACACTCAAGCGTTTGAGTTTTTTGATGACTTTGTACAAGCTGGTGACATGGAAATGCATACAGCAGGTTCATTGCAAGGAGGATCTCGTGTTTGGGCTCTTGCTAAAGTCAACGATGCGTTTGAAGTATTCAAAGGCGATGTTATTGAGCAGTTTCTTTTGTTCTCAAACCCACATATGTATGGTGCTTCGATAGATATTAAAATGACACCGACTCGTGTTGTTTGTACAAATACTCTTCACTTTGCTCTTCAAGGTGCTACTGACTATGCTGTTAAAGTAAATCATCGTCAAAAATTTGATGGTGACATAGTTAAAGAACAGCTTGGTGTCGCAAAAGAGAAATTAGCTATGTACAAAGAAGCTGCTCAGTTTCTTGGCTCTAAGCGTTTCACTAACGATAACATCGTTGAGTACTTCAACTCTATGTTCCCTCGCACTTCTAACAGAAAAGATGCTGAAAATGCACAGTCGAAGAATTCTGAAGAAGCTATGGAGCATCTTTACACACAGCCAGGAGCAGAGTTTGGTGCTGGCACTTGGTGGAATGCTTTCAACACCGTTACCTACATGACTGATCACACAATTGGTCGTAACAATGATAGTCGCCTGACTTCAGCTTGGTATGGTGCTAACTCTAAATTGAAAGCAAAAGCTCTTAAATCTGCAATCGAATACGCAGAAGCAGCTTAATCTAAATGGGGAGCTTCGGCTCCCCTACTTGGAGTTTTTATTATGAAAATGTTTATTGTGTTATTGTATATTGCAAATGGTGAACCTGCAAAGATTGCTGATGTATATCCAACTGCTCCAGGTGCATATCAAACGTGTAAAGAAAACGCTAAACAATTAAATATAGGTACGAAGGGCGGTCGTTGGGACTGTTCTATTAAACAAGAAAAGGATATTAAATGATCGATTACATTAAAGAACGAATCAAAGAAGCATCTTCACTTCACGGTGGTGCTCTTATCGCCATGGGTGTTGTCATTTTAATTGGAGCTCCTTTTGTTAAGATTGCTGCTTATGCAGCTATTGCATGGGGCGTAATTGCAATTGTAAAAAAGGGTTGACATTTCAGTCAATATAGACTATAAATAAGATTGTAGTTCGTTGATACAAATTGACTACTGTACTGGACTGGGGGGCAGTACCCCACGCCTCCACCATAAGCACACGAATAAGGAATAGAAGTATTAGCAATCTTAAATTTAAATGTAAAATATTTTATATTGTTAAAGGACATCTTAACGTATCAAAACAAACCATAGAAGATTGTTACGATTATTATTTTAAAAGAATGTGGAATAATAATGAGAGTTACATGGCCGAAGAGGGGTTTGAAGATTCGTATCGTGTGTTTATGATGGGGGCGAAATAGGATCGACAGGCAGGGATAGATGAGAGTAGAACTACCGACTGGCAGCGTTATTCGCCAAACACTATAGATGCAAACGATAATGTATCACCAATGGCTCTTGCAGCGTAAGCTGTGATTGTCGGGGTTTCGGTGGGTGTCCTAGCAACAGAATCACCCACCACTCTATTTGAATGTGAGGATATAGATAATAATAATAATGAAAAATAAATTAATAAAAAAGGTGAAAAAGATGGAGCTTGGTAATCCTGTACTGACAACACTAGTTGGACTAGTAGTATTCTATATTGGTTTAAAGATGTTTTCTGGTGGAATGAAGCAGATGGGAAACCTAGATCATTTGAGTTATTTTATTCACAATCCCTATTGGATGTTCCTTGGCGGTATTGTAATGACGATACTCTGGCAATCATCTTCCCTATCTACTACTGCTATTATTGCATTGGTAGCTTCTGGGGCTGTTCCTCTTCCAGCTGCTATTGCAGCTGTTCTTGGAGCAAATATTGGAACGACAGGTACAATATGGATTGCTGGTTTCCTTGTAAGTGATGGTATGCCTAAAGGGGACACGTTGAGAATAGCACTTGCACATACTGGAGCAAATTTGTTCATGTCTATATCACTCCTTCCATTTGTACATCATATAGCTCGTTTCCTGACTAGATACTAGCTACCCTTGAAACGCTTGGTTGAGGTTCTAGCTATGAGGAAAACGCTTGACTGAGGTTTAATCTTAGCTTGGGTAAAATTTGATATAATGTAATAAATACTTGTGAGCAATATGGCTCCTTAAAATATTTTTTGGGAATAAAAAAATGAATACGTTTTTCGACGGTTTGGTTAAATACTTTGAGACAATTGGTACAGCACGAGCTTCACATACATTGAATGCACTTCGCAAAGAAGGTCTACACGTTGATGCGGATAAACTTATGCGCCGCCAATACAATCAACATAATCATTGATAAGGAAATGATTAACTTCCTTAAAAGGTGGGGTATTGGTCTACCCAGAAATAATGATGATATGCATCGGTACTATATTGTTGAATATGGTGATGTCGAAGGCAAACGTCTTTATAATAATTGGCGAGTGAGGAAATAACATTGTTTCCTTATACAGATGAAGAAGCCGAATGGCTTGCACACACACACATTGCAAAGGGTGATGCCTCAATACATCCGCGGGAGCCTATGGTTAGCTTCCAATTTTTACATAGTCGTAAAAAATAGTTAATATTATATCATAGCACATTTTTTTTATAAAGTCAACCCTTTTATTAAAAACAAAAATCTATAAATAGTAATAGAAAAGGAAAACTATGAAACTCAAAGCAATAATATTTGCTTTGGTATTGTTTTATCCTTCTATATTACTTGCTGCTGACACAAATACATCGTCTACAGTAGTGACCGATAAAGCACCACCAACAGCATCGGCTCCGTCAATTGTTATTAATAATAGCGATGTATGTAAGAGTGCGGCTAGTGCTGCAATCCAAACACAGATACTTGGATTTGCTTCAGGCATTACTATTACTGATGAAAATTGTGAAAGACTCAAACTTGCTCGTAGTATGTATGGTATGGGTATGAAAGTTGCTGGTGTTTCATTATTATGCCAAGACGCAAGAGTGTTTGATGCAATGTGGATGGCTGGTACACCTTGTCCATACAAAGGTCGAATTGGGGATGCTGCTCAAGCTGCATGGTTAGAAAACCCAGAGGATGCTCCTGACGATAGCAAATACGTTAAAAAAAAAGTAACGAAGAACAGCGGGTAGTTGAATATGATATGCCCGATGATTATTCCGACGAAGAACGAATTACAGAAGCTCCAGAAACTGGTGTATACGTCAGCGGTGGGATTGCTCTTGCCATTGTTGGTATGCTCTTTGGTATTCCTCCCTTCCTCATATTCTAACGCAGGCGGGGTAAACTCAAATACAATTTTAGACGGGTCATCTACTACTGGTACATCAAGTGGTAATCCGACTAGTGTTACTGTTACTAACGATGATAATTCAACTACTACTACCCAGACAACCCCAATTACAACAACTACAACTACATTTGGTGTTACCCAAACTGAGGCTCCTAATGTTGTAACAAATCCTACCTTTACAAATTCACTTGGCGGTGGTTCAAGTAGTGGTTGGTCTATTACACAATGCCCAGGTGGTTGTGCATTTAGTCCTAATAATGGATTTATGGCAGGCAACGGTGGCACGATAACCCAATCGTATACCCAGGATGATCTTTTTCCAGACGCAATTAATTCGACAGAAGAAGCACAGGGAATGACATTTTCTTTTGGTGCAGAAGTAGATAATGATCAAGCAGGAAACAATCTAGCAGATACTTGGTCAATAAAATTAGAATTGTTTGATTCAGATAATTCATCATTGGGTAGTACTGAAATTGGTAGTACTGTAATATTTGCCCCAACTATTAGAACTGGTGCATTAGAAATAGATTCTGGGAGTGTTGTTGATACTGGGGTGTTAACTATATTTGGAAATACAGCTCTTAATGGCGATCACAGATTTGGTCCTTTCTTTAATGATGTATTTACTACCTTTACCTATAACGAAATAGAAGAGACAATTACTACAGCATTAACATACGATACTCTCATTACTAATATTAGCTGTGAAGTTCTAAACACATGCGCTGTTATAAGCACATCTACAGCAGATGATATTGCAACAGGAACAATTGATATTGTTAGTGATACAAGCGTAGCAGAAACAACTATATCTGCACCTGTTGTAGTTGTGCCATTACCAACAGTTGTTGCCTCAGTAGAAACTACTTTAGAAGTTGCTGAAATAGCACAGATATCGGAGATAACAAATGATACAGCAAGTACATCTGATACAGGAACATCTGTGGAGTCAGAATCAGTCTCATCATCCCTTGAAGTTGAACCAGAAGCAGAACCAGAAGTCAAACAACAAGTTGCTCAAGAAAAACAGAGTGCAAAATCCAAAGTTTCCATTGTTGAGCCCAAAAAATCTGGAAGTTCTGCTCCGTCTAGAAGTTCTAATTCGAGCACTCAGTCAAAAGGAAAAAAGACTACTGTCAAACAGAAGGCAGCGGTAAAGAAGAAGGCTATGTCAAAGGCTGGAAATAAAGCAGTTAAGAAGATGGGCAACAAAAAATACTCCGATACCAATCAAATAAAAACACTTGTTATTATGCAAGTGTTGGGTAACACAAAGAGTTTCTTCAATACTCAAGCGCAACTGAAAGATACACCTAATTTCTTTAGTGACAGATCAATACCTGATAATAATATATCAGATAACAACTATACATCTTATTTTTTATTTGGTGGCAGTGACAGTGATCACGATGCATTAATAGGAACCCAGTATAGGAGATAATCATGGCTGAAGTAGAATTTGCTGGAGTAAAATTTAAAGGCGGTAAAATGATTGCTATCGTTATGGCATTATCGACTCTGGTTGGTGGTCTATATGGTGCGTTTGAAGTGTATAAAGATTATATGGATATGAAAGAAAAAATAGAAAGTTATCAAGCACCAGATTTGTCTGACTTTAAACAAAAACTTGCAGTGTTGCATGGTGAGATGGTAGCACTTAAAGAGATGGAAAATATGATAAAACAATCAGCCAATGATGCAAGAGATTATACAAAAGATATAAAAAGAGACTTAAAAGAAGAAATACATCATATGTCAAAACAGGTGGATGATATAGAGAAGCGTGGTAAAGAAGCGTTTCGTATGGTAAGAGAAAGTGTTGATACTAACGATACAAAAGTTCGCAAGTTAGTGACAGATAGTAGTGATCGGTTTGATAAACGCAGAGAGCAATTACGAAACGATATGGATAATCTTGAAACTCGTATTAAGAGCGAGATGAAAAATTTAAAGGGTGAGATAAATAATAAGATAAAGAAAGCATTGGAAAATCCTTTAGCAAATATGAGGAAATAACATGATTGTAGAAAGTATGGCTGCATTTGCACTTGTAAAAGGTGCCGTCGATGCTGTAAAGTCCGCTATTGATACAGCTGATGATGTAAAAGGTATTTACTCTGGACTCGACTCGCTATTCAAACACCGTGATGCTGTAGCAAAAGAAGTAAAGAAAAGCAAACAAGTTAAACCCAAAAGCAAATTGAGCCTTTTCTTTAATAAAAAAACAAACGAAGATACAGAAGACGATCTTAGTGTTGGTAATGTTGCGGCCATGGTGTTGGAACAGAAGAAAATAGACCGGGACATCTTAAACTTGGGTATTCGGATCGACAACAAGTTTGGATTAGGAACATGGACAGAGATTATAGAGACACGTGAGAAGATGATTGTAGAACGCAACATAAAGCGTAAAAAACTGAAAGAAGCTACTGAAGAACGCATCAAAGAAAAAAATGCGTTTTGGGACAGGGTTCTTTACATTATGGGTGAAATTGGCAAGGTTATTATAGTTCTATTAGTATTTAGTATGGTTGTCTATTTTATATGGATAAACCGCGCTGGTTCAGAACCAACATTGATTGTTGAATCTTCAAAAAACATTGTTTTTATTGAAAATAACCCTTGACTTTATTATGAAAATAAACTATAATTAGTATAATAGGGATTAACACTTGATAGGAAACTATATTATGACAAACAATGAAATGAAATTACATACTTTAAACGAAATGGCCAGTCATGTAGCTTGCTTTACTCAGAAATTACAAGTTCTTGAAGCGTTAGATGGAGACAATACAACATCTGGTGCTTTTGATCTACGCGATCAATTGACTTCCTTAACGCAAACTATGGGTGATTTGGACAAAGAGGTTTCTCGGGCAATAGCAGTTGTTCCAGAAAAATGAAAATAACCCTTGACTTATGTAATTAAATAGGTTATTATTGTTATATTGATTGATGATGAGGGATGTGAATGAAAAAATACTTATTGGTAATACCTGCGATTTCGTTAGTTGCATTCTCAGCAAGTTTTATTCTTGCTGAGGAAAAGGTTAGCCCTCCTATAGAAGTTCTTGAACCAGTTGTTGAGGCTGTTGTGGAGCCTGAAATTGTAGAAGAGAAAACAGATCCCGAGCTGATCTGCCTTGCCATGAATATATATCATGAAGCAAGGAACCAATCTATAGCTGGACAAATGGCTGTGGCACTGGTAACTATCAACCGTATGAACGACCATCGTTACCCCAATACAATATGCGAAGTTGTAATGGAAGGTCCGACCAGAGTATCTTGGAACGACAAAACAAAAGAATACCCTATTAAACACCGTTGTCAATTTAGTTGGTTTTGCGATGGTCTATCTGATACTGTAAAAGATTTTGATACGTTTATGAATATAACAAAACTTGCAGATATTATTATAACTCAGCTTGTGGTAGATATTACTGATGGTGCAACACACTATCATGCGGACTATGTTAAGCCAGCTTGGGCTGCAACAAAGACACGAACAACAAAGATTGATGATCATATTTTTTATAGATGGGAAAAATAAATGCTCGATACAAAGAACTTCTCAATAACAATTGAAAAAGTTGTTAATGAATTAAAGATACCATATATGGATGCCATATGCTGGTACTGCGATAAGAATGAAATTGAAGTTGAAACAGCGGCAAAGCTAATCAATACAAAGATTAAACAGTGTATTGCTCTTGAAGCAAGTGACCTCAACCTCATGAAAGAAAAGATTAACAGTCTGCCAGTATGATTATGTATGATGTAAATGAAGGATTTGATGCGTATAAAACATATCTCGCTCTGAAGCAACACTTCACGAGCGATTATGACTACTTTAAATACAACGGTAAGGTACGTGCTAAGTCCGAATCTTTTTTGAAAAGAAACGATAAGTTCTTTTTTAGAAAGCTACAAAAGAAATACTCTAAGGATGAGCTTGTTGAGTTCTTTGTTAGTAATTTTATTGTGGGTGGAAACAATTGGATTGGTAATTTAATATCAAAAGAAAGCGAAGATAATTATGCAAATTGGCGAAAGAGTTCTGAAAGTATTACCTATAATTTTCATAACGACCTACGTTGGTTGTCTGATTATTGCAGCGAAAATGATATATCAGCTAACGATCTTATTGTTGTAGATAAGAACGATCATCCAATTCTACTTAAACTTTTTCTTCAAAACAAAATAACAACAGAGACAGTCATCATTCTTGATAGCGTTCTTGGCTTTGTTCGATATTGGAATGCTAAGATAGATGACATTATTTGGGATGAGAAAAAGAAGTTATTGAATAATTATAAATCATTCGTACGGTATGATATCGACAAATGTAAACAATTAACAAAGGAGACATTACTATGAATAAAATTATATTATCATTAGTAGCTCTTGGCTTTTTAGGTGCTTGTGCTCCTAGTGGCGTATGGAGTAAAGCTAATGGCAAGCCAGAATATGTATGGATTGGTTGCCACGATGTAGTTATTAATCCATCTGACACTGGTGAAATAGCTTTTGGACCTTTTGGTTTGAAAGTTGATAAGATTTACTTGAAGCAAGTAAACAAAGATGGATCTGTTACTCCTACAACTACAGGAGTACCTTGTGAACAATGAAGTTGAAAGATACGTTGGTGAACTCCGAGAGCTTCGCCAGCGGGTAGCGGATCTTGAACAAAGATTAGGTATACCGAATGCCTTTAATGCTACAACAAACGAACCATTTTTTTATAATGTTTTAAAAGAAAGAGGAAAAAAAGATTGACATTTGCTACTAAGTATAGTATATTTAATAT
>Ga0307995_1000797_pt1 | contig 20573 bp, 15 predicted proteins | sample EllFjometagen262_FD_203132 | JGI IMG/M metagenome (GOLD analysis project Ga0307995, IMG submission 203132) | Marine microbial communities from Ellis Fjord, Antarctic Ocean - #262 | ecosystem: Environmental > Aquatic > Marine > Unclassified | place: Southern Ocean | collected 2014-11-02 | reverse complement strand
TGGTGCTCTCTATAGAAACGATACTATCACTAGGCCCCGCAATAAATAGAAACTCTAGCGGATTGATATTGGTACTACCGGCAATAATGCCGAGATCGAATTCAACCGGACCCAGGCCATCTATGATACTGCCCTCATCGGTTCCCAATGCCACGCCTGCGGGCCCGCCGATAAAGCCAAAGCCAGGAATTGGCAATAGGCCATCTACGATCTCGCTACCCTGATTGGGAGGACCAAGCATCACGACCCGACCTAATTCATCGATTGTATTGTCCGTCAGATAATAACGCAGCAAGATGCCGCCAAGTAAATGCGTGATGAAATGAATTTTTCCTACATTCTCGCCTCTACACTGAAGGAGACCGCGCCCTATCGCGTCACTTGCCAATACATCGATGGGATGGCTGTGCGATGGATACTTGATATTCGCCACGCCATACCCTGCAGGTGCCAACTTAGTCTCCAGCTCAGACATAGAGTTCGAGAGCCTGCCTAAACCGTGTAGAAGTACAACACACTCAGCCGCCAATGATGAGGGCAGGACGATGAGCACGCGGAGCAGGATGAAAATTCTTAACATGTTTATTGGTTGATCAGCTTGTTTCATGGCTACTTTCGCAGCTCCAGCAAATGGAATAATTACTCAGATTGGATTCCCCGCAACCGGCGCAGGTCCAATCAGGACCCTCTTCTTCTGACGCCCCCTCTAACTCGGCAATAATCTGTTGGGCGCGTACGAAAAAAAGCGGCTTAACCCAGACCTCCGGCATACATTCTATAAAAGGTACCTCACCTGATACCGAGAAAAGGTTCTCATTCTTTATCACCGACTCGATATCGTGCTGCTCCAGAACATTCTTAATATTCCAGGCATTCGCGAGAATTTCGGTGCTATATACTCTCTTCATGCTGTTCTCATGCCGCTCTCATGTACAAACTAAGGCTGAACAATTTTAGCGATAGATATGACGCCATCTTAAGCCCGCAGCAAACAGCACCGCCGCATAGATGAGCACACCACCGACCACCAGAATACCCAACTGAACTATTTTGTCTGTCATTGTCCAGCTTAACCAATCCTGCCAATCACCGGAGAAACTCATCAGGAAATAAACCATCAGCGCATTCGCCAACACCACCCGAAGTAGGAAAATTCCCCAGCCGGGCTGAAACTTAAACACACCATCAGCCGTCAATCCGCGCAGCAATAGCCCGGCATTCAGGAAAGCGGCAAGACTAGTTGCCAACGCTAGGCCTACATGCGCGAGGCCGCCTAAGAAGAAGACCAGGTTCATGACCATATTACTCACCATCGCCACGATACCAATCTTTACCGGTGTACTCGTATTTTGTCGCGCATAGTATCCAGGCGCGAATATCTTAATAGACATGAATGCAATCAAACCTAGCGCATAGGCTTTAAGACTGCCCGCTGAACTTGATACATCAGCGGCCGTGAATTTATCATTGTGGAACAGAGCGATTAACAGCGGCTCCGCAATCACAATAAGTGCCAATGCAGAGGGAATAGCTATCAAGACTACCAGGCGAAAAGCCCAATCCAAGGTCTCCGCAAATTCATTCAAAGACGACGTGGCATGTTTTCTCGAGAGGCTTGGAAGTACGACTATGGCGATCGCAATCCCGAAGGTGCCTAGCGGCAATTCCATGAGGCGGTCCGAATAATACAGCCACGACACGCTGCCAGACACAAGCATGGTGGCAATAAGGGTATCGAATAATAGATTAATCTGGCTCACTGAAACACCGAACAGGGCCGGCACCATCAGCTTCTTAATGCGCTCAACACCCTCGTGATACTTTCCCAGCGTTGGTACAGGCATTAGCCTCATGCGAGCCAGAAAAGGCAATTGAAACAAAAGTTGCGCAACTCCCGCGATCAACACCGCCCATGCCAGCGCCAACTCCGGCACGCGCATATACGGCACTAGAAAGAATGAGCAGGTTATTAGCGATATATTAAGTAGTGCAGGCGTCACGGCTGGAACGGCGAAACGCGCGTAGCTATTCAGGATCGATCCGCACAGCGCGGTCATCGATATCAGGAACAAATAGGGAAAGGTAATGCGCAGCATCTCTACAAGAAGCGCGAATTTATCTGGCTCATCTGTGAACCCGTAGGCAATGGGTACCGCTATTAGCGGCGCCGCAACTACAGCCACGAAGGTGAAAATAAGCAGAAATCCGCCTAGGCTGCCCGCCACTGCATTTATTAACAGCTGCACATCTGCCAAAGATTTAGTGCTTCGATACTCAGAAAGAACCGGTACGAAAGCTTGATTGAAAGCCCCCTCCGCGAACAATCTACGCATAAAATTGGGAATCTTATTCGCTACCAAAAAAGCGTCTACGCCGTCACCCGCACCGAAAACACGGGCAATAACCACATCGCGCGCCAAGCCTAAGACGCGCGAGATCAGCGTCATCGAACCGGTAACGCCACTCGCTTTCAGTAGGCTGGATTCACCACTGTTGCTGCCTTGTGATTGCTGTTCCTGGGAAGAGTGAGATTCACTCATTGGGTAGATAGCCTTGCTGGTATGATTGATGCCAAGAAGAGATTATCACGCTATTGCTGCCAATCAGCAATAAGTTGAGTATTGTTAAGGGCTTAGGGAAAGGGCGCCGTATTTATTACTATTGACTTATGGCCGTGAAAACGGCATAGTGTCGCGCTCTGAATTCGGGGATGCAGCGCAGCAATAATCATCCTCATTCAATGCTATTAACGAAATAACCAACTAGAAAACAAACATCTAGTGCAATAAGGAGCTCCAATTGGCTAATTCTTTACAAGCCCGCAAGCGTGCAAGACAGAGTGAAGTTCGTCGTCGCCACAATGCATCTTTCCGATCTATGGTACGTACTCAAATCAAGAAAGTAGACGCAGCTATCGAAGGCGGCGATCACGCTAAGGCCGTTGAAGCCTATAACTCCATGGTGCCGGTAATCGACCGCATGGCAGACAGAGGAATTCTTCATAAGAATAAGGCTTCCCGTCACAAGAGCCGATTGAATACTGCAGTAAAGGCACTGAAATAGATTAGTTTCAGGCCAAAAAAACCGGCGGAAGCCGGTTTTTTTATGTCTAGAATTCGAGCCCTAGCAACATTCGCAGCTTGGCTAGTCGCTCAAGATTAGATTATCGCGATGAATGATTTCTTCCTCGCCAGCATAGCCGAGGAGATTTTCGATATTCTCGCTACTCTGTCCTTTGATTTTTTCGATTTCATTGGAGTCAAAATTCACTAAGCCTCGCGCGATTTCCACACCAATCTCATCCAGACAGGAGACCACCTCTCCCCGTTCAAACTGGCCTGTCACTGACTTGATTCCAACGGCCAATAGGCTGCGACCAGAATCCTTCAACACCTTTACTGCGCCGGCATCCAAGACCAGGCTACCCTTAAGAGTTAGCTGACTCGCCAGCCATTGCTTCTTGGCAGTAACCGGCTCGCTATCGGCGTACAACAACGTGCCGATTTCTTCGCCTTCAAGCAGCCTAGAGAGAATCTGTCGCTCACGCCCATTCGCAATCAAGGTGTTTGTTCCTGATCGTGAGGCAAGCTTAGCCGCCGATATTTTGGTCACCATGCCGCCTCTACCTAGGCTGCCGCCTGTGCCTGCCATCTTGCTCAGGCTGCCGTCAATAGCCGATGCGCTAGCAACTAACTTCGCAGAAGTATTATTACGCGGATCCGCATCAAACAAGCCGTCCTGATCCGTGAGGATAAGCATCACATCGGCATTAATAAGGTTCGCTACCAGCGCCGCTAGCGTATCGTTATCACCAAAGCACAATTCAGCCGTAGCAACCGTGTCGTTCTCGTTCACTACAGGGATGACTCCCATCTCTAACAGGGTAGTCAGCGTGCTGCGTGCATTTAGATAGCGGGTGCGATCGGAAAGATCGTCATGACTGAGCAAGATTTGCGCGGCATGAACGCCGTGTCGCATGAAGCAGCTTTCATAGGCCTGAATCAAACCCATCTGACCAACTGCTGCGGCGGCCTGCTGCAGCTGAACCTGCTTAGGCCGAGATTTTAGGTCGAGTCGCGCGACACCTTCTGCCACCGCGCCAGAGGAGACGAGCACAACTTGTATGCCCAACTTCTGCATAGCTACGAGCTGACCCGCCCAGTCTTCGATCGCACTCAGGTCAAGGCCGCGGCCATTATTGGTAACTAGCGAGCTACCAACCTTAACTACCCAACGCTTTGATTGTTTTATCGATTCTCGCATCAAGGCGCGCTCATTCTTCCCATTCGTCATCTAAGAATTCATCATCTACTAGTTCATCGTCTACTCGCTTCGCAGATTTAGAACTCTCTATCGTCCGTCGAATCTCGAAGGCCATCGCCGCCTCCTTCTCCAACAGCTCCGCTTGGTAGTCTTCGTCCTCTAGCAGTCTCGCTCTATGGGACTCGATGGAGCCCATAAGGCCCTCACACATGTCCTTGCAGCCAAGCTTATTTAGTGCCGACACCTCATAGATATCACCCTCCCACGAGAGCCGCTCACGCAGGCCTTGCCGCAACTCTTCTAAGAGCTCGGCGTCTAGCAGGTCTACCTTGTTAATGACCAGCCAGCGCTCCTTCTGGGCGAGCGTCGGGCTAAACTTTTCCAGCTCCGTGATGATCTTTTCCGCATTGTCGATTGGATTACTGCCATCCGCCGGCAAGGCATCGACTAGATGCACTAGTAGACGAGTTCGAGATAGATGCTTCAGAAATCGAAATCCAAGTCCGGCACCTTCCGAGGCGCCCTCGATAAGCCCTGGAATATCGGCCATCACGAAGCTGCGCTCCATTCCCAGGCTAATTACGCCGAGATTGGGCACTAGAGTTGTAAATGGATAGTCAGCGACCTTTGGGGTGGCTGCGGACACGGAGCGGATGAGCGTCGATTTGCCCGCATTAGGAAATCCGAGCAGACCTACATCAGCCATGAGGCGAAGCTGTAGCTGTAGCTTTCGCATCTCGCCGGGCTTGCCCTTCGTTGTTTTGCGCGGCGCTCTATTGGTACTAGATTTAAAGCGGATGTTGCCCATACCGTGAAAACCGCCCTTGGCCACCATGACTGGCTGGTCTGGCACGTTGAGGTCTGCAATCAGCTCCTCAGTATTCACGTCTATAACCGTGGTCCCTAGCGGCACCCTAACCAATAGATCGTCTCCACCCCGGCCGGTACAATGCCTACCCTGCCCAGGGGCGCCTGACTGCGCTCGATAAACAGGCTGAAAGCGAAAATCCACCAAGGTGTTCAAAGAGGCGTCGGCCTGCATGAAAACACTACCGCCGTCGCCTCCATCCCCACCATCAGGGCCTCCGCGCTCGACATATTTCTCACGCCGAAAGCTTAAGGCACCGCTTCCTCCGTTGCCTGCTTCAGCTACAATTTCTGCTTCGTCTACAAATTTCACGATGTGCTCATTTTATAGTTTGCCAGATCAGCCCGCCGAAGCGAGGCGATACAGCATTGAGTGATGAGTGTTTCATAAACAAAAAAGCCCCGTCGAACGACGAGGCTTTTTTGTAACGAACTACTTTACTAGGCTACTTCGATGCTCACGAATTTTCGGTTGTGAGGGCCTTTAACAGCGAACTTCACAACTCCATCAGCCTTGGCGAACAAGGTGTGATCTTTCCCACAACCTACGTTCTCACCCGGATGGAAACGAGTGCCGCGCTGCCGCACGATTATATTTCCTGCGATGGCAACTTCGCCACCGAACTTCTTAACACCTAGTCGTTTCGATTCCGAATCACGACCGTTATTAGTACTACCACCTGCTTTCTTATGTGCCATTACCTAACTCCGAGCCTTAAGCTGTAATTCCAGTAATCTTAACTTCTGTAAACCACTGGCGATGACCCTGTGACTTACGCGAATGCTTACGACGATTAAACTTGATAATCGTAACCTTGTTGGCTCGACCCTGCTTAACGACTTCCGCAGTTACCTTGCTGCCTGCGACATATGGCGTGCCGATCTTCACAGACTCGCCTTCGCCAACCATCAGAATATTGTCGAAACTTACTTCTTCCCCGGTAGCGGCTTCCAATTTCTCAAGCCGAAGAATTTCACCTTCTTCAACTCTATGTTGCTTGCCACCACTCTTAATAACCGCGTACATAATTCTCTCCGATACCGCCTTTTGAATGGGAAAGTTACCCATTCCTATAGGGGCGGGCATTTTACGGGAACGATCACTCTGAAGCAAGCAGATTTACCATTGATCTCTCTCGACAAGCCCACGAAGAAATATCGGCCAGAGCCCGTACTTAGTCACTCTACGTATTTGGGCCGGCGTTACTGGCCCAAAGCCTTTATCTGTAGGTCTAGTCGGCTTGACAGTACCCATTTCGCTCCCTAGCATGCGTGCTCACAGAGATTCCCCCTCAATTGAGACCTGCTTCCAGCCAACAGCAGGGAAATAAGCAGTAAAGCGCCTATGTATCAACAAATTCGATCCGTTGTCGAAGCCGACTTTAAGGCCGTAGATAAATTCATTGTGGACCAGCTCTACTCGAATGTGCCGCTTGTGGAAAATATCGGCCATTATATCGTTGATGCTGGCGGCAAGCGACTGCGCCCCTTGCTCGTTCTCCTTGCCGCAAAAACCTGCAAAATCGACAATCAGCAGCATGTAGCCCTGGCTTCGGTGATCGAATTCATCCATACCGCCACCCTGCTACACGATGACGTCGTCGATATGTCGTCGTTGCGCCGCGGGCGACCAACAGTTAATGAACAGTGGAATAACCCCTCAAGCGTCCTCGTGGGCGATTTCATCTATTCCAGAGCATTCCAGATCCTAGTGACGCTCGGCAACATGAAAATCATGGAAATCATCGCCGACACCACCAATAGGATCGCAGAAGGTGAGGTTCTACAGCTAATCAGCAAGAACAACCCGAACCCGACAGAACAGAACTACATGCAGGTTATTCAGAATAAGACGGCGATCTTGTTTCAAGCCGCCGGGCAGTGCGGAGCGATCCTATCAAATGCCTCCAGCGACGAAGAGCTGGCGCTGAAGAATTTTGGAATGCACCTAGGCACCGCCTTTCAGCTAATCGACGATGTGCTGGACTATGCCGGCGACAGCGAGTCCCTAGGCAAGAATATTGGTGACGACCTCGCCGAAGGAAAGCCCACGCTTCCCCTCATCTACGCCCTAGAACACAGCAGCGAAGAACACGCTCAGTTGATTAGGCAAGCGCTCGCCGATGAACAGCTGCAAGCTGAGAAGCTGAATCAAGTAATAGAGATCGTACAGGATTGCGGCGCGCTGGATTACGCTCGCCAGCTCGCCAAGTCAGAGTCCGATCAGGCACTCGCCTGCCTCGACGTATTGCCTCCCTCAGAGTATCGCGATGCCCTGACAGCGATGGTGAATTTCTCCAGTACCCGCAGCAGTTAATCTCAGTTTTTACGCACACCATCCAAGCCGGTTCCGTGCTATAAATTGCCCAAAGAAACACCTGCCTGAATACTACGAGATTCCGGCCAGGCAGCCATTGCAATAAGACTTAGCCAGAACCAGGAGAACACTCTTTGATTGACCTGTCGCCACTACCAGCTCCCGAACCCATCTTAGAAACCATTGCCGATGTAGAGGCATTTGAGAAAACACCGTTAACTGAGCAATTCCCCCACACCGACAGCTACAATTTGATAAAGGAAAGTGCGAATCGCTTCGGAGATAAAGCCGCACTGGAATTTCTATTACACGGGCTTCCAGATGAACCGGCACAAACAGTCAGCTTCGCCGAATTAGGGGCACAAGTTACACGCACAGCAAATCTACTAAATGAACTTGGCATCACTGCAGATGATGCTGTCTCCATTATCCTGCCAATATTGCCACAGACGCATTTTGCCATCTGGGGCGCACAGGCAGCCGGTATCTCCAACCCAATCAACCCCATGTTGGAAGCCGAGCACATTGCCGAAATCATTACGGCGGCCAATGCCAAGGTCGTCATCTGCCTAGCGCAATCGGAGCACAGCGACATCAATGAGAAAGTGCGCGCCGCCGTGTCCAAGTGTGCCGGCGTTACCGCCCTGTTGGAAGTCAATATACCCGGCCTGTGCAATCCAGGATCTGCAAAGCTGTCTAAGGGAAATTTCGACATCCTAGATTTTGACTCGTCTATCGCGTCACAGGACGGCACAGCGCTAACGAGTCACAGAAAGTTTTCGAGCGACCAAAAGGCCGCCTACTTCCATACGGGAGGCACGACTGGCCGACCCAAGCTAGCTCAATTGACACACGGCAACATGGCATTCCTAGGACAGTTGATGCAAGTCTATACAGCCCACATGGAACGGCATACCGTGCTATGTGGGCTTCCGCTGTTTCATATTTACGGCTGCATAATTCAAGGAGTCGCTGCGTTCGCTGTAGGCTATCGCATCGTATTGATGACGCCGGGCGGCTTTCGCTCACCGGTTGCGATGAAGAACTTTTGGAACCATGTCGAGCGCTTCCAGGTGAAGCAATTCTCAGCCGTTCCAACTGTACTAATGGCGCTAGCGGATATCCCTGTAGGCGACGCCGATATCAGCAGCCTGACCAATATCAATTCGGGTGCCGCACCGCTCTCGCTGCCATTCGAACTCAGCTTCGAGAAGCGTTTTGGCGTAGCAGTAGGCAACGGCTATGGCATGACCGAAACTACTGCACTAATTTCACGTGCTCCACTTATTCAACCACCGGGCAGCGTCGGCATGCGCATACCCTATTCAGAGATCCGCATTGCCCTCGTAGAGGGAACTACAGTCACTAAAGACTGCCCACTAGGTGATAGCGGCGTCATCCTAGTCAAAGGCCCACAGGTATTTAAGGGCTACAAGAGCACTATAGATAACGCCTCCGCGTGGGTCGACGGCGGCTGGTTCAATACCGGTGATATTGGTTATATGGATGCCGAAGGTTTCCTCTATATTTCGGGGCGCGCCAAGGATCTCATCATTCGCAGCGGCCACAACATCGACCCAGAATTGATCGAGGAGCCGCTCAATGCTCATGCAGGCGTAGTGACATCCATTGCAATAGGATTGCCCGATCCCTATGCGGGAGAGCTACCGATGGCATACGTGGTGAAGGTTGCAGGCAGCGATGTGACAAAACAAGAGCTGCTCGATCATTGTGCTAGCGCAATGTCTGAACGCGCAGCGTATCCAAAAAGAATTGAGTTTATAGACACGATGCCGCTCACCGCCGTCGGCAAAATATTTCGTCCTACTCTGCGTCAAAAAATATCGGAGCAAGTCATTCGTGAATTACTAGCCGAGAAATCACTAGGCGTGACAGTTACAAGCGAAATGGAGAAGAAGCGAGGACTGGTTCTCAGCATCGATGTGATCGACAAGGCTAAGATTGACGAAGTTAAGAAACTTGTCGAAGGATACATATTTACCAGCGAAGTTAATTAGGCAAAATAAATCAATACCGGAGAAGCGAGCATGAACATCAAGACAGGCACAATCCCAGCCAGACTAATCAGCGCAGTGCTGCTGCTACTATTTCTAGCCTCGTGCACGGCTACAGGCATGACTCGAGGAACACCTAGCGAGCGCAGGCAGGCTATTCAAGACATGCGCCAGGAAGTACTCACGGAACTCTACTCAATTAAACCCGACACGAGAGCGCAGATAGCGAGCGCGAGTGGCTATGCAGTATTTTCCAACGCCAATGTAAACCTCATCTTCGCTAGCTTCGGTGGTGGTATCGGTGTAGTTCGATCCAATGGCAGCGACACCTATATGCGCATGGGTGAAGTTGGTATCGGCATAGGCGCTGGCGTGAAAGATTTTCGCGCCGTCTTCGTCTTCCACAATAGTGATGCACTGGAACGCTTCATGGACGTAGGCATATCCGTTGGCGGACAGGCAGATGCGGCGGCGCAGGCCGGAGATTTAGGCGGCTCTGTGAGCGGAGAAGCGATCCTGGATAATATAACGGTGTATCAGTTGACTCAAAGCGGTCTCGCATTGCAGGCAACTATCAAGGGAACACGTTACTGGCAAGACGCAGACTTGAACTAAGAAGTCTGCGTAGCTAGAGTCTAGGCGCAACGACTAGTTACGCCTTCTTCTAGTCCCCGGCGCGAATATACTTATGCTTTGGCTTGAGTCGCGCAAGATAGAAGAGGAATCGATAATCTTCACCTTGTTAATACTCGGCTGATAAATGTTGTCATACAGCGCCAGAATTCTCCCAGCTGTACCAGACCAGCGCCTCGCTTCAGATTCATTCCCTAATCGCAGATAGGCACCTGCAAGGGCGTAGTAAAAATCTGGCTCTTCTTCTTTTAGCCGCACGGCTCTTCGAAATGACTTACGCGCCTCGTCGAAATCGCCGTCGTCAAACGCCACACTTCCCTGAGAAAAATGGTAGTAAGGGTTTCTATCGTTAAATCTCTCTATAGCCTCTTCGTATTCGGAAGCAAGGCCAAGATCGCCCGAACGACGGTAATATTTGGCAAGATTGTTTATCGCCGTTGCATTGTTGTCATCAAGACTAAACGCCATGCGGTAAGCATATTCCGCGTACTCCTCATTATCTAAACGATTGTAATTTCTGCCGATGTTATTCCAGGCGATAGAAGAATCCTCATTCAAAAACAATGCGCTCTTAAAATAAACCAGGGCCTCGTCGTAGTTTCCCTCAATAAGCTCCTCAACACCCAAGTTATTAAAGTAGAGAGAGCGCGCAACTCTATCCGACACGACTCTGGAGGTAAGTTGCTGCAACGCAATCTCCGGGGTGAAATCTACGATGCAGGTTCGACGCGCACTAATCTTACCGCTCGCATTGATATGTTGACTAAGCACCAACAAATCACCGCGACGATCCCAACTAGGCTGCACATCGACTGTTTGAAAATTGGCATCTAGACCTGCATAGCGCGCCATCGCTATGTACAAATTCATAACTCCTAGGCAATTACCCTCGCGCGCGTAATAGGCTTCCATCGCGGTGCGGGTCTGTTCGCTTGAATATTGGACGTGTAGAAAGTCTTCGCCATAGAGGAGGTCTTGCAGCTTATCTACGCGAGTTTCCTCTCCGTCTCTTGGCCGGATGTAGGCATCGATAAACTGCTTAACCTCATCCGAAATAAACAGCGGATCAATTTCGGAATAGCGATCTGTGTTTTGATCAATTATGGACGCGTGAATACCTTCATCTCGAGTGAATTGGGTATCTATATCGATACCCATACAGCCCATCAGAGCCGCAGACACTGCAGCAACTGCGATGCCTCTAAAACCCTGAGATACTAGCGTCATAGTCTTGCTCATAGTGGTTAATAGCGACTGGGTGTTCTCTGGCCAGATTTAGCGATTTTCATAAATTCGTAACGACCCAGCAGAAAGCTTACCTTTTCCTCATGCAAAAGCCGGAACAAACCGACCCAACCGGCATAGGTCGCAACCTTTGCCATACTCTGACCTAGACCAGCATACTCTAAGTTCTCGTCCAACCGGCCTTTGTCCCTACCCCAACTATTTGAATATTGGGAGTTTTTCCTCTCGGAATCGTATTCATACTCTAATGCTGCACGGGTCTGAGCGATACGCATATTGTTCGCTGAGAGAAATCGTACCTCGTAGACGACCTCAAACTGCAGCCGCTCGCCTATCGCGACCCTCTGCCAGTCTACTCCAGTATCGATGACCACACTCTTAGTAACCCGCAAATTGGGCACAAATTCGAAGGGCTGCGTATCGGCATGCATTATCGCAAACCCCACATCGGTATCACGTAGTGCTGAGGAGATTCGAACTCGAGAATCGGCATCTATGTCGACGATGGCATCGGAATTAATAGCTTCCGACCTAGCCACAAAATCGAACAAGGATTTTGCCTCTTTCAACCCAATCTCTGGCAACCTCCAGCTCACTCCTTCCTCATCGACTAGCATCAACTCCCCGTTCTGAAAAACCAGCTCCCTCGAGACGAAATCCAAGCTAGCGACCTCTCCCAAGGCGACTCCTCCAGGCACTATGATCGCTTCAATAGTAGATTGATTGAATTCATCGCCGAGGGTTTCTTTCAAGAACACCGAAGGCTCCCTGCGCGCCAGAGAGCCATCCCCCCTGTTCCCGTCATCGACAAACAAGGAGTTAGTTTTCCTGCGCACGCGCTCGCCGAGGTATTCGAGCTCAGTCACCTTGGTCCGATATCTGCGAGCCACCCGGCTATCTATCGCCAGTCGCTGCGCTGCTGTCGCATACAATTCAGTGGCGGCAGTCGCGCGTTCAACATCGAAAACCAGATCGATAGCATGTCCATAGTCAGCGGCAACGCTGGCCAGTTTTTCTGCGGCCGCCAAATCGTCCGCATAAAATGTAACAAACAGACGCTGTTCACTAGGACTATGAAGCCAATGGTCAATGAAAGCCGCTGAGGACACAGTTGCAAAGCCATCTATCAAGATCGCTACGCCGCCTAACTCAGATTCACTGTAGGCAGCCTCCCAGCTTGCAATCTCCTCGCTACTAGCGAGACTGCCGATGGGCAGATCAGGAAAGCGCCCCAGCCTGGCCCGCTGGATCCGCTGGCGCACAACCTCCCGTGAATTCAAATTAGACGTGACATCTATCTCATAGGCGCTTAGCGCGCCCGCAAGCATAAGCAAGAAGGAGTCTTGCTGCACACCTTCATCTAGCGAGTCTGCCGCCACGATCACAGGGCAGGATAAGAGCGCTATTGAAACTAACTTGATTCACCAGCTTAAAAACTTAAAGCCCAGGTCAAAACTCTTCTTAGAAGCTTTAATCACAAGCGTCATAGGTCTCGCCGCGCCTCTTTCTTAGCAATCTCTCGCGCAGCTGTGTCACCCAACCAGGTTCTCCGAAAAAGTGAATCGGTTGAGCTAGCTCAACTATCAATCGTTCGGCTTCCTCATAGTGGTCTGCAGCAATAGCATAGCGAACTGCCTACTCCAAGATAAAGGTATTTGCTGGCAATAACCCGAAGGCTCGTTGCTGATAAGAAACACCTTGCTCCCAATCGTTTCCCCGCAAGAGATAGTACTCACCCATGGCGAGATTCGCTTCAGGACTCTGCGGCCTAATTTCTAAAGCCCGACTGAAGTATTCGTACACGTCCGCGGTTAGCAGGCGCCTCTCACCACTAGCCCACACATTCTCACAGTCTTCTAATACGCTCACCCAATACTCCCCATAGTCCAATAGGATATTAGGGTTCTGCGGCGCCAACTCGGCCGCCTCTATAAAGTACCTAGCTATACGTTGATCCATGCCTGTCGTCTCGCTCATACGCAAGGCATCGCCTACACCAGATAGCCCACGCGCGAACCCGGCATCCTGCTCCAACGCCAGCTCGAACATACTCTGCGCCACCTCCGCTTTCCCGGAGTTGAGTGCGAGTTCTGCGAGCGCCGACGCCAAGGGAGATCCCTCTATCGCGTTGCCAACTAGTAGTTCCGGCTCACTCAAGGTGTCGGTCTGGGTCGATCCTGCTGGCCTCTGACTATTCAGTAAATAGGTGTGAAACTCTTCGTCGAGCTGAGCGGTGGTAACTTCAAATGAACGATCGTAGGCATAGCGGGGATTGCGACCCTCCAATAAATACCCCAGATAACTTTGTAATTGCGCCCTGCGATCTTCAAAGCCCTCTTCTTCATAGGCATGCAGTAAATAGTGCAGCAAGGCGCTAGATTTCAGATTTGCGATCTGAACTATTCTGGGCGACGCTAGGGCATCATCGCTATAGAGAAGTCGGTCCATCGACAATGACGCAGAAACATCAGCGAGCACTTCATTGCTGGAGCGACTAAAACGCTCAAGCTCCACGTCATCTCCATCTACCTGCACGCGACCTAAATAGCCGGCGAGTCTTTCCTCGTACCAGCGTGGGAGGCTCAGATCATTAAAATTACGCACGAGAAAGTGAGTGTAGTGATGAAGACCTAACGAGATTGAGCCTTCCTCATCGAACGCGAAAGCCAAAAAATTTGCACGAGGGGTGGGAGAGAAAAAAGCGGACTCGTTAGTAGCGACAAAAGTTTGCAATGTCTCTACATCATCAAAAAGATAGACCAGGTTAGGAATACTAGCTTTTGGGTAACTATTTATTCCAAAAATTGTAAAGGCGGCAACTTGACGCCAAATTTCTAGCTCATTCGCAAACCGATTTGTCTGCCTAGTAGATTGCTGGCTGTAGATGTGAAAATTATTGCTACGTACTTCGACCCAAGGATCTCTGAGCATCTGCTCTTGGGCAGAACTCAATGATGAGAAAAACGACAGCGCTATGCTGAGCATCAGCAGCAGGCTTGGAGGGATCACTGATAGTAGACGAGACATGTTAATGCACCGGACTAACGAGGAAAATTCCAGTGCATTACTTTAGCATGGCGAAGCTCGGGGCTTAAAGAAAAACCGCAAAACACTCCTAACCCCCTAAGAGAGGGCTACATGGCCGGATAATTTGGCCCGCCGCTCCCTTCCGGCACCACCCAATGGATATTCTGCGAAGGGTCCTTGATATCACAGGTCTTACAATGCACGCAGTTCTGAGAGTTAATCTGAAACTTCTTACTCCCATCCGCTTCTTCAACAACCTCATACACTCCTGCTGGGCAATAGCGTTGTGCCGGCTCATCAAACAGCGGAAGGTTGTGTTCGATAGGAATAGAAGCGTCTTTCAACTGCAGGTGGCAGGGTTGGTCTTCCGCGTGATTCGTATTCGATAGAAACACCGAAGACAACTTATCAAAGCTAATCTCACCGTCGGCTTTCGGGTACGATATTTTCGGGCTCTCTGCCGCTGGCTTCATCTGCGCATAGTCCTGCGACTTATCATGAAATGTCAGCGGAAACTTACCGAAGAAAATATTCTGCTCAATAAAAGTCAGCGCGCTGCCTAGCCAAAATCCGAACTTGTGAAAGCCCGAGCTAAAATTGCGTGTCTTGTGTAGCTCATCGTGAAGATCGGAGTTGGCGAAACGCACAGTGTAGTCAACCAGCTCTTTCTCTGGCGATTCGCTACTCAATGCCGCGAACAATGTTTCTGCCGCGATGATTCCGGACTTCATGGCGGTATGGCTACCCTTGATCTTGGCCGCGTTCATCGTGCCTGCATCGCAACCGATGAGCAGCCCGCCGGGAAATGTCATCTTCGGCAAGGAATTTAGGCCGCCCTTTATAAGTGCCCTAGCGCCATAGCTTAACCTCTTGCCACCTTTTATATATTGCTTGATGGCTGGGTGTTGCTTGAACTTCTGAAATTCATCGAAGGGGCTAATGTGTGGGTTCTGATATCCGAGGTCCACGATGAGACCGAGAGATACCTGATTGCCTTCTAGGTGGTACAGGAACCCACCGCTCGTTGCGGCAAAGCTATCATTAATCATAGGGTAGCCCGCAGTATGCACAACTAGGCCTTCCTTATGTTGCTCCTCGGGAATTTCCCAAACTTCCTTGAGGCCTAGCCCGTAGTGTTGTGGGTTGCTGTCCTTGTCGAGTTGGAATTTACTGATCAATTCCTTGCCCAAGTGACCGCGGCAGCCCTCGGCCATAATCGTGTACTTCGCATGAAACTCGAATCCGGGTTCAAAGGAAGACTTCCTCTCGCCATTCGCATCAACGCCCATATCGCCCGTCGCAACACCTTTTACGCTGCCGTCTTCATTGTAGAGAATTTCCGCCGCCGCAAAGCCAGGGAAAACTTCCGCTCCTAGCTCCATCGCCTGTTCGGCCAGCCAGCGGCAGAGATTGCCTAAGGAAATAATGTAATTGCCATCGTTATGCATTGGCCTAGGAACGAATAGCCCGGGAAACTTGAAGGACTTCTTCGCCGAGGGTAGATAGTAGACATCGTCCCCCGTTACCGCCGTATTTAAAGGAGCTCCCCTTTCCTGCCAGTCTGGAAACAACTCATTCAGTGCCGAAGGCTCGAATACCGCGCCGGACAGGATATGCGCTCCAATCTCTGAGCCTTTTTCTAGTACGCAGACTGAAAGCTCCGTCTCTGCTTCCTTCGCCATCTGCAAAAGCCGACACGCCGTAGACAATCCTGCTGGTCCACCACCTACAATGACTACATCAACTTCCATTGATTCACGTTGCATTTAAAACCTCTGGTCTACCTAAAGACAGTCAAGCTATTTTGATTTATCAGCCGGCTCCAGCACTCCCTCTGAGGCCCACTTCCTTTGCAGTTCACCATTATCCTCAATTCCCAGAACAAGCGCAAAGCAGCTCTATCTGGGCACATTACAAAAAGTCACAAATAAGAGGCTATAGCCGATTCTTTAGCTGGTCGATTATGTGCATACTTACGCCCAATTTCGTACAGGCAGTAGTCCGTAGTACGCAATTCAAAGCTATTAAAAATTTATTTCCCGGAGTCTTGTATGCGCTGTAATTCAGCCCCTAATCGTGTTCTTTCATTCGCTCTTCTCTTAAGCGGAGTCATATTCTCCACGCCCACGCTAGCACAAGAGCCCACGACCAACGATTCTACTGTCACCTACCCTGCTGAATTCTTCGCCCAATACGAGCCTTTCTCGGTAAACGATATGCTCGATCGCATTCCAGGCATCAACACTGCACGCGGCGGCGGTGGCGGAGGAAATGGCGGCCCTGGCAGCTCCAGCGGTTCTGGCCGACGCGGTCTAGGCCTTGGTGGCGACCAGATACTGATCAACGGCCGGCGCACAACTGGTAAAGAGAACGAAGGCAATAGCCAGCTCAGCCGGATACCGGCAAATCAGGTTCAATATATCGAGATCATCCGTGGCACCTCCGGCGAGCTCGATGTTCGTGGCGGCAGCCAGGTCATCAATATCGTACTACTGCAAGCGGAGGCACGCTCCTCCATCGCCTACGAGATCAACGCCGACCACCTTCACGACGGCGAGTTAAAGCCCGGCGGCAAGATCTCTCTCACGGGGCAGCGCGGCGCTTTGGATTACCTTATTAGCGCCGAGTCAGAACCACGTTGGGACCGACGCAAAGGGTTTGAGAACAGCTTCTTGGCCGATGGCACACCAAACGATAATGTCAGCCGCGTTACCACCACCGACTCGCAGCCATTGGTGGTCAGCGCTAACCTCGGCTATGAATTCGGTGCTAATGATATAGCCCATATCAATGCGCAATTTGAAGACGGCGACAGACCCTTTATTGAGGAAAGGACAATCTTCAACTTTGTGAACACGCCAAGAAAAGACACAGTGCAGTTCGATGACAACAACAATACCAGTGAATTTTGGGAAATCGGCGGCGATTACGAACATACATTTGCCAACAACGCCCGTTGGAAGACCCTCTTCATCGTGAATAAGAAAGAAGACGACAACCTACGCGAACGCTTTGAACTCGGCGCCACAACTCGCACCAAGGACTTATTCCTGGCGAACTTTAATCGTTATCAGGAAAGGATCATTCGTAGCTCCTATTCCTTCGCCTTCGCAGGCAGCCAAAATATCGAGGTGGGCATAGAGCGCGCACAGACGATTCTCGACTCCTCTCTGCAGCTGGGCTTGTTATCCGGTTCCGGAATAGCATCTCAGCTCTTCGGCGGACTCCCCGAGGTTAACAATGCGAATGCAACAGTAGAAGAACTTCGCTATGAATCGTTCATGATTCATAACTGGCAAATCAACAGCCGCATGTCGCTTGAGAGCACCTTGATTGTCGAGACTTCGGAGATTTCACAGTCGGGCGATATCAGTAAAAGTCGCGACTTCGATTTCATAAGACCGAAGGTGGACTACCGTTTCGACATTACACCCTCACTGCAGTTTCGAGCGACCGTAGAAAAAGATGTCTCGCAGTTAAGCTTCAATGACTTCACCGCAAATACCAACTCCGGTGATGACGATCAGAATACAATCGCCGGAAATCCTGAACTACGTCAGGAACAGTCCTGGCGCTACGACTTGAATCTCGAGTACCGATTCAATGAGGACAATGGCGTAATAAGCTCGAACATCTACTACCACGACCTCGAAGACGTCATCGATCGATCCGATGTCTCAACGCTGACAACAATCCAATCTGCCAACGGAAATATTGGCGATGGTGAGCGCTACGGGCTGAGTCTCAACGGCAGCCTTCGATTGAGTAATATAGGCCAGCCTGGAATATTGGTTACTGCCGGACTAGACCTAGAAAGCTCAAGCGTTACCGACCCTTTCCTCGGCATCGATCGGCGTCTCAATCGCCAAGGCAGAGGCAACTACAGTCTAGGCTTAAGACACGATATGCCAGCTCGCGATATAAACTACGGGCTCACCTACCAAAACAGTATCCTCGACAATCGAAAGGCATTCGACATAGACAGGATAGAATCCTATAACTCAAACGCGTTCTCTATCCTGTTTGTTGAGTATCAAGGCTGGGAAGGAATGACTCTGCGATTCGAAGCTACCAACCCTCTTGAGAGTGAGCGCTGTCGTGTTCGTCTTCGCTATAACAACGGCACTATAGCAACTGGCACGCTAAGCGAGATAGAAGACTCATGCAGCCACAATGGTGAGAAGTACGCTATAAAGATACGCGGTACATTCTAAGGACCCTGATAGAAATTCAAGCTAGCAGATTGCAGCTGCAATCTGCTAAAGCTCCCCAAGCCAAGGTCGATACCCATTCTTTTGGGCAATGTAAAACTCCTCGCAAAACCATGAAATATGGCACTTTTGCCATCTTTATTGCACAATTTGTCACAGTATTGCAGAAACCCCATCCGTATAATCACGCCTCGTTAAAGCAGTAAAACGATCCATCCAATACCTTTCTAAGACCCTCGGTTCAGCTTGCTGATCACCAGAGATATTCTGGATAGCTAGGTTTTGACGTAAAACCCGACAGAACAACGGAGCACTACAATGACACGGCGTCTTTCTAGGCCTGAAAAGCTTATCCGAATAAGCCTTCTTGGGCTCGTCATCGCGGTTGCGAATCAGTCTTATGCGCAGCAAGCAGATACCCCAACAAATGATGAGTCTACTATCGTCTACGAAGCTGACTTTTTTGCTGAATACTCGCCCGTGTCTGTCAACGACATGATTGACCGCATTCCGGGTATCAGCCTTGCGCTGAACAACCGAAACAATGGGGGTGGCAATAGTCGAGGCCTCGGTTCTGGGGAAGGCGAAATCCTCATCAATGGTCAACGCACTACCGGCAAGAGCAATGAGGGTCGCAGCCAACTGAGTCGCATCGCGGCAGATCAGGTCGACTACATTGAAATTATACGTGGCACCTCTGACGACATGGATATCCGTGGCGGTGGCCAGGTCGTTAACGTCGTTCTACTCGACGCAGAATCGCGCTCTAGCATCTCCGCCGAGGTCAACATGGACCGCCTGCACGACGGCACACTAGATCCTGGCGCTAAACTTTCCTATACCGGCCAGACAGGCGCATTTAACTATCTATTCCATATCGAAGCCGAACCGCGATACGAGAACCGGCTTACTAATGAGTCCAGCGCTGACCCGGATGGTGCACTACTCGAAACCCGATCTCAAGAAAACTTGCGCAATCAAACGGAGTACGAGACTAGCTTCAATCTTGGCTACCAGTTTGAGAAGAGTATGGTGCAATTCAATGGCCTCTATGCCGAGAGCAACCCGCCCACGGATATTACGCGAGTCATCAATGACTACACTACCGGCACGTTAATCACGACCCTCGAGCGCGAAGATGAGCAACGCAATCGCAACAACTGGGAGATCGGCGGCGACTACGAATACAGCTTCGACAGCGGCAGCAAGTACCGCTTACTGTTTATCGTGAACGATCGCGACTTTACCTACACAAGGGACCGCTTCGACGTATTTGCCGAATCAGAAGTTAAGGACCTGTTCCTATTCTCTGCCGGCCGTGACCGCGAACGCATCGCTCGCACCTCCTACACGTTTGATCTAGGCGGCAATCAAGGAATGGAGCTTGGCGTCGAAGGCTCGCAGACAATACGTGATTCAGATCTGCGTTTAGGCTTGTCAGGCACCGGCATCACGTCCGATGCCCATGGCGGTCTTGTGCCACAGGCCATTAGTAATGCGAGCTCGACAGTTGAAGAAGTACGCTTCGAGAACTTCGCCATCCACAATTGGCAGATCAACGATCGCATGTCCTTAGAAAGCTCGCTGATTTATGAAACCTCGACGATTACACAGTCCGGCGACGTCACCAACGAAAGAGATTTTTCTTTTGTGCGCCCCAAGCTCGACTACCGATTCGATATCACTCAATCCCTACAGCTTCGCACGACAATTGAGAAGACCGTTTCACAGCTGAGTTTCTCCGACTTCAGCGCCACGTCTGACAACTCAGACGATGATCAGAATACCCAGGCAGGTAATCCCGGAATCGCGCAAGAGCAAGCCTGGAACTACGAGATGAACCTAGAATTTCGTCTGCCCAACAGTATTGGCGTGCTCAATACCGAACTCTACTATCGAGACTTAACTGATGTGATCGATCGCATTGATGTTTCTCCTAGCCCGACCGACTTGCAGTCCGCGCGCGGCAACATTGGAGATGGAAAACGCTACGGC
>Ga0307995_1000793_pt1 | contig 20661 bp, 18 predicted proteins | sample EllFjometagen262_FD_203132 | JGI IMG/M metagenome (GOLD analysis project Ga0307995, IMG submission 203132) | Marine microbial communities from Ellis Fjord, Antarctic Ocean - #262 | ecosystem: Environmental > Aquatic > Marine > Unclassified | place: Southern Ocean | collected 2014-11-02 | reverse complement strand
CAAGGGGCAGAAAATGCTCGCACTATCCAGATCACCGAGAGTCAGATATGGGAGATCTGGTTGCAGCATGCCAATGCAGACGTACAACAGTTGATGCTCGTTGGCACACAGAGAATGAATACTCAACGCTACGCTGAAGCGATGGTTGTTTTCAATCGCCTTACCGACATTTTTCCTGATTATGCTGAGGGTTGGAACAAGCGCGCCACCTTGCACTATGTGTTAGGAAACCTGGATGCCTCAGTGAGTGATATTCACAAGACGCTCGAGCTTGAGCCAAGACATTTCGGGGCTCTATCCGGACTTGGGATGGTGTTGATTCAGAGAAAAGAATTGAGTAAAGCTAAGAGAGCCTTCGAGGATCTTATCGAGGTGCATCCTAACAGCCCGAACGCGAAGCAGAATCTGGAACTTGTCGAAGAGCAATTGCGCTTCAGTGTTATCTAAAGATAACCTCGCACATAAAAAAGGGTCGCTAAGCGACCCTTTTTTTCAAACCTATAAAACTTACTGACGTGTAGCCGTAACGCCCATCGCACCGAAGTCACTACCGAATTCACCGGTCATAGTGTCGCCTTCAGCAGCTCCCGTGAAATCCAAAACAATTTCCTGGCCTTGTATTGAAATCTCAGCCGTAAAAGCAGCTGTGTTGTCAGCATAGACGATGCCAGAAAGAGGCGCGTTCAAGACGTCTGATGCCATCTCGCCGCTACCGTCTGCGTTCATTGTAAGAACGACTGGAAGCTCACCCAATGGTGAGGTAATAGAGGCATCCCAAACACCAGCTGCAGGAGGTGGGCCGCCGGCCGCACATCCAACTAATACTGAAAGAGATAGGACTAGCAATCCGCTTAATAGTTTTTTCATTTTAAATCCACCTAGTTAAATAATGTCACTCTCGAAATTTGTTTTACGACGGAAGCTTGTAGTTACCTTCCGGTGCTGCTCGCTGCAGCTCTTGCCCCTCATCTTCTCAAGAACTGGTCATTGAGAGGACGCCCCGATTGCGAAACGGTGAACCCATTGTCCGGTTAATACGCCCTTAGTCAACCGAAAAAACCTAGGGTGCCTCTGATTATTGTCTAAACGGGGTAAAGCGAGCAATTTCAATTGTTTAAGGGAAGGCTTAGGGAACCACCCAGGCAGATTGCCATTCCAGCCCGGTACGGGCGAAGCCCATTGTGGCGCTGATTTCACGCTCGATTCCCGGCATATGGGCAGCCCCATAGAATATACTAATCCGCTGAAAATCTGGATTGTGTAATGCTTCACTCAATACTCGCAGAGCCGCCTTGTTGCGGTCGCCCAGTAGTGTGAGCTGTTGTTCTAACTCCTCACTGACTATCACACCCCCGCGACGGCCGAGCTCCTGGGCAAGCAGTAACTTAACAGCACTGTTCTGATCCTCGGAGTTCATTGCATTTATGAGGGACAACACGGTAAACCAAGACAGCGGTTCCTCGTGCGAGGCATTTTGTTGTGCAATCTGCGCCTTGGCAAGATTCAGAAACACAGTAAAGAAGTTCTCATTCTTGCTAGCCATCAAATCGTCCAGCTGCGAAGGCGTCAGATCAGCATGAAGAAAATTCGACTGGGTGTAGTCGATCTCATCGAGTTGAAAGCCAATATTCAGAAATTTCGCCATTGCCTGCTGAATGATGCCGATCAGCGAGGTGCTTGATTCTCTGCCACCTCTTACTGGGACTTGGTTTGGCTCAGCTACCAGTTCATAAAGAACTACATCTTGCGTCTTGAAATAGTCATTTAGCTCGGCGTAATATTCTTCTTCACCAAGATGCACCGCCGCCACAAGGTTTAACTGTACTCCTGCCTCATTTTCGAAACTCACGACGGCAGTTTGTAACTCGCCTTCGAGCTCAGTGTTGCCTTGGACAAATCGGACGTACTCAGATTCTTCTTGTGCATGGAGCGGATTCATCGCCACACAAAACAGCAACACGGATAGTCGAGCGCCGAATCGCCCCAGGAGAATTGGAAACTGTCCCATGTTCATAGCAATCCTTTTATAATCACCAGGCAAGTTCTAGTATCTCCATAACATCATTTGCGTCATTTACCTTTCGAGGATTGTTTCTTACCACCGGATGTTTAGCCGCCCTGTGTGCAATGCTCGGCAACTGATCCATCGTCACATCGACATCGCGCAGCGATGTCGGCAATCCCAGACTCGCCACCAGCGCCTTTACTGATGCCGCCGCGTTCTGCTGTTTGTTGCCGAGCGCATCATTAATGGCCTCTTGTCTGCTTGTTTGTTGCTTGGCATTCCACGCGAGTACCGCCGGCAACATGACACAAGACGTATAGCCATGAGGTACTCCACACAGACTGCCTAATATATAACCGATCCCGTGACTCGCTCCATGGGACACGGTGCCGAGTCCGCAGCAGGCCAACCAGACTGCTTGTTGATTCAAGCTTCTTGCAGATAAGTCTGTAGGATCACGCTTACACTCGGGCAAAGAGCTGGCGAACAGACGCATGGCATGAAGAAAATGGCCGTCGAGGAACGCATGTGAGTCGGCAGAGCAATAACCTTCGACGGCATGATCCAGGGAACGAATTGCAGTAGACAGCCACAGCCATTGTGGTGTGTGCAAGCTAAGCTGCGGATCATAAATGATGGTTTGTGGACAGAGGTCGATGCCGCGATAGCCCTCCTTCGCGGATATTTCCGTGTTTAGTACACTAGCGTTGTTGCTGAATTCGGCACCGGAAAGCGTTGTCGGGATAGCGACCTGACGTATTTTCGAATCACCCTTGAAGTGACTAAAATCTGCATACTTCGAACCACGCGAGCCATCTCCATAGTGAGCATATTCAATAAGCTGTGCCTGGGATTCAACACCCTGATCAATTGCGAGTTGTACGACCTTGCAGGCATCTATGATGGAGCCTCCGCCCAATGAGACGAGTAAATCAGCATCCGCATCACGCGCTGCCTCTAAGGTGCGCATTACATCCGCGCGCGGAGTGTGCGGCCCGATGCCGTTAAGCAGGCCTGCAAAATTACTGCCTAGCGCGCTCTGCAGTTCAGCGAACTCATCGGTAGCCAGACTCAGACTAGTCGATGCTACGAGCAGCACACGCTGCGCTGCTAGCCTTTCAACAAGGCGCTCGAGAGCCGCAGGGGCACAAGCGCCGGCGAATACATTTTTGAGCTCGCTGTAATTAAACTCGATGCTTGCCTTTGTTGGGAACATAGGATTTGTGGCCATGGATCGCTGTGTATCTGCATTGCTAGCTTTTATGGCTCTGACTATACCCCAAATAGCCCTCAAGCTACCCGAACCCGAGCGGCGAATTTGTACCTAAGCCCCTGCGCCACTGCTATACTTGGTGTAACACCATCTTTCACAAAAATAGCAGTAAATTCCCCGGGGAGTTGGACATGGCGACTTTTAAAGTTAACGGTGTAGAACAGAATCTGGATATAGAGCCAGAGATGCCTCTACTTTGGGCTCTGCGCGACGAACTTGGCATGACAGGAACAAAATTTGGCTGCGGTATCGCCTCCTGTGGCGCCTGCACCGTGCACGTGAACGGCAGCGCGGTTAGAAGCTGCGTGACGCCGGTGAGCGCAGTCCAAGGGCAAGAAATCACTACCATCGAAGGACTCGCGATAGTTGCCGCGGGTGCGAACCCATCCGCGCCCGATCTAAGTGCTGTGCAGCAAGCATGGATCGACTACCAGGTGCCGCAGTGCGGCTATTGTCAGTCTGGGATGATCATGGCCGTATCATCATTACTCGCCACGAACCCGAACCCTAGCGATGCTGATATCGACAGCAGCATCACCAACGTCTGTCGCTGCGGTTCTTATCCGCGAGTGCGCAAGGCAATTCGGTCACTGGCTATAGCGTAAGGAGTACTGAATATGAAAATTAGTAGAAGACGTTTCCTACTTAGTACAGCAGTCGTCGGTGGCGGTGTACTCATTGGCTACTCGGCACTCAAGCCAAGCAAACATCGCAGAGCGAATGCGGAGTTGGCGACGGGGGAAGAACGCTACGTTACTTCCTTCATTAAGATTGAGCCCAACAACAAAATCACAATCTATGTTCCTCATTCAGAAATGGGTCAGGGCGTACATACCTCACTGCCGATGATGGCGGCGGACGAACTGGATGCAGCTTGGGAAGACATCACAGTCGAGCAGGCGCCCGCCATCGACATGTTCGCCAACGGCGAATTGGTTAAAGGGTTTGCCGGCGAATTCGGTGCACCAAGCTTCCTCACTGGCATCATCAATGCCAGTGCGGTGACCGTTGCTGAAGTTATGAATCTGCAAACTACCGGCGGCAGTTCCTCGGTGCGTTTTACCGGTGAGTCCTCAATGCGAACAGCCGGCGCAGCAGCACGACAGATGCTGGTGGAGTGTGCAGCGAATCGTTGGGGCGTGGCAGCAAATGAATGCAGCACGCAGCTGACCCATGTTCAGCATAACGCCAGTGGTCGATCGCTGAGCTATGGTGAACTCGCCGTCGATGCGGCGCTGCTAGAGCCACCCGAGAACGTAACGCTGAAAGATCCTTCGCAGTTTACGATTATGGGTAAGGCGATATCGCGCGTCGATATTCCAGCGAAGGTAGACGGGTCCGCCGAATACGGTATCGATGCGCAAAGCGAAGATATGCTGTACGCAGCCATACGCCTCGCACCGGTGTTTGGGACGAAACTAGTCTCGGTTGATGCCGGCGACGTACTTGGTCGACGTGGTGTAAAACGCATCATCGAATTAGAAGACTCTGTCGCGGTTGTGGCTGATAGCTACTGGCGTGCAAAGGAAGCACTGAAGCTAGTTAAGTCGGAGTTTGAATCTTCGGATGCGGACACAACATCCAGCGCCGACCTGTTTGCCGGTTTCGAGCGCAGCCTTAGTGAAGACGATAACAGCGAAGTCTTAGAAGTCGGTGATGCTGACGCGGCGATGGACGGCGCAGCCGATGTTATCGAAGGCTATTACAGCGTTCCCTATCTTGCCCACGCCGCTATGGAGCCGATGAATTGTACCGTACATATTCATGACGGCATCGCGGAAGTCTGGACCAGCACCCAAGATGCCCTAGGCATAAAAGGTCGAGTAGCAAAAATTGCAGGCTTGTCGGAAGACGACGCAGTTTTTCACCACAGCTATCTCGGTGGTGGTTTCGGAAGAAGGCTACCTTTTAACTGGAATGTTATCGATCACGCGACACTAATCGCCAAGGAGTTCGATGTTCCGGTGAAGACTGTTATGAGTCGCGAAGACGATATGCAGCAAGACTACTATCGGCCCGCGGTCGCAAGTAATTTCAAAGCCGCCTTCGATTCAAATGGCATGGTGCAAGCCTGGCACAACCGTTTCACCGGGCCAATACAGACACCCGGCGCCTCACATATCCCTTATGCAATTCCAAATCAGTCTATCCGCGTTGTTGATGGCGATACGCACGTGCCGATTGCCGCATGGCGCAGTGTCGATCATTCACAGCAGACATTCTTCACTGAATCTTTTGTCGACGAGATAGCACATCGCTCCGGTAAGAATCCTTATCAGTTCCGCATGGAAATGCTTGCCGAGCATCCTCGTCACCGTAAGGTGCTTGAGGTTGCAGCTGAAGCGGCAGGCTACGGTCAGAACTTGCCCCAGGGTCATGCCCTGGGCATTGCTGTTCAGGAAAGCTTCGGCAGCATCGTTGCCGAAGTAGCTGAAGTGTCCTTAGATGCAAATAACCGACCTGTGGTGCACAAGGTCACCTGCGCGATAGATTGCGGCTGGGCAGTAAATCCAGATACGGTCGAGGCACAGGTCGAGAGCGGCATTATCTACGGCCTAACCGCTGCGCTGTATGGTGAGATCACTATCGAGAAGGGTCGCGTTGCGCAAAACAACTTTCCTGACTACCAGATGGTACGCATGAACGATGCGCCAGAGATTGATGTGCATATCGTCGAATCCGGAGAGGCGTTGGGCGGGCTAGGCGAACCTTCAACACCTCCACTCGCCGCGGCAGTAAGCAATGGCCTGTATATTTTGACGGGCCAGAGAGTCAGGGAACTGCCACTAAAAAATCACGACTTCTCGCGCTCTACACCGATCGCAAAAGTTTAGATTAATCTTAAAAACAGGCGCAGCGATGCGCCCGTTTTCCCCTGCTCCTACTTTTAGTGAATTTAGATAGGGCTTTGAGAAGATACTCTTATGTCCAATATATTCTCACAGCAATTACTCATTTGCCTTAATGGCCTGCCAGGGGACAAACACCCGCGCGGTAAATTTCTAATCCAGGCGCTTACTAAATCTCAATATTGCAAGAGTTAGTGCCACAACTGTGAAGATTGCCAGTGCGAGCAATTCATCCAGCATCGAAGTGATGTCTGCGCCCCTTAGTATAATGCCTCGGATCAAGCGATTGAAATGCGTGAGCGGCAAAAACTCCGCGACATTCTGAGCAGCAGCAGGCATGCCATCGAAAGGAAACATAAACCCCGAGATCAAAATAGACGGTAGAAAAAAGAAAAAAGTCATCTGCATCGCTTGGAACTGCGTTGCTGCAACAGTCGAAATCAATAGCCCTAGCGATAGATTCGCCGCAATAAAAACCAACGCTGCCGCCAACACATGGATCAGGCTGCCACGAATTGGCACCTGAAAGAAATACCAACCCAGACCCAGTATCAGCGACAACTGAATCAAGCCAATCAAGATATAGGGGGAAATCTTACCCAGCATCAACTCTGGTGTTTTGATTGGTGTATTGATCAATAGCTCCAAGTTGCCGCGTTCTTTTTCCCGCACGATTGCAACTGCCGTAAACAATACCATCGTCATAGTAAGAATGACGCCAACTAAGCCTGGCACGATGTTGACCGCCGAACGCCGTTCCGGATTGTAGTAGTTTCGTACTTCCAAGATCGCCGCCTTGTGTGGCGGTTTTGCCTGAGAATCAAAACGAACAGGCATCGCTGCAAGCTGCTGCGCAACACCGACGATTATCGGGTCTGTTCCATCGACCAGCAATTGGGCCGCCTGCCGGTCGCGCGCCAAAACCCGTCGATCGAAATCCTCTGGTATCGCGATGCCGATAGAGATCGAACCCGCATTTAGTAGCTGTTCCAACTCAAAGGCGTTGGCAACTCGCTGCTTCATGACGATGACTTGGGAGGCAGTGATATCGGCGATGAACTGCCTTGATAGGTGAGTGTCTGATTCATCAACATAGGCGGCGGACAAGTTGCGCACATCAGTGTTGATAGCATAGCCAAACATAAGCAGTTGGATAAGTGGAATGCCCACAATCATGCCAAAGGTGAGTCTGTCGCGACTCAACTGTAGGAATTCTTTTCGCATAACAGCGAATATGCGGATGAGTGACTTCATGCGCCAATCTCCTTTCGCCGCTGCTGTGTAACCGATACGAATATATCTTCTAGGTCAGGAAACACTTGTTCGGCCTTTACCTCTATATTTTCTCCGCGCAACGTGCTGTTCACTAACTGCAATGGATCGCTAACAGTCTTAGGAATCATTATGCGTAATTTGATTCCTAGTTGCGTAATGCTGCTGATCTCTTGATTTTTCATCAAGCATAGGCGTGCACTATTCAGATCATCCGCTTCTATCTCAACGACATGGGAGGATATCGATTCCCCCAACTGCCTGGGGGAGCCGTCGGCCACCTTTACACCTTCATCTAGAATAGCGAGCCGATGACACCGTGCCGCCTCGTCCATGTAGTGCGTAGAAACAAGTATCGTCGTCCCTTGCTCCGCCAGCTCGAATAAGACTTCCCAGAAATCACGGCGGTTCTGAGGATCAACCGCACTGGTGGGCTCATCTAGGAATAGTATCTCCGGCTTATGAAGCGTAGCGGCGGCTAGGGCGAGGCGTTGCTTCTGTCCACCACTCAACGTGCCCGATCGCTGCTTAGCTCTATCTGTAAGGCTGAATGATTCTAGCAACTGCGCTACTCGTTGCTTGCGCTCTTTGCGCGGCACAGCGTATATCTCGCTGATGAACTGCAGGTTTTCTTTAACGCTTAAGTCTTCATACAAAGAAAAGCGTTGTGTCATGTAGCCAATTTTCTGCTTTAGCAGCTCTGATTCTTTTTTTGTATCCATTCCAATCACAGTTGCCGAACCCGAACTCGGCCTAAGCAGTCCGCATAACATTCTTATTGTGGTCGACTTTCCTGAACCGTTTGGCCCAAGAAATCCATAAATGGACCCCTTCTCGATTTCTAGGTCCACACTGTCCACTGCCACTAATGAGCCGAACCGCATGGTCAAGCCGTTAGCGGTAATTGCTATCTGCTTCATAAATTCTCTACTCGTCTAGAAGACGGCCTGGACGGGAACACCGTCGGGTAGCCTTTCCGATTGAGTGGGCAGCCTCACTTCCGCCACATAAGACAGTCGGGTCCGATCTCTCTCATTCAACGCAAAATAGGGAGTGAATGTTGCTTCCGACGCTAGGCGCCTTACCGTGCCGGTTAGTGTGCCCGGCAGGCCATCTACCGCTATCTGCAGTTGTGAGCCCAGCCTAACCTGCACTCGCATCGGTTCTGGAATATAAAGACGCGCATAGGGCTGATCGCCACTCAACAGAACTGCGACCACGTCTCCAGCTCTTGGTCGCTCGCCCAACTCAAACAACAACGAATCAACAATACCTCCAGTTGTAGATACGACAAGCAAGCGCTGCTTATCTAGTTGCAAACTAGCCAATTGTGCGCGCGCCTGGTCCAACTGCCCATTGGTCTGCTCTATCTGTTCCAAGCGTGTTCCCGCCTCCAGTTCGGCCAGCTGCGCACTGACTAACTCGATACTTGCCCCCGCTGTCTTTAGAAAATTCTCTGCCGAATCGACTGTTTCGACCGATGTCAGATTACGAGCGCGCAACCCCGCGAGGCGATTCAGTTCGTTTGCGCGATAGTCCCGTTCGATAAGTGCCGCGTTCAACTTGGCCTTAGCTGCATCGATCGTCTCCGCCCGCGGACCACTCATCTGTTCGGCGAAAACCGCCTCGATGCGCCGAATATTCGCCTGCGATTCCTCGATCCGCAGATCAATACGCGCCGTGTCTTGTTCTAGCACAATAGCACCGGCTTGAATGCTATCGCCTTCTGTCACATTGATGGAGGTGATCACTTCCCAGAACTCGGCTACTAATTCGATGCGGTCAGACTCCAATTGACCGACTGCCTGCAAGGGCGGCTCCTCACAACTTACGAGTAAGAAGAAAACGGGTAGGACCAATATCCTGAATTTGATCATGATGCAGATTCTCCTGTGCTGTGTTGCTCGTGGTTCATCACCCCGTTCATAAAAAGTTCGACGTTATGTGTTGCAAGCTTATTGGCCATGGATTCATCGAGCGTCATACCCAAGACTCGCTCAATCATTGGCGCAGCTAAAAAGGGAAAAATAGTCATTCCCAAAAGAGACATAATTGTTAGTTCGGGGTTTAGGTCTTTACGGTAGTTTCCACTTTCGACTTCCTGGCTAATCGCGTGCTTTATCTTCGGCGCGATCATCTTGCTAAATCTCTGCAGGACTTCTTCCTTGATTGCTCCCTCGCCGAATAGAATTTCTCGCGCCACGAAATTTGGCCACCAAGGGTTTCCTGCCAACAACAGACAGTAACTGTGACTAAAGCCGGCGATCGAGAATTCCGCGTTACCGCTCAAGCCCGCCATCTTCGACTCAAGAGACTCGAACACCTCATCCACCATCGCCAGATACAGACCCTGCTTACCCCCGAAGTAGTAGTTCACCATAGCGCCATTCACGCCCGCGCTGCTGGCTATCTGCCGCAGCGATACTGCCTTGAAGTCTCTCTTCAGAAAGTGGTCGCGCGCAGCTGCCAGCAAATCCCGGCGGACTTTGTCCGAGTCCCTTCCTGATGGTCTGCCTAACGCGGCGCTCTTGGTGGTCGATTTCTTCATCTTGTAATTCCATTCTCGCGCTATATTTAATTAAACGTTTAATTAATTTAATTAGCAACCTTATTTGTACTTCGGTAGGTAAACAGGGATGCTACACTTGCCCAATCTAGTAGAGGTAAGTCATGGCCGTATTAGTTCTAGGGTTAATCTTGTTCTTCGCCCCCCATTTGCTCAGAGAATTTGGACTACGGCAGCCATTGAAGGATGCGCTGCCCTCCGAGGGCGCCTACATGGGCCTGTATAGCCTGGTTTGCCTAGCGGGTCTGGGGCTAATCATATGGGGAAAATCACTCTCTCCCTTTCAGATGATCTGGCAGCCAATCTACGAATGGCGCTCGCTGAGCCTAATGCTAATGATTCCTGCCCTGATCTGCGTGGTTGCTGGCAATGCTCCCCTGTCCTACCTGCGCAAAATACTCCACAACCCTATGTTGATCGGTATTCTGCTATGGAGTCTTTCACATCTTTGGTCTAATGGTGATTCTGCGTCGATGCTCTTGTTTGGCAGCTTCGCGATCTTCTCGAGTATAAAAATTTTCACACTGCGCAGCGTGGTCGACGTCGAATCAAAATCGCCCAAATTTATCTGGGACATTATTTCTCTCCTGGTCGGTCTTAGTTTATATGTCGTGATAGGTCTGTATCATGGAGAACTTTTTGGAGTTGGAGTCAGCCTTGCTTAAACACACTTTTCTCAGTGCTATCAATTTTCTCAGACCTATCACACTAGCCTTATCCATTTCCTTTGCTTTATTCGCAAGCGCAAACGCGAACGCCCAAGAAGACCTATCGGCGCACTGGGGTGGAATCTGGGTTGCTGAAGGGACGCTATTCAGCATCACTGTGACAATTGAGAATGAAGAATTTAAGGTGGGTCAAGTCGAGTCACTAGGCTTTGAATGGACTAGTGAGAATGGAAAAGTCGACGGCAACATCGTCACTGTACAGATCGAATATGCGGGTGTGTCTGGTACGATTCAGGCCGAGCTTATGAGCCCGAATACCGCAGTCGCCTTTGCGGCGACCTGCCTACCTGACTTCATGGTAGTTTGCATGCTTTCTAAAGACCGCCAAGCGGTCTTTAGAAAAGTCATCGAGAACGAAGAAAATTAGGCTCTATATTTCAGTTACAGATTTTACGATCTTACTTACAATACCGTAGTCGATCGCGTCCGCTGCACTCATCCAAAAATCCCGATCAGTGTCTTGTGCTACTCGCTCGAGCGGCTGGCCTGTCTCATCAGCAATTAGCTGATTGATACGTCCACGCATCTTAACTATCTCCTGAGCCTGAATAGCGATATCCGTCGCATCTCCACGCGAACCACCAGATGGCTGATGAACTAGGAAGCGTGTATTGGGCAAGGAGAAACGATTTTCCTTAGCTGCGGCTAGATAGATAGTCGTCGCTGCACTTGCAACCCAGCCCGTACCGATAACCTTGACGGTCGGCTTGATGAACTTAATCATGTCATAGACTACGTCGCCAGACTCTACGTGCCCGCCGGGCGAGCTAATGTAGATGCAGATGGGCTCGTCACTGTCTGCCGCTAGAGCCAGCAGCTTCTCGGTAACGCTTTTAGCGAGCTTGTCATTGATCTCGCCAAATATTGTGATAGCCCGTGATTTGAATAACTTCTCGTCAATGAATCCCGACTTTGAGGATGATTTATCTTGTTTCTTGTCTGCTGCGGGAGAATTCACTTCCATTAAAAACCTCGTTTGCTATTGGCTAGCACAAAAATTACGTCAATTTAGTTATTCAGGGTGTTACGAAGGATAGATTCTAACAGGCTTGCTGGTTGCTGCGTAGATAAGCGATCACTTTCCATAGATCGTCATCACCCTCGGGGAAGTTTGACCCGAAACCCACCATGCGCGTAAAGGGTATGCCAGTCGTGATGGTGTTGAAAATGTCCTGATCGCTGGAGCCATAATTCCATTGGCAATCAAAAAGAAACGAAGCATCGAGCTGCGCCTCAAGCTCATTGGCATGACAGAAGCTGGCACAGGATCCTTCGAATATAGCTTGCCCCCTAGCTACAGCTGTGGCATCAGCCATGAATGCTTGAACTTCTGCAGTATCCGCCAATTCGGGGTCGACCGGCTGCTCGCTACAGGCGATCAGAGCCATTACGGCTGCTAAGTAAATGAGTACACGAACCACTAACAGTCCTTAATTTTCTGGGAGTTGGCTTATTCTACCTAGAGCCGTGAGTCAGTGTGTCTGCATGCTCACACTTTCGCCACTAATTAGCAAAGCTAGGACTGCGGCAGCCCTTGGGTCACAGCTGTTGTTTCAGGACCTAGGGGCTTGAACGTCGCCAGCAACTTGGGCAGCAAGGTGAGCGAGCCAACTAGCGCTACCAACATGGCGAGGCTGGTCAGCAGACCGAACACAATAGTTGGAATGAAATTGGACAGCGCAAGAATCGAGAAGCCCGCCACGATGGTCATGGACGTGAAGTACATCGCACGACCGATGCTGTTATGGCAGAAGTACATCGTGTCGCGGTAATTTCCAATGCGAGGAAACTCGCGCTTAAAGCGGTGCATGTAGTGGATCGTGTTGTCGACACCGATGCCAACTGATATCGACGCAATTGTAATCGTCATAATATCCAAAGGTATGCCGACCCAGCCCATTATACCCAACACGAAGGCCGCGGCGATCGCGTTGGGGATAATGCAGATCAGCGCGATCATAAAGGATCTAAACAAGACCAGAAACATCAGCATGATTGCCAGCATTACAACGCCTAGCGTTAGTATCTGCGATTGAAAAAGACTCTGCAGCACATTGTTGTACATGACAAGTATGCCAGTCAGCTGAACATCCTCATCGGCAAAACCAAAATCTGACTCTATGCCTGCTTCGATGCGCTGCAATAATTCATTACGATTTAAATTTTCCGCGGATTCAATTACACGTACATTAAACCGAATCTGGTTAGCGTCGATCGATATAAACGGATTCAGCACGGTGTTCTTTAACGTTTCTGGAATACGGTTATAGAGCACCGCCCATAGCAATCCATCTATGGGTTGGTCGTCGTTGAGTTTTTCGGCCAGTTCGATGACTGCCCCGAATGAAAGCACCTTTCCGGTCTGCGGATCGTTGTCCAGGTATTGATGGATGGCCTTAACCTGCTCCATCTTCGGCGCAGTAAACCAGTAAGCGTCTTCGTTGCTGTCGTCGTCATCTCCAAATCCGAATCCATCGTCAAAACCCCCATCGAGATCATCTTCCGCTGCGGGAAGATTAACAATGACATCAAAGGACAGTGTCCCGCCCAGTTTTTCATCGAACAGCGACATGCCCTGATAAATTTCAGTGCTCTCCCGAAAATAGTCAATAAAGCTATTTTCAACACGGATTTGAGAGAGTCCGATACCACTAATGATCACTACGCCGAGATAGATGTACAAAATCTTATTGTCTAGCTTCGCAGTAACGTCGGCTAAAGCTGATGTTAGATTGAGGCGCAAGTTCGGCGAGATCTTAGACTCATCTCTTTTGATAATGCTGAGAATAGCTGGGAACAGTGTGAACACAACAATAAGAGCCGTTGCCACTCCCATCATCATCATCCAGCCGAAGGTAATAATAGGAAGAATGCCACTGACTATCAGCGAGCCAAACGCTACCGCTGTAGTGAGTGCCGTGTACAGACAAGGCCTGAACATACTCAGCACCGAATGACGAAGCAGCTTGTCGTGGTTGCTATAGTGCCGGGTTGCTCTCAACTCACGATAGCGAACCGTAAGATGCACAGTAAGCGAGATAGTAATGATCAGCAGCAGTGAAATGAAGTTGGAAGACACGACGGTTACGCGCCAGTCCATTAAGCCCAGCACCCCCACCATGATAACGCCTGCTACGGCACAGCAAGCTAGAGGCAAAGCTATCCAGCGCAGCTTGCGAAAGATAAGTCCCAGCGCAAAGATGATGAGAAGCACTACCGCGAAACTGAAGCTACTTAAGTCTGCCTTCACGAAGGTAACAAGGTCGTCGGCAATCATCGGTGCACCACCGAGATAGATCTGCGCATCCCCGCGATAGCGTTCTAGTGTCTCGCGCACTGCGCCTATAATCTCGTGCTGGCGATCGGCCGCGAGAACACTGTGCACTGCGTAATCCGCTTCTACCTGCGCTAATTCACTGGCTTGATCTGCAGAGAGTTCTTCGGATCGCGCCTTGTTACGTAGTTCGGTACGTCGACCTATCAAATCACGCGCCGTCTCGTCGATAGAGAAGCTGACCAACATGCCTGCGGTTTGCCCGTCAGGGCTGATGACCGCATTTTTGAAAACTGGACTGCTGGTGACTTCTTCTCGCGCCGCGACCAGGTCTATATCTTGATCTGCTAGCGTCAGATAGTCTTCCGAGATTCCGGTGAGAGGTGTGTCTTCAAAAATAGGCACATTGAGAATGCTGTCCACCGATTCAACGCGGCTGATTGCGAGCAATTCGTCACTCAATGCGCCAAGTTTGTTTAGCTCTTCCCGGCTGAACAGGTCGCCTTTAGGCGTATACGCAATCGTTACGGCTTCGCTAGTACCATAGCGAACACCCATCTCTCGCGAGAACTCTAGATCTGGATCGTCTTCTAGTAGCAATGAGTCTGCAGAGGCATCGAGCCGAAAATTCTGCGCCTGCCAGCCAAAGAATCCAACGAATAACAGCAGAATAGCGATAACCAGATAAGGTTTAGTGAACACCAAAGAGCTATAGAATCGTGCAACAGATGAGGACATAGTGCGTGGTTTGACTACCTTGGGATTGGTCGATATCAGGCCCCAACTATACGCGGTTCGACCAGTTTGTGCGATTTGATTACCTCGAGCGACGGGGAAAGCAATAAAGAACGCAGTGCGGCTTCACACTTCGTCTATCGAAATGCCCCCTCGAGCCTAGGGTTCCTCGAGATCCAATTCTTGCCTCCTCGCTCCAGCCATGATGCCATGGAAGGCATAATTTCCCTCATGACAAGCATACTCGTACATAAGCTCCCCAGCCGGCTTGCGGTTCATTGCAATCTCACCAGTCCAGGGTTGTCGATAGCTAACCGGGTCTTCCAGAGTAAAGGCATATTTTATTTTGCCTTCATTCTGCAAACTGAAACGCTCTGTAATCACCAACTGATCGGAACTGCCTCTAAAAGACTGCTGAGAGTGGAAGTTCTGCGTCTTAACTACAAGAGTGTCGCCCTCCCAATATCCTACTGAGTCACCCATCCATTTCTCGAAGTGATTTGAGTGATGATCCTTGTCTATTGGAATGATTCGAGCGTCATGTACCATTTCGACAAGAATCATTACGTAGCCTTGTGTCTGCACAATCTGATAGTTACTGTTGTAGAGAATCGGCAACATGGGCGGACCAGAGCCGGACCCAAAGGTCAGCAGGCAACGTTCACCCAAAGGACGGAGTTCATGCGCATCAAAGGGCTCAACTCCGGGCCGAGCTCGCCACTGGGCACGCAGCCCGTTCTGCGGGCGCTCACCTTCCAGATAGGGGATTTGCCCATTGGGTGGGTCTACAATAATTGACGTGCGGTACTGCCCATCTAACTGAATTGCATCCGAGCGAGGGTCCCACCAGAAACTATTGTAACCCAGGTCCGCGTTACCATCGGTTGGAGGTGCTCGTTCCGGGTCAGCCGCTTGCGAGGAGATATCATAGCGATCGCGCCAGCCCTGCTCTACATCAGCCGCCTCTGCTTCGGTTAGAAATCCCTTCTCGCCTAATTCTTCAGGGCGAACTAAAGGGGTTTGCGAGGAGTTGCTCCAATAGCCTTGTAGATCGGGTCTTCCATCATCGGTGCGGGGCATCTCCCAGTCTTGGGCTGCTATAGGCCCCATCGTCAGGGAAATTAGCGCCAGGGAAATTAGCAAACGGCAATGAATATTCATTCTGTTGCGCCTCATCATTAGATTGAAGGGTCTTTCTTCGAGCATAGCGCCAATACACAATTGCCACAATCAAAGGTAGATAAACTGGGCTGAGATCACGATAATTACCTATTCGGACTGCATTAATCGCTGGGCGGGTGTTGTTTATTAGTTACTAAATTCTAAAATTGGTCTTTTAAGATATAAAATATTGATTAATAAGGAAATTCTTATTTAATTGAGCCTAAGCCGAGCTGCAACTTTCTGTGACATGGTGTCGAACCCCGTAGGATTGGAAATGGAATGTTGTTACCATTATAATCAGCTTGAGTACTGGCTAGAGTAGTTGATAAAGATCAATACTCTGCGCAATCGGCCCGATACAGTGACTCAACATACGATTTAAGCGACAACTAGTCTACTGCACTAGTTACCATTAAGGAGTTGTCATGCTACGTAAACTTTTCATAATTAGCGGCCTGCTAATCGCCTCTTCCGCGGCTCTAGCCGATGAATGGTTGCGCTCTATTCCGGATTTCGAACTTACTGACCATCTCGGAGCGATACATACACTGGGCACCTATGCAGACAATGAATACGTCGTGCTCTATGTGCAAGGCGTAGGCTGCCCGATCGCTAGAATCGCGCTGCCAAATTACCGTGAAGTACGCGATGAATATGCTGACAAAGGCATTGAGTTCGTCATGTTCAATGCGAACATTCAGGACAACCTGCCGCGCATCGCCAAGGAAGCGGGAGAGTTCGGTATAGACTTCCCGATCATCAAAGATGAAGGTCAGGTTCTCGCTAAGGCTTTAGGCGTTGAGCGGACCGCTGAGGTATTCATCATCAATCCTCGAACTAAGGAAGTTCTCTATCGCGGCCCCATCAATGACCAACTAGGTTACGAAACACAACGCAACAATGCCGACGAGCATTTCCTGAAAGACGCATTGAACACTGTTCTTGCTGGTGGCACTGTGAATATGGATGACATACCAGACTCGAAAGGCTGTCTGGTTGCAATTTTCGACACCTAATTAACAAAGTCGAAAAACGAAACAAAAAAAGGGACATAGCGTGTGCCTTTTTTTTCGCCTGGGATTTCTCACAGAAAGTGAAAGCTATCAATTCCATGAACTAAGCAACAAATAAACGGTACTTGCATCTCTCCAAATAAGAAGAGCAGGCAACAGTAATTTATGAAGGTTTACCGCGTTAAAGCTGCACGCATGTGGCTACTGGAGACATGACCCTGTTACAATTTTTAATCAAAAGTTAAACGGGGTTATGCATGCCACTTTCAATGAATATGAATCCTTTTATTACCTGTGCTGTTACCGGTTCTGGTGGCTCACAAAACCGCTCCCCTCATGTGCCGCGAAGCCCCAAGCAGATTGCTGAAAGCGCCATCGATGCTGCCAAAGCAGGAGCAGCGATAGTCCATTGTCATGTCCGTGACCCTGATACGGGTGAACCAAGTCGTCGGCTTGAATTGTATCGCGAACTTATTGACCGAATTCGTGATTCACAAACGGATGTGGTCGTTAATTTTACCGCAGGTATGGGGGGCGACTTGGTATTTGGTGATCCGGAAAACCCAATGGATCTTGATCTTGCCGGGACGGACATGGCTGGCGCAACGGAACGTATTGCGCATGTTGCTGAATGCCTACCCGAAATCTGCACACTTGACTGCGGCACAATGAATTTTGCTGAAGCTGATTATGTAATGACTAATACGCCAGGCATGCTGCGGGCAATGGGTCAGATGATGACGGACATAGGCGTTCGCCCTGAAATAGAAGTATTTGAAACCGGCCATCTCTGGTTCGCAAAACAGCTCGTCGAAGAAGGCATTATCCAAGATCCAGTTATGGTCCAAATGTGTATGGGTATTCCCTGGGGGGCCCCTGACGATTTAAATACGTTTATGTCCATGGTAAACAATACGCCGGAGAAGTGGACCTTTTCTGCTTTCTCTATAGGACAACATCAAATGCCATACGTCGCGGCTGCAATTCTGGCGGGAGGAAACGTGCGTGTTGGTCTTGAAGATAATATCTGGTTAGCTAAAGGTGAACTCGCAACCAATGCACAATTAGTGGAAAAAGCGGCCAGCATAGTGGATAAAATGGGGGCTACCCTAATGTCAGCCGAAGATGTGCGCACTAAAATGCAGCTAACAAAAAGGGCAGCAGTTTCGAAATAAAAACCCCTGTCGCCAAGTAAAAGGACCGAGCATGACAACAATCAAGCGGGCAGCAATCATTGGCGGCGGTGTAATTGGTGCGGGTTGGATAGCGCGATTAATTGAAAATGGTGTTGTAGTCTCTGTCTTTGATCCTGCGCCTGATGCTAAGGAGAAGATCGATGCTGTCTTAGTTAATAGTCGATACGCCTATAAAAAACTCTCTAACTTAACTGGCCCCAAAGAAGGTCGCGTGATTTTTTGTGAGAGTGTTGCCGAAGCCTGTCATTTAGCAGAACTCATTGTTGAATCTGTGCCTGAACGACTTGCCACTAAGCAAGCTGTGTATGCAGAGATTGAAAATTATGCAGACATAAATGCGATAATCGCCTCATCAACATCCGGTATTTTGCCTTCTGATTTACAAGCATTTATGTCCAATCCCGAACGCTTTCTAGTCGCACATCCGTTCAATCCTGTCTACCTGCTACCTTTAGTTGAGATCGTTGGTGGAAGCAAAACGAGTTCTATTGTGATCCAAAAAGCAAAGGCGATCTATCAATCTATTGGCATGCACCCACTCATTGTAAAAAAGGAAATTGAGGCTTTTATCGCGGACCGCCTGTTGGAGTCACTTTGGCGAGAAGCACTTTGGCTAGTAAAAGACGGCATTGCTACAACCCAGGACATAGATGATGCGGTACGCTTTGGTTTTGGACTACGCTACGCTCAAATGGGCATCTTCGATACTTACCGTGTTGCTGGAGGTGAGGCGGGTATGCGTCATTTTATCGAGCAGTTTGGACCTTGCCTAAAATGGCCCTGGAGTAAACTGACTGATGTGCCGGAACTTGACGATGAGTTAGTTGATAAGATTGCCAGTCAATCGGATGAACAATCCGGCCACATGAGTATACGAGAGATGGAACGAATTCGAGATGACAATCTAATTGAAATATTACAAGGTCTCAAACGAAACAATTGGGGAGCAGGTCAAACGCTGGCGAATTATGAATCTCGGTTCCTTAACGCCGCGAATGACCCTGGGTAATCATAGAATTCTAAAATCATCACTCCAACAAAATATACTTGCTAGTCAACGGAAAATACTCGAGAGTCTCCCCTGTCTCTAGGATCTGAAGCAGGTAGCCAAGAGTCGCCTTTTCGAGATATTACCTGTACATCTCCAAATTCAAAATCGTGGGGTTCAAGCCGGTAACCACGTTCGGCCATAGTCTTAATAGTTTCTTGTGGTAAAGGGCGCGTAACACTGTAGGTGACAAGATCCGGTGGTAGAAGTTGATGATGAAAGCGCGTCGCACCGACGGCCTCTAAAGGCGACATATTAAAGTCCAGAATATTGACGATGGTTTGGAAGACTGAAGTGAAAATTGTTGATCCGCCGGGTGTTCCCAATACCATTTCTACCTGCTGATCTTTTAGCAACATGGTGGGAGACATAGAAGATAACATGCGTTTTCCTGGCTGAACCTCGTTAGCGGTATTTCCAACAACCCCAAAGATATTAGGTACACCTGGCTTAATGCTGAAATCGTCCATTTCATTATTCAATAGGAAACCTGCACCTTCAACGACGACGCCACTACCGAAATTCCAATTAATTGTATAGGTGTTTGAAACAGCGTTACCCCACTGATCGACAATCGAGTAGTGGGTTGTATCAGGTGATTCTAACCCTGGTTTGACACCCTCTAACGTAGAAATGTTCTGCGGTGAAACTTCGCTCGCTCGCGATTCGATGTACTTCTCGCTTATTAGTTCATCCATATTTATATCAACGAAGGAGGGATCTCCTAGATATTCTGCCCTATCTGCGAAAACTCGTTTTTCCATTTCTGCAACAAGGTGGATGTACTGAGGTGAATTGTGTTCTAGACCTTCGAACTGCTCCTTCAAGTAATCTTTCATTTTAAGTAATTGAATGACAGCAAAGCCTCCTGAACTAGGTGGTGGAGCCGAGACAATTTCATAGCCACGCCAATTAGCCCTAAGTGGTTCCCGCCAAATAGCTTTATAATTATCAAGATCTTCTGCGCTTATCAAACCGTCACTACGAGCCATTTGTTCGACGATTAAGCGTGATGTTTCGCCGCGATAAAAATCCTCTGCACCAAACTCCGCTATTCTTCGTAAGGTTTCTGCAAGTTCTGGTTGTTTGAATAATTCATCATTATTCATACTGCCAAAATATGCTTTAAAGTTTGTGCCTTCCCCAAACCAGTCGTACATTTTTCGAACGTCATCAACCAATATATCAGCCGGGATAAAGCCGTTCTCTGCGAGGTTGATAGCAGGCTTCACAACGTCTTTCCAAGGTAACTTACCGTATCTGTTGTGTGCTTCCCATAGTCCCGCTACGGTTCCTGGCACACCGTTAGCTAGTCCACCAATCAAACTGGCGTTGTTGATAACGTCTCCGTTTTCATCAAGATACATATCTTTAGATGCAGCAGATGGTGCCGTTTCACGATAGTCAAGAAATGTGGTTTCGCCATCCATGTGAATAAGCATGAACCCACCCCCGCCAATATTCCCGGCGTCGATGAAAGTAACAGCTAAGGAAAACCCTGTTGCAACCGCAGCATCAACGGCATTGCCACCTGCTCG
>Ga0307995_1000788_pt1 | contig 20725 bp, 14 predicted proteins | sample EllFjometagen262_FD_203132 | JGI IMG/M metagenome (GOLD analysis project Ga0307995, IMG submission 203132) | Marine microbial communities from Ellis Fjord, Antarctic Ocean - #262 | ecosystem: Environmental > Aquatic > Marine > Unclassified | place: Southern Ocean | collected 2014-11-02 | reverse complement strand
CAGGTGAAGAAGGCGACGACGATATGGGCGATGCAGAAGATGATGCAGACGTTGAAGATCGTGTAGAAGACTTAGAAGATGCATTAGATGATCTAAAAGCTGAATTTGAAAAAATGATGGCTGGTGACGACGAAGGCGAAGACGACGGCGAAGAAGCTGACGACGATGCTGAAGGCGACATGGACATGGACATGGATGCTGAAGAGCCAGAAGAAGAAGCAATGGCTTTTGAAGCAGCAGACGAAGAAGTTGACGAAGCAGACGAAGAAGTTGAAGAAGACACAACTGAAAAGTCAGAAACTGAAACAATGCGTGAGTATGTTGAAAAAGTAACAGCTACAATGGGTGACAACGGTGTAAACGGTAAGTCAGCAGTAGCAAAGCCAAACAACATGGGCGGCACAAGTGCTAACATTGCAAAGAACGGTGCAGCAAGTCATCCAGAAGCAGGAGCAGGCTCAACTGTACAAGGTTCAGCACTTAGTGATACAAGTGCAAAAGATATGTCAACTGGTAACATTAACGTACCAGGCGGCAAAGCTGCAAAAGCACACAAGAGTGCTGGAGCGGGACACGGAGCTGAAAAGAAAGGCTCCAAAGAAACTGCTGACAAAGCCGCAGGAAGTACTTTAAACAAAGTATCAACTAACGCTAAGTAAGTAAGGATAGGGACTAATAGATGAAAAACTTACGAGAGCATTTGACATTCGACCAAGCAGGAATAGTGCTTGAGAACGCTAACGAGGGGAAAGACCTTTACTTAAAAGGTATTATGATCCAAGGTGGAGTTCGCAACGCTAATCAGCGAGTGTATCCTGTGAATGAAATAGGCAGGGCTGTCAAAACTCTCAATGATCAAATTACTGGAGGATACAGTGTTCTCGGAGAAGTTGATCATCCTGAAGGCCTTAATATAAATATCGATCGTGTAAGCCATATGATCACGGAAACGTGGATGGAAGGTGATAACGGTTACGGTAAAATGAAACTACTACCAACACCAATGGGAAACCTAGTTAAAACGATGCTTGAGGCAGGCGTTAAACTAGGTGTCTCGTCACGTGGTAGCGGTAACGTATCAGAAGATGGAAGCGGCAACGTTTCCGACTTTGAAATAATCACTGTGGACGTTGTGGCTCAGCCTAGCGCCCCTGGTGCATATCCTACAGCAATTTATGAACAATTAATGAATGCACGTGGGGGAATGAAGGCATATGAATTAGCACAGGCAACGAAGCACGATATAAAGGCACAAAAGTATCTTAAGGACTCGCTGATTAACATAATCAGTAAACTCCAATGAAACAGGAGAACAATATGATAGATGCACTGAAAACACTCTTTGAAAACGATGTTGTATCAAATGATGTCAGGGCACAAATAGAAGAAGCTTGGGAGCAAAAGATTCAGGAAAACAAATTAGCAGCTACTGCCGATTTGCGTGAAGAATTTGCACAAAAGTATGAGCACGATAAGTCAACTATGGTTGAAGCTATCGACTCAATGCTTTCTGAGCGACTTGCTGAAGAGATTGCAGAGTTTGCAGATGACCGCAAACAACTTGCAGAAGCAAAAGCAAAATATGCTATTGCAATGCGTGAAAATGCTAATCTACTGAAGGGTTTCGTTGCTGAGCAATTAGCTGGCGAAATTAAAGACCTACGAGCAGACAAGAAAGCAATGGCAGAGCAACACGCCAAGCTTGAAGAGTTTATTGTAGAAGCCCTATCAACTGAAATTGCAGAATTTTATGAAGATAAACAAGATTTAGCAGCTACTAAGGTAAAACTAGTACGTGAAGCTAAAACCCACTTCGCAAAAGTCAAAGCTGACTTTATCGAAAGAAGTGCTAATGCAATATCTGAAATGGTCGGAACGTCACTGAAAGGTGAAATTCACGCACTTAAAGAAGATATTGATACAGCACGTAGAAATGACTTCGGTCGTAAGATATTTGAAGCGTTTGCAAATGAGTATACCACTTCGCACTTGAATGAAAATTCAGAAGTTGATAAACTTATGGGTGTACTAGCTGCTAAAGACAAGCAATTAGTTGAAGCCAAAGCATTTGCTACAAAAGCAAAAACTCTAGTTGAGTCAGTAAGTAAAGATAAGAATCGACTTATTGAATCTGCAAAGAGAGAGAAAATTATGAATAGCTTGATCCAACCTTTAGGAAAAGATCAACGCGAAATTATGACAGATTTACTGGAATCGGTACAGACTGAAAGGCTTACTAAGCAATTCAATAGGTACTTACCATCAGTTATTGACGGAAATACTCCAGCAAAGCGTAAGGCAACACTTACAGAAGGCACAGAAGTAACAGGCAACAGAACCGAAACAACACCAACAAAAATGACAACTAAAGCTGACGAGTCTAATGTATTAGATATACGCCGTCTTGCTGGATTAAATTAAGGAGATTATGATGTCAGAATTACTAGAATCACGCTGGGGTGACACCAAAAACGCACTTCTTGAAGGCCTACAAGGTAACAAGAAGTCAGTTATGGCTGCTACACTAGAAAACACTCGCAGATATTTGTCAGAGAGTGCATCAGCAGGCGCAACATCCGCAGGTAACGTAGCTACACTTAACCGTGTTATCCTACCAGTTATCCGTCGTGTAATGCCAACTGTTATTGCTAACGAGCTAGTTGGCGTACAGCCAATGACTGGCCCAGTTGGTCAAATCCACACATTACGTGTTCGTTATAGCGATACACAAGATGCTACTGGAACAGTAAACGATACCACAGCAGGCGAAGAGGCTCTAAGCCCATTCAAAATTGCTGAAGCATATTCCGGTGACGGAACTGCCGGTAAAGCAGCATCAACAGCAGCACTAGAAGGCGCGGCAGGCAATAAAATGTCTATCCAAATCTTGAAGCAGACAGTTGAAGCGAAGACTCGTAAGTTGAGTGCTCGTTGGACTTTTGAAGCTGCACAAGATGCTCAGTCAATGCATGGCATTGATGTTGAAGCTGAAATCATGGCAGCTCTTGCACAAGAGATTACTGCTGAGATTGACCAAGAAGTATTAGGATCACTACAGACATTGGCTGGAACTGGTTCACAAACTTACAATCAAGCTGCGGTATCTGGTACTGCTACTTTCGTAGGTGACGAGCATGCTGCATTAGCAGTGCAAATCAACCGCGTAAGTAACTTGATTGCACAGCGTACACGTAGAGGCGCAGGTAACTGGGCTGTAGTTAGTCCTTTGGCACTAACAATTCTACAGTCTGCTACAACTAGTGCGTTTGCACGTACAACTGAAGGCACTTTTGAAGCTCCAACTAACACTAAGATGGTTGGTACTTTGAACAATGCAATGAAAGTATATGTAAACACATACGCAGCTGATAGTTCAGCAGTGCTTATCGGATACAAAGGCGCAAGTGAGTCGGATGCAGCAGCATTCTATTGCCCATATATCCCACTAATGAGCTCAGGCGTTGTACTTGATCCAGCTACGTTCGAACCAACAGTATCATTCATGACACGTTATGGATATGTTGAGTTGAACAACACTGCATCATCGCTTGGTAATGCAGCTGACTACTTAGGTCGTGTTGAAATTACTGACGGCAACGTTAGCTTTAGCTAAGTTTTACTAACACAGTAAAATTAAAAGGGCTCCTTAGGGGGCCCTTTTTTACGACTTGATAAAATAATAAGGAATACACATGGACATAGTATTAGTAGTAAGTCTTTTTTTAGTTTTGTTTATATTTGAACCAGGCAATAAGAAGATAAACGCTTATTGTAAACAGGCGGTAATAGATAAAGAGTTTGAATCTCGAAAGTTGTGCTGGGATTATTATACAGATTATCGTGAAGATATTCCAAATTAAATGCAATTTAATGGTTGACAACCATTCCTTTTAGTGCTATTATATATGTATAGCTTAGGAGATATCCTCAAGTTAGATAGTGCAAGGAACAAGCAACCTGCAGCGTTGCGAACTTGGCTGACACCTGTAGTGGGACTGTATGAGCGTAGAGATACGAAGATATGGATTTTGGACTTAACGGTTCGATGTTAGGCGCTCCGACTTATGAAATGAGTTGCTAGGAGTTGTTGGTAATCATTAATCCCAACCTATCACCTTATTAGGAAAGGCAGATGCAGCAGTGGTTGTAGTCTGTCTTTTTTTTGACTAAATAATTAGTGAAAACAACATTAATCTTCTTAACCACGTTAAGTATGGCTGCGTGTGATGTTAACAAGGTTGAACTAGTTAATACATCACATATCGAGCCGCCCAACGTAATACTCTTACCTAACACAAATCCGGCACTTGTAGCATTTAACTATATCAACTATGCTGAAACTACTCATAAAGAAGAACTTTCAACTCTTACAGGTGTAGACGTTATTAATACCGAATGGTGTGCAGCATTTGTAAACGGTGTATTAGACCAAAGTAATATTCCTACTAATTTAGATCACGAATTTCCTCTTACAGCAAGAGGATTCTTAGATTGGGGACATTCTGTACAAACACCAATACCAGGAGACCTTGTTATTTTTCCAAGAGGCAATTCTGATTGGCAGGGACATGTTGGGTTTTATGTAAGTACTATATTCATTGATAATGTAAAGTACTACCATATATTAGGCGGTAACCAGCGTAATAAAGTTTCTATAGTTTTGTATCGAGCAAGTAACGCTCTAGGTATACGCCGCTACTCAATGTAATTGATAAATACTAATGTCGATAATCGTGCCGTATTTACGGACTTATGCAGAACTGACCCACTGCGTAAACCTAGAACGTTTTAAAGGAGAAAACAAATGGGAAGACCACTAAATAAGAAATTTTTCGGAGCACCTACAGCAGGCGGCAATGAAATTAAAGTTGCGTTTTTTAACGGAACAGAATCAGTAAACGGTTATATTGTTAAGCAACTTGGAAGTAAGAAATTCCGTTGCACAGATGGTGTAGTTGAAAAAGATTGCTTTTTAACAAACGCAGCAGCAGCAGCTTTGACAGCAGGACAAATGAGTATTGTTGTTAAAGACGATGCAGAAGCAGTAAAGCAAGTTACTAAAATTTCTGGACGTAAATTAACAACAGAAGGAACTGCTAGTATTACTTGGAACTTTAGTGCAGCAACCGATGATGACGCAGTTGAAATAGAAGAAGCTGGTGATGCATCAGACGTTGCAGCAGCAACAATGAACGCATGTACACAAGCAAGTCCAGGTGCAATTACATGTACAGCAGCACACGGGCTACTTAACGGCGACACAGTAAGAATTACTGGCGTAGTTGGCATGGTTGAGCTTAACAACAAGGTATTTGCAATTACTAAGACTAGTGCAACAGCATTTACAATTGGTGTTGACACAAGTGGATTCACTGCTTATGGTAGTGCAGGTACAGTAACACAAACTCTTGCTGAAGCAGATAACTTCGGAGACTGATAAAGAGTAAAATTAGTATGGGGGATTAATTTCCCCCTAACTTTTTACATAGGAAATAAGAATGTCAAAGTATTTAAATGTACCAAATGGTAATTATAAAGTAGCTGTTCAATCAGGCGGAACTATATTTCTGGATACAGGATTAGATTCGGGTACTGTTGAAATTTCCGGCGACTTAGTGATCCGAGGCGATACAACAACTGTTAACACTACACAAATGGTAATTGAAGACAGAGTCATTACACTTAATAACGGAGATGATGCAGCCGCAGGAATACAAGGTTCTGATAGTTTTGCAGGAATAGAAATTAATCGAGGATCGTTACCTGATGCATACTTTGGATACGACGAAGACGTTACAGGATTTATAGCCTTTACAGGTAATGGAGCAAATTTAGCATCATTAGCTACAAATAAAATTGATTCAAGAAGCCAAAATTTATTGTTAGACGCTGGAACTAGCACTATTGGTGTATCCCCTACAGTAGACTACGAACAAAAAGTATTTACATATTCTGGTGCAACATTAACTGGCTATGATGCTGCGAAAGCAGATGTAATACCAAACACACAAGCAGTAGTTGATTATGTTGCATATAACTTTGCAAACGTTTTCCTAAGCCAAATTGGTGACGGTGATGTTACTAAATCAAGTATTGTAATTGCTGACTTTGAGAACTCAGGAGCTGATAGTAAAATTACATTTGCTATCGACGGAACTACAGTTGCCCAAGTATTTGACGACAGCTGGGATTTTGATAAAGTAAGAATTACCGGCACAGTAATTGAAACAACATCTACAAACGCAGATGATTTAATTTTAAGAGCCAACGGCACTGGCGCAGTCCGCATTGACGATATGCTACATATAAACAGTACACCAAGCGATGACGATAATACATTAATACCAGCAACTGCACCGGCCGAAGGTGTTAAACTTTATGTAAATAATCAGTCACATGGTAAAACTGGAATTTATTTTGTAAACGCAGAAAACAATAGAGACGAAATAGTAAGTAAAAACAGAGCACTCCTATTTGGAATGTTATTTTAAGGAATAGAAATGGCAATAGTAAACGAACATTTAAAAAGCAACGACAATACAATTATACTAACGGTCCCTACAGACAAGTCGTACGCTATTACAAACATTATGGTATGTAATAACGGCTCGACTGGATCAGCAACGTTTGACATGCATTTTGTTCCGCAAAGTGATCCTATTAGTAATGATGATACTAGAGTTATTAATAATTTGACTATGCCAGCAGGCGAAACGTTTACGTTTGATAGTGAAAGAATTGTACTTGAAGTGGGCGACAGATTAGTATTCCAGGCAGATCCAGCAGTTGTATTCCCAACAGTAAATGCAACAACAATGGTAAACGGTAAAACGTATATTATCATTGCAACAGGAACTACGGACTTTACAACCAATGGAGCGGCAAACTCAAACGTTGGAACAGTGTTTACAATGGCAAATAGTCCAGCTACCGGAAGTGGCACAGTAAAATTATCAGGCTACTCTAATCTTGCAGCAACAGTGAGTTATTTGGAAGTATAACATGAGATTGATTAAACAACAAACAACTAACCTAAGACGCATACAACCTACTTCTAAAGGTGTTAAAGACGATATTGACGACCAAATAGTTATGGTTAGTGAACGTGCATTAAAAGTACCAACTGGTCCAATAGCACAGCGTCCTGGTGAAGCAGGAATTGCTACAACAGCCGCAGTAGGACAAGTTAGATATAATACTACTGATCAACAATTAGAAGCATACCAAAATGGTGCTTGGAGAGAAGTGCGTTTTAAAGAACCTAATCAAGATCCGGGAATTGTTTGGCAAAACATAGGCGTCGGAAACGCAGGCGGTGATGAAACTGTATTTGGTGAACTACAAAGTAATGATCCAGATTATCCTGTTCCTGCTAGTGCAAACAACATACTAGTGCTTGTTGAAAACGTATTACAAATACCAGTAACAAACTACACAATACATCAAACAGCAGCAATTTCGTCGGGCGGTGCAGAACAAGGACCTAATCATCCTTACACTGCGTCAGGTACAGGTTGGTGGATTAAATTTACAAGCCCAGTCCCAACAGGTAAACCGGTCACTGTAATTCATAACCTTGACAAATAAATACTATGTTAAGGAGAATAAGAGATGTCACAATTAGGTAGAATTAGCGGGGGTGTATTAAAAGATAACCTCTTGCGCAACGGCAGCAATTTAAATTTTAAAAATACTAGTGCCAGCACTCCTATATTACATCTTGATGTTAACAATAACAAGATTGGCGTTAATATTGATGCCGCTACTGATGCATTAACACTCCCTAGCACTTTACAAACACAGACATTATTATCGACTATTTCTAACATTGCAAATTTTACAGTAGACCAAAGTAGAATTGTTGCTCTTGGTGGAGACAGTCTTATTACACTCAGTTCTACTACTGCTATTGCTGCTACTGCTGTAGCAACTGCTAATCTAAAAGTAGACTTTAATACTATTAGTACAACAACAACTGATACTAATATCGAAATACGCCCGCACGGCACTGGAGCAATAAACATACAAAGTAACTGGAATGTTACTGGTGATTTAAATGCAACTGGAAATATACAAACATCAGGAAATCTTACTTTAGGTAACGACGATGAAGATAATGTAACCTTTGCATCTGACGTACAAAGTAATATTATTCCTGATCAAACCAATACAAGTGATTTAGGATCACCTAGTAAAAAATGGTTAAATATTTATAGCACGTTACTTAATGCTCAAGCAAGTACACTTGACGAAGTTATTGTAGGTGGTCCTGCCTCAAGTTTAGCACGTAGACAGGGTAATACATTTTACGTTAGTACACTAGGCAGTAATACTAATGTAGGAGATCACCAACACGGAGCATTCCGCACACTAAAACATGCACTTGCACAAAGCGACGGAAGTACTGCTGGTCCAACAGTTATTCATGTGTTTCCGGGAGAGTACGAAGAAGAATTTCCATTAACTGTTCCTTCGCACGTTACTATTATGGGCGAAGATTTAAGAAACGTAATAATTAAACCAACAGTTGCTACACAAAGTAATAATGCATTTTTAGTAGAAGACGATGTAACTATCGAAAATATTACTATTAGAGACTTTTACACAGGGTATGCATTTAGTTTTACTGCTAATGGTTTAATAAACACACGCAGTCCGTACTTTAGAAATATTACAGTTATTACTAAAGGTAGTGTAGTAAGTGCAAGTGACCCAAGAGGCTTTGCACAAGGTGATGCAGGAAAGGGCGCACTTATAGATGGCGCAGTATTAGATAGTGCAAGTTTAGAAGCAAGTATGTTGTTCCATAGTTGTACATTTATAACACCTGGCGTTGATGCTATCACAATGACAAATGGTGTAAGAGTAGAATGGCTTAACAGTTTTACATATTTTGCTAACAGAGGATTATATGCTACTCAAGGCGCTAGTGGCAAAGTAATGCCAGACACATCTACTCGTTACGGAGCAGAACTTCGATCAATTGGTTCAGCATGTGTTTATGGCAACTACGGTGCAGTGGCAGACGGTGCTAACACATTAATATTCTTACAAGGGCATAACTTTGCTTATATTGGCACAGGCAAGAACTCAAGTAATGATAACACACTTACAGTACAAAGTCAAGAAATAAGTGAATTAAATTCCGGTAATATTGTTTATACTTCTACAGACTCTAAAGGAACATTTAGGGTAGGGGACTTATTCTTTATAGACTTTGACACAGGTGAAGTATCAATTGATGCAAGTACACTTGACTTTAGTGGCATTGGCAACATATCAGTAAATAACGGAACAGATATAGGATATATAGACGGTGCGAGAGTTGATTCTGGAAATGTTAGACTTACTGGAAACACGGTTACTACTATAGACGGTGATTTAAATCTAAGTCCAGCATCTGAAATATTTGATACAACAGCTAACACAGGACTAGTAGTTAGCCGCGGTACAGATGTACAGCGTAATAATCTAGCAGGCGATATTAGATACAACACTGACGGAAACTTGTTTGAAAGTTATTCAACTGGTGGTATAAGTTTTGGCGGAATATATTCAACTGATAGACAAGAAGGTGTGTATGCACATAATACTAATAACACAATAGTATTTAAAGCAGGCGGTGCTGTAGTTGGTACAATAGATAGCAACAGTACTAACTTACACGGATTATCCGATGGCGATATACTATTTGATAATAACGCAATAACTACAACATTATCGAATTCAGATTTAGAACTTAGAAGAACAACTGCTGCAAACGTAGTTGATATTTTTGATATTAACATAAAAGAAAATAATTTTTCTAACTCTAGTAACAACTTATTAACTGTTGCTTCGACTGGTCTTGGATATGTTAAGTTTGATACTACTGCCGGTTTAGTTATTCCTTTTGGAAACAACGCTGCACGTAATAGTACTCCAGTAACAGGAGAAACTAGATATAATAATGAGCTTGGTGAAAACTTAGGATTTATGGAAGTGTATAATGATAATGCTGACAATGCCGCAGCAGGCGCATGGCAACGTGCAGCAGGTGAAGGTTCAGAAGTTACAGAAGATATTTTACAAGATTTAACTAATCTATACATCCTTGTACTAGGTTAATCTCCAGAAACGATAAATACTATTAATGCAGCGCAATGACCATTGCAATGCAGGGTCAAACTGTGGTTAACCGACAAAGAGCCCTTAGGGGATGAGAACTAGGCTAGAGGGACAGGATCCCCGTATAAGGAGAAGAGATGGCTATTGGTCGCATTAGTGGTCCGCTCTTAAAAGCAAACCTACTTCGTGAAGGGGTTAACTTAGCTTTTGAGAACGATTTACTATATCTAGATGTTAATAATAATCGCATCGGCATTAACAATGCTACTCCCCAATACGATTTAGACGTAGTTGGCACAACCCGTTCACCGCAATTAGAAGTTAGTACAAGTGCTACTATTGGCAACGTTACTATTTCTGGCACTACAATTTCAACATCAGAACCAACACTTACGTTAGGTGCTGCTGATAACGTAGTATATCAAAATAAATTAATTGTTGATAGTTTTACTTTAGAAAATAACGTTATTAGTACAAATGATACTAATACAAATATTGAATTCAATCCTAACGGCACTGGCACTGTAGAAATATTTGGAAATACTAATGTAACAGGTAACATAGTTGCAACTGGTAATATCACTGCTGATGGCAACATTACAATAGGTGATGCTGATACTGACAATATAGTATTTAACGCAGAAGTAAATTCAAATATTATTCCAGACATTAATGATACATTTACTTTAGGTAGTGTTGCTAAAAACTGGGCAGATGTTAGAACACAAAACTTCTTTGCTGGAACAGTTACTACAACAGCACTTACAGTAGATGGCGTTGATCTTGCATTGCGTCAAGGAAACATATATTATGTTTCTGAAAACGGATTAGATAGTTACTCAGGCGATCATCCTAATGATCCATTTGGAACAATTAAGCATGCACTGAGTCAAGCAACTACTGGCGATACAATACACATTTATCCAGGCGTATATCAAGAAATATTTCCAATGACTGTTCCGACAGGTGTAACTGTCAAAGGACACAGTATCCGCGGCGTTAATATTACACCAACAGCAGGAACAAATAGTAATGATGCATTCCTGCTAAATGGCGGAACATCAATTGAAGATTTAACTATCTCAGGATATTACACAGGATACGCATTTAAACTTGCTACTGGATTTACAGTTTCAGGAAACAACAGATCTCCTTATATTAGAAACGTAACTGTTATTACTCAAGGCAGTGTGACAAGCGCCGCGGACCCAAGAGGGTTTGCACAAGGTGACGCAGGCAAAGGAGCATACATAGACGGTGCAGTTGCAATCTCAACTTCACTAGAAGCGACTATGTTATTCAACGGAGTAACATTTATTACTCCGGGAGTTGATGCACTTACTGCAACAAACGGAGCAAGAGTAGAATGGCTTAATAGCTTTACATACTTTGCTAACAGAGGAATTTATGCCGTAGACGGCGCTACTGGCTTACGTGGAACAGGACAAACAGGGATTAGAGTTGACGGATTAACAGGTAGCATTGTAGATACAAATACATTTAGCTATTACGATACAGACGGAGTAACAGTTCTTGCAACAGGTACTATTAATGGCACCGACGCAGATGGTAAGTTTTATGTAGACGGCAACTTAACAGGATTAGTAACTGCTGCTAACAGAGGCGGCAAAACTATAGTTAAATCAGGCACACCAACAACTGATACAGGAATTAAAAAGTTTGGAACAAGTAGTTTAGAACTTGACGGCGCAACTGACTACCTAAGTGTAGCTGCAAACAACGACTTTGGGTTCGGCACAAGCAATTACGCTATTGACGGTTGGTTCTATATTACAAATGTAGGAGTAACTAATTACTTATTTGACTTTAGAGGCGGAGCAGCAACAGACGTTGCTCCTGTCCTATATGTTAATAGTAGCGCACAACTTAAATATTATTCATATAATGCTGACAGAATAAATGGGCCTACTTTATTAGTTAACACATGGTACCATATTGCAGTTAGTCGCAGTGCAGGAACTACAAAACTATTTGTAAACGGTACAAGCCAAGGAACACCTTGGGTAGCTGCAACGGATTATGGATCTGCTAAACCTTTAGTAATAGGAGCAACTTGGGAAGGCGCAAGTTTCTATAACGGACGTATTGACGAGTTTAGAGTAACAAAAGGTCTAGCACGATTTGATGCTAACTTTGTTGCACCTACATCAGAATTAGCAAGTGATAGTTATACTAAGTTAATGCTACATTTTAATAATGCTGCTGACGGATCATCTACTATAATTGACGATACACTTGCAGCACAAGACATAAGATTTAGTAATGGTGCTACAGCAAATTATATTACACTAGCTGACCAAACAGAATTTGGCGCTGAAATTCGATCAGTATCAAGTGCTTGTGTATACGGCAACTACGGAGTAGTTGGTGACGGTCCTGGCGTATTAATGTATTTAATAAGTCAGAATTTGGCATACGTTGGCGCAGGAAAAGAATTTGATAATGACAACAGCGATGCAATACAGGCAAACGAAGTCGTTGAAACAAACAATGCTAAAATTAGATACAGCTCAGTAGATCACAAAGGTGATTTTAGAGTAGGTGATCTATTTTATGTTAACCAAGCAGATGGTACAGTAGACTTTGCAAGTTCAACGTTTAACATTAATACATCTAGTGGAGTTACAATTACTACTGGATCAAGTCAAACTACTATCACTGGTGATAAAATTGATACTGGTAACTTACGTATTAGTGGAAATACTGTTTCAAGTCTTAGTGGCGACATCATACTAAACGCAAACAGCGGCACAGTTAGAATTAATTCAACTAGTGCATTACAACTTCCAAAAGGTAATACAGCAAGTCGTCCTACGCCAGCAACTGGTATGATTCGTTATAATACTGAAACTAGTTTGTTTGAAGGTTACGATGGTAACTGGATGTCAATAAATGGTGTATACGACTTAGATTTAGATACACGCATTACAGCAGAATTAACTCCCGGATCAAATGATAACACTATTAGATTTTACATAAGTAACAGTGTTGTAACAACAATTGATGCAAATAAATTAGAAACTCCAAGAATCGAAGTTGACCATATTTCCATTGACGGTAATACAATAACAACTGAAACAGCTGACACTGATCTACTTCTTAGTGCAAATGGAACAGGATCAGTTATAATAGATAATATTGCATTTAAAGATTCGACTATAACAAACACTGAAGTAAACGGAATTTTAAACTTTCAACAAGAAGGTAGCGGTTATTTTAAAATTGAAGGATCAAACGGATTTGTTGTTCCAGTAGGTAACAATGTGCAGCGACCAGCATCTGCATATCGCGAAACTGGAATGACACGTTATAATACAGAACAACGGTATATGGAAATTTGGGACGGATTTAGTTGGGTATCTGTTGCAGGAGCAACAGGTTCGATTAGTTTTGCAGCAGCAGAAGATTTAGCAATTGAATACATACTGACATTAGGATAAAAAAACATGGCAACGCAATTTAAAAACAAAATAATAAGAGAAGTAGGTCTAGCGCAGATTATTGCATTAGAAACTGATGCATCTACACGTTCAACTATAGTCGGCCTGAACATGGCAAATCTAACAGATTTTGTAGTGTATGCAAGTGTACTAGTTAAGGCAGATGATAGTGTTATCGGATACTTATTAAAGGATACTGCGGTGCCTCCTAACAGTAGTTTAAAAGTATTATCCGGCGGCGAGAAACTAATACTTGCACCGTCAAACGAATTATATGTAGTAGCTGACCAAGATGCTGCATTAGATGTAGTAATAAGCTACGTAGATATTGTATAAGGATTATTGATATGTCAAGTTACACAGGATTAGGGCCAGGCGAGATGACTGGAGCAATACAAGATAGATTTTTCTATGGATTGCGCAGAACAGACGATGGCGAATTATTTATTGGTAAAGCCGACCAAATGAAAACAACAGATACTATAACAGTTAATAACCCAGGCGACCCTATTCAAAACTATCCTAGTTTTGAGCAAGGACAAGATTTTTATGAAGGCAGGAACGTAGATCATAATTTAGTTCATACAAATTTAAATTATGAACAGTTTCGCTGGGATGACAGAAATATATCTTACTATGTTAACGACGAAGGCGAACTAGTAGCAAGAGTAAACCACAACTTTGTATATGATGAAAACTCATCATCTAACGGATTATAAGAGAGAACACAATGGCAGATTTTAATTTAGACAGGATTAGATTTAGATGGAGAAGTGACTGGGTCGCTTTGACTGTTTATACTAAAGATGATATTGTATATTATAACGGAAAAGCATATGTTTGTCTAATTGGACACACAGCAGACGCCAGCGCCTACGAACAGGACTTACTACATGCCCAACCAAAATGGACATTAATGTTTGACGGGCGCGAATGGAAAAGTGACTGGCTTGTTTCAACTTACTATACTGTAGGACACATTGTAAAATTTAAAGGCTATCTTTATCGTTGTACAGCAGCACACACTTCGACTAACTTAACAACGTTAGAACTTCCAGTAGATATTGCGTATTGGACAATTGTTGCAACAACGTATAATTGGTTAAACGAATGGACATATCTATATTATTATAATTTAGGTGATGTTGTTAGATATAACGGTATTACTTATATATGTTCAACAAAGCATGTGTCTAAATCTACACCCCTAGAAGGATTAGAAGCTGACCAATCTAAGTGGACAGTTGTAGCTGTATCTGATAGCTGGCGCATAAATTGGATAGTAAACTTTGACCACACAGTTGGCGATGTTATTAGGTACGGAGCAATTACTTACAGGTGTATCACTAAGCACAGAACTGCTCTAACTGATGCATCGGGATTAGAAGCTGACCAATCTAAGTGGGAAATAGTTGTAGAAGGTATTGAGTACAAAGGGGACTGGACTACAGCAGTACGTTATAAAAAATATGATATTGTTAAATCAGGTGGCTCGTTATGGAGAGCATCTGCAGGACATACAGCAACTACAACATTAAGAGCAGACGAAGCTAATTGGGCAATTTGGGTTCCAGGATTAGAATTTGAAGCAATTTGGGATACTGCTACTGAATACAATGCAGGAGACATTGTTATATATGGCGGATATTCTTATACAGCATTAACAAATAACACAGCTAGTGTGCCTAGCGTTAATGGTATAGCACAAAACACCGGAGATTGGGAACTACTAGTTGCAGGGTATAGACACTTGGGCGATTACAGCTCCGGCGCAGAGTATAAAACTGGTGATGTTATAAGAGAAGGCGGTTATCTTTATATAGCAATACAAGACAATGTAAACATTAGACCAGATACACTTGCGCCTAAATGGCAAGTATTAGTTACAGGCCGTAATTTTAAAGCAGAATGGCTTACTGGCCAGGAATACATACTAGGCGATGTTGTAACATATGCAGGAACAGCTTATATTTGTATTGACAGACATTTATCAGACAGTCAAGTAGTTACAGATGCAGCTTTTTGGAGCATATTAATACAAGGCACATCTAGTAACGTACTTCGATATAGAGGCGACTTAAGAACGTTTAATTCTGCTACTGAAAGATTACCAGTAGGACCCAGCGGCGCTGTTATAGCTTCTACTGGAACTGCAACAGACTGGGCAACATTTGAACAAGTACCTAATGTATATTACGTAAGTACTGAAGGTGTTGATCTTCCCCTTTTAGGAAAATCAATAAACGCACCATGGAGAACAGTGAAATATGCATGCGACCAAGTTAATGCATTTGGTGCTGACACATACACTTGGAATAGAGGTTCAGATGCTGCTAGTGATACTATTACTGCTGCACTAACACAACTTGCAGCAAGTACTAGCTTAACTGCTGCTCCTACAATGGAAACTTTCTTAGAGTCAACTGACTCTACTACTACACGAAAGTATGGCGATTTATCAGGAAATGGCGGAGCAATTGATGCTGCCGACGCAACAGTAATGAGCACATACATTACTGGAGGAACAGTTACAGCAGCACAAAGATTAGCAGTTAGTCGTGTAATTGCTTACATAAACGCAAATTTAGCTGCTCTCAAAGATGAATCTACTACAGTAGCAGGAAAAGTATTAAAATTTGTTACTACTAGTAATAACTCTACTATTTTTGTTAAAACAGGTGTATACGAAGAACTATTACCAATAAAAGTTCCAAGAAACTGTGCTGTAATTGGAGACGAATTAAGAAGTACAGTAATACAAGCAGCAGCTGGTGAAGAAGCAAAAAACATGTTTTATGTTAACAATGGCAGCGGAATACGAAATATGACACTGCAAGGATTATCCGGCACATTGGGAGGTGGTAATATAAACGGAACAAAAACTCCAACTGCTGGCGCATTTGTAAGTCTTGATCCGGGTACTGGCCCGACAGATGCAACAGTATGGATTACTAATAAATCTCCATACGTGCAAAATGTATCAACATTTGGTACAGCGTGTATAGGAATGAAAATAGACGGAACATTACACAGTGGAGGTAATAAATCAATTGTTGCTAATGACTTTACTCAGGTAATAAGTGACGGCATTGGATACTGGGCTAATGAAGCTGGTAGATCAGAACTTGTTAGTGTGTTCACTTACTTCTGTCACGTAGGTTATTATGCTACAAATGGAGGAATTTTAAGAGCAACAAACGGAAACAACTCCTACGGTGATTTTGGATGTAGAGCTGAAGGTTACAGTCAATTCGAAACACCAATTACGGCACAGATAGATAATCAAACAAAAGAAGCAGAAATACATGAAGTTGTTACAGATAGTAATAAATTATTAGCAATTGGCTACATACATGCTGGACAATCCCATACTACTGCAACTACAACTATTACAGGAACAGGGATTAATGCAAGTGTTACACACGACGAATTTAGACAAAATGCAATAAGTCAAATTAGATTAATAGACCCAGATGACTCTAGTCTACCTGGCGGCTCAAACTATCAGTATTTGTTAAACAGCGCACAGACAGGCACTGCATTAGGAATTACATTAGCAGCGTCGGATACTAGTGGTACTAAAGATTTATACACAGGATTGCGTATTGTTATTGTTAGTGGAACAGGAGCAGGACAATATGCTTATATTACAGATTATGATGCAACATCTAAAATTGCAACACTTACTAGGGAGTCAGATGATTCTGAAGGATGGGATCATTTATCACCAGGCTATCCAATTGCCGCTTCACTAGACAGTACAACACGATATAGTCTTGAACCAGCAGTTAACATCTCTGAGCCAACATATAGCGCAGCAACTAAAGTTACTGGGCTGGCAGCAAATTCGTACAAATTTATAACTTCTGATAGCGCACAAAACGTACTAGTAGTTCCGGTTAATCTTGGACAAGCACACGCATATAGTATAAACGGTGGAGCAACATATGCACAGAATGCAACTGCACTTAGAGCATCTACATCAGCATTAGGAGCAGTATGGACTGGCTCTGTGTTTGTAGTTGTTGGTAATAGTACATATTATTATAAAACAACATTAGCTGATATGACTACTTTTGCTGAATCAAGCGCAGCAGCAGCAAACTACACAGGCGTAGCAACAGACGGCGCAGGCAAAGTGATACTAGTATTAGCTAATGGCGCAGTTAGTTATTCATCTAATCATGGCGCCACTTGGGCAGCAGCAACTGGTATTGCTGGCATGCCTGTAGCAGGCAATGGCAAATTTATTATTGTTAATGACAACGGAAATGTTGCATACTCTACTGACCATGGCGCAACTTGGACTACAACAGCATCTGCCCTAACAGCAAGTACATGGACTTCTGTAGTATACGGTGATGGAAAGTTTGTTGCAATAGGCACAAATAACAAAGTAGTATATAGCTTAGATGGTATTACGTGGTACGAAAATGAAATTGTAGACGCTGATCAATTTTATACTGTATCATATGGAGCAGGCGTATTTGTTGCATCAGGAAATACTAATAAGCTTGCAAAGTCACAAGATGGAAAAGTTTGGACAACATATAATTTAGACAGCACAGTGTATACATTAGATACCTTAGCATTTGCTAGTGAATTAGAATATATGCCACTTACTAAAAACTGGATTGCTGTATCAGCTGGAGCTACATGGAACACAGTGCAACTTGGTGCAACAGCAATGGCTAGAGTGTTAATAGGAAATTCTAGAGTATCAAAATTTGTTATGTATAATGTTGGAAGTAATTATACCTCAACGCCAACAGTAACGCTAACTGACTCAAATGCAACATTAAATGCCCAACACGCTACAAGATTAAACGACGGTGTATTAACTCCACTATTTACAAATAGAGGCGACGGTTACGTTACAGCAACAGCATCAGTAACAGGCGATGGATTTGCAGATATATATCAAACAGGCAAAGCGATAAATCTTAAAAATGTTTCAGTAGTACCATCTCCAGGCGACAACGTTGTTATTAATGGAATTGATGATGTTAACTACAGACTAACAAAGATTACTGCGCAGTCGGGTTCATCGCCTAACTTTAATGTATCTATTGAAATTAGCCCGCCGGTAACAAATCAAAATACACCTGAGCATCTTGAAACACTTATTATACGAGAAAAGTATTCACAGGTAAGAGTAACAGGACACGACTTCTTAGATGTAGGTACTGGAAACAAACCTACTACAGATTATCCTGATTTATATCTTGAAGGGTATGCTGGCAATTCACCAGAGCCATTTAATGAAGTTACAGAGTTTGACGGCGCAAGAGTATTTTATACAAGTACAGACCAAGACGGTAACTTTAGGGTAGGTGAACTATTTGCAGTTGAACAGTCGACTGGTGTTGTATCTATTAATGCTGATTTCTTTGAGTTATCAGGATTAGAAGAACTTAGTTTAGGTGCTATTCAAATAGGCGGCTCAGCAGTTGTTATTAGAGAATTTGGTAAAGAAGCAACGTTTGTTGCTAACTCTAATAATATTGTTCCTACACAAGCAGCTATTATATCGTACTTAGAGAGTAAGATATCAGGCGGCTCGTCGGATGCATTAACAAATACATTAGTAGCAGGTCAAATAAGAACAACAGGTAATACAATTTCATCAGACTCTGGTCTTGAAATAATTATTCCTGTAGATGTAAACATGACAAAGGGTATTGATGGTGACTACTTAGCACATCAATTCTACCTGAGCAACAAATAAGACATAAGGTACAGTAATGATAAATATATTAAATAGAGCGGAGTTTTAAATGGCAGAGTTTAAATTAGGTAGAATTAGATTTATATGGAAGAACGATTGGGCTTCCACTACAGTCTACTACAAGGACGACATTGTACGTAATGGAGGAAACACATACGTATGTATCAAAGGCCATCAAGCCCCAACATTGTTTTCTTCAGCACAGACAACTTACTGGAATAAGATTTCAGACGGTACTGCTTGGAAAAGTGTTTGGACTACAAGCACATTATACAAAATTAATGATATTGTTAAGTATGGCGGCTATCTATATGTTGCTAATGCAGAACATACAAGTGCAAGTACAGCTACATTAGGTCTAGAAACAGATCAATCTTCTTGGGACTTATATGCAGAAGGCTTTGATTATAAAACAGACTGGGCTGTTGCTACACGCTATAAAGTTAACGACATAGCAAAATATAACGGCACTGTTTATATTTGTATTACACAGCATACTTCAGCAGCAAATATTACATTAGGGTTAGAAGCAGACCAAGCTAAGTGGCAGATCTTTTCAGAAGGATTTTACTGGACTGGTATTTGGGCAATTAATACTCGCTATAGAAAAAATGATATTGTACGCTACGGCGGCACATTATATACTGTTAATACAGGCCATACTAGTAATGCAACACTAGCAAATGGTTTAGAAGCAGATCAAGCCAAGTTTGATTATCTACATAAAGGCATCGAATATAGGTCTACCCACGCAATAAACACACGTTACAGAATTAATGACGTTGTAAAATACGGCGGCGGCATTTGGATTTGTACTACACAACACACAAGTAGTGCAACTAATTTAGCAGCAGACGAATCTAATTGGGCACAGTTTGTTGAAGGTTTAGAATTTGAAGATGGTTGGGCAGTAGGCACAGCTTATCAACCAGGTGACTTTGTAACATATGGCGGTTATAGTTATGTTTCAATTACAAACAACATTGGTTTAAAGCCAAGCGATAACGCAGCAGCTTGGGACTTGTTTACAACTGGATTTCGTTACGTAGGCGACTATGACACCAATGCATCTGACTTAGAATATATCGAAGGAGATGTAGCTCGAGTAGGCGGTTATACGTATCTATGTATTCTAAAGCATACTTCACAACATCCACCAAGTACAACATACTGGCAGAGACTTAACGAAGGTATGGAATGGAAAGGTACCTGGGCTAACGCAACAGAATATGATGCAGGCGACTCTGTACAATATGGTGTGAACAGTTATATTTGTGTGCTTAAACATGCTTCAGATCAAGTTACATTACAAAACAGACCAGATCAAGATACAGACGGCAGCGAATGGAATTTGTTAGTTGCTGGTGCAGAATCAGGCAACTTAACAACACAAGGCGACATTGTTTATCGCAGCGGAAGCGGCGCAACT
>Ga0307995_1000787_pt1 | contig 20730 bp, 17 predicted proteins | sample EllFjometagen262_FD_203132 | JGI IMG/M metagenome (GOLD analysis project Ga0307995, IMG submission 203132) | Marine microbial communities from Ellis Fjord, Antarctic Ocean - #262 | ecosystem: Environmental > Aquatic > Marine > Unclassified | place: Southern Ocean | collected 2014-11-02 | reverse complement strand
TTTCAGCTCATTGGCAAGTGTAAGTGAGATGGCTGATAAATTGCTTCGAGATATTTCTAAGATCGATGTGCTTTGCAATAACGCAGGAGGCGCAAACGGCAGCAGGGAAGTGACGGACGAGGGTTTTGAAACCACGTTCGTGAGTAACCATTTGAGTAGCTTCTTGCTGACCAAGAAATTATTGCCGGCTGTTTTGAATGCGGCAAATGACGACCTAACGCGAATCGTTTTTACGAGCTCTTACGGGCATTTCAATAGCGCCTTAAATTTCGATGATCTAGGGCTCACACAAGGCTATAGCACTTTGAAGGCCTATGGTCGTTCGAAGTTGATGAACCTACTGACGGCGCGAGAATTACAGCATCGTCTTCGCGGCAAGAATGTGGTTGCCAGTTCTTTTCATCCCGGCACGGTTAGGACACCGATTTGGAATAAGGGTGGCATGCTAGCGCGTCTATTGGGGCTAGCCTTGTATCCCTTCATGAAAAGTATCGGGCAGGGGTCAGATACCTTTGTTTGGCTAGCGAGTTCGGAAGATCAGGCTAGTAAGGGGGCAGACGGACATTACTTCTACGAGGGTAAGCGCGCAGAAACTGCAAAATTCGCAACTGATGAAGATGCAAAACGCTTGTGGCAGATCAGTGAGGAATTGATTGCGCCGTATTGTTAGTTCGACGAGGCACTTGAGTGTCGCGCTAGGTCGGCAAAAAATTGTTTACCAGCAGTTAGAGTGAGAAGAGGGCTGCTGCCGGCTAAGACCGCTAAACCTTGGGTCGTATCATTTTTTAGGCTTATTTACGGCAGTAGTAGATTGCTTTGTTTGCCTTGGAATGTTTGGCGGGGTGGTTGCCGAGGCGATAGTGACGGGATTAGCGTCAGGACTGCTTCCCTATTTAATTAGACGCGCAATCGCTTAACCAAGCCGCGGGAGGGGCGCAAAGATGCTCATAGTTAGATTGTTAGTTAACTGAGCGTTCTTGACCTTCCCAGTGTGGCGCTCTGAGCTCTCTTTTAAGAACTTTTCCCGGCCCTGACTTGGGCAGCGGATCGAGTTGTACATCAATCCCCTTTGGAACCTTGTAGCTTGCTATCCGTTCGCGACAGAACTCGATTATTTGTGCTGACTCGGTTTCGTTTCCTTCCCGCGGCACGATTACCGCCCAGACAGCTTCTCCCCACTTATCATCTGGCACACCAAATACCGCCGCCTCGAGAATGGCGGGGTGCTGATAGAGGACTTCTTCGACTTCGGTGCAGTAGACATTTTCTCCGCCTGTCACGATCATGTCTTTGCTTCGGTCCACCAAGAACACATAACCCTGATCATCCATATAGCCAAGATCGCCAGTCCAGTAAGCGCCATCTTTAAGCACGGCTGCGGTCTGCTCAGGCTTGTTCCAGTAGCCTTGCATGACATTTGCCCCGCGCACTACTACCTCGCCAATTTCCCCTGACAGGAGCGTATGTCCGCTGGGGTCCAGTATCTCGATTTCGTTGCCTACCGTAGGTCGTCCACAGGATCGAGCAAGGGGGGAGTTGATCAAATTCTGTTCATTGTTGAGTACCGTACAAAGAGGGGAAAGCTCGGTAGCCCCATAAACTTCAACGAGCTCTGCGCCAGGGAAGGCGCTATGAGTACGGCGTAAAATCTCTGTCGCTATCGGCGATCCGCCATGTGCGAGCGTCCTTAGAGTATCGATTTTTCGAGGGCGTATAAGTTGCTCCTCTGCGATAGCCGCTAGCATGGTTGGAACCCCAAGACTATCTGTTATACCGTGTTGTGCGATCAAGTCTAGGGCGGTTTTCGGGTCGAATACGGCGAGGGTAACGTGTGTTCCCAGTGTCCATATGTTGGCGATTACGCCTCCTGAGCCTGCTGCGTGGAACAGCGGCGCCATCACCAGCACTATGTCATCTTCTTTCTTGGGAACTGATACGAGCCAGTGGAACGTATTTGCGATGAGATTGCGATGGCTCAGCATCACGCCCTTGGACTTGCCGGTAGTGCCTCCTGTATAGAACAGGCCAGCTAGGTCGCTTTCCTCAAGATTAATGCCCAGCTCTATTTCCACCGCTGCATTTAGCATCGTGTCATAGGCATCTGGAATCATGATGACATGATCAACACACTCAGCTAATTCTCCAGGATCACGGTCACTGAGTAGTACCTTTGTCTGCGAGTCTTCGAGGGCATATTTTAGTTCTTTGACGGCATGTCGGGTATTGAGTGGTACGACCACTAAGCCGGCAGCGGGCACACCCACATAAGTTTCAATATAGCGCTGGCCGTTGTTGGCTAAGATTGCGACTCGGTCTCCTTTCTCCAATCCCAGTTCTTGAAGGGCTCCGGCTAAGAGACGGCAGCGTCTATGCAGTTGCGCGTAGCTGATAGACTCAGGCCCGTCTATAACGGCCGTTTTCGTGGGCGCCATGCGAGAGGCGTATTTGATTGGATCCGCGAAGGTTTGCATATGCTAGAGCCTCTACATTAGTTGTCTTTGAGGCCGAAGGTATACACCACGTTTCCTGAAGCAATGGTTACGAATTGTTGTCCGTCTACAGCAAATGTCATAGGGGCGGCATGTACTCTTGCACCTAGAGAAATATGCCAGAGTTCTTCGCCACTGGCCGCATCCAGCGCAAAGAAATAACCATCTGCGCTACCGGTAAATACGATGCCACCAGCGGTTGTGGTTATGCCTGCAGAGGAGCGAGGCATGATCGGGAATTCCCATTCGATTTCCGCCGTAGCAGGATTGATTGCTCTAATGGAGCTATGGAATGCATCCATTGGCTGATTATAGCGTCCGCCGCCACCGGTGAAACGTTCGCCTTCTTCATAGTCCTCATCACGCTTGAAGAATTCTTGTTCGCCATCGAAAGAGGTGACATAGAACAAGCCTGTTTGTTGGCTATAGCCGGGCGAGTACCAGTTAGTTGCGCCTACGATAGGGGGGGAGACTAAAATACCTTCATAAGTAGGTGCCATACCAGGCACACGAATGGGGCGGCCATTTGGGTCTAAACCCTGCGCCCATGTCTGTGACGCATACGCCTCTCCTTCCAAAAATTCTCCGGTCTCGCGATCGATAGTGTAGAAGAAGGCATTGCGGTTGGCCCACATCATGACCTTGCGTGTGCTGCCTTGGTATTCGATGTCGGCAAGAATCGGTACCTGAATCGAGTCGTAGTCATGGACATCGTGAGGAGTGAATTGAAAGTGCCATGCGATCTCGCCGGTATCGCCATTTAGAGCCAAAGCTGAATCGGAATAGAGGTTGTCACCGAGACGAACATCGCCATTCCAATCTGGGCCAGGATTGCCCGTGCCCCAGTAGATGAGATTCAGGTCTGGATCGTAGGAACCGGTGATCCAGGTGGCGGCACCTCCAGTTTTCCAAGAGTCACCGGACCAGCTATCGTTGCCAGGCTCGCCGGGGCCAGGAATCGCATAGGTCCGCCATTCGAGTTCGCCGGTGACTGGATCATAGGCGTCGATAAAGCCGCGTATGCCGAACTCGCCGCCGGCGATGCCAGTGACAACTTTATCTTTAACGATTAAGGGCGCCGCAGTCTTGCTATAGCCGGCTTCGTAATCCGCCACCTCGACGTCCCAGAGAACATTTCCCGTGCGGGCATCGATGGCAACGAGGTGAGCGTCCAAAGTGCTCATGAAAAGTGTTTCACCGAGTATGGCCACGCCACGGTTATTTCTTCCACAGCAAATACGCAGGTCTTCTGGTAGTTCATGGTCGTAACGCCAATATACTCGACCCGTCCGCGCGTCAACCGCTGTCAGATTGCTAGGCGCCTCAGTGATGAACATTATACCATCTACCACAGTAGGTACTGTTTCAGCACGGTCGATTACAGGTATCTGGTACGACCATTTCATTTCTAATTCTGTCACATTGTCCGTGTTGATCTGATCGAGTCGGCTGTAGCGCTGACTGTCCAGAGTGCCGGAGTACATCATCCAATTTTCTGGTTCACTCTCGGCGTTGACAAGGCGCTCCCACGTGACTGGGCTAAACGCAGGCGTGATAACGGTTTGAAACTCATCTTCCTGTGCCTGAAGAGGCAGTGCTAGAAAGATGCCGGTTAGCAATAGAGGGAATCTGTTCATGCTTAGTTCTCCTTTCGTAGAGAAAATAGATAGGCCACAAGGTCATCGACTTCACTGTCGGACAACGTTTGTGTATAGCTGGGCATGGTCGACTCTTCGACCCGTTCAAAGGATGCAATCTGATTCTTTGGATAAGACCAAAGGTTCGCATCGTCATCGATAATTCGTACAGAGAAGCTGTCTTCGTTCATGCGCAGCCCCTCTCTGACGAGGCCGCTCTTGTCGGTCACGCGTATTGTCCACCAGCGCGGGGCAACATCTGCATGGGGATTGAGCATATCGCTAAGTAATTCTTCTGGGCTGCGTCTCTCGCCCACTCTAGAAAGGTCAGGCCCTTGTCTGCCGCCTTGGCCGTCGATCATGTGGCAGCTGTTGCAGTCCCCCTTGTTAGTGAACAAGCTGGCGCCGTTGGTGAGCGAACCGGACAGGTTGATGTTTGCAGGGTTGGTGCTTAAAGAGCCAATATAGGCGACGAGCTGCCAAACCTGAGCGTCAGGTAGGTCAGATGCAACAGGAAGCATGGCGGTTCCGGGAATGCCGGTGCGGATAATGTTAAATATGCCTACTTCGGTACTGGCGCGGGTCAATCTGCCGGTAAGGTCTGGCGCGCCGGTCTCATCGTTGCCCTTGGCATCGAAGCCGTGACAGCGCGAGCACTGCCTCTCGAAATACCTAAGCCCAGCATTGATATCAAAATTCGTGTTGTAGAGATTGCCTGCATCTTCTGCAAGACTGCCGCTTGTGGCTAAAAACAGGCCGCTAAGTGCCACAGTCGCCAAGCGTCCCAATCGCGTCGTGAGATTGCCCATGCCCACTCCTCATTATAGTTGTTTTGGAGAGAACCAGTAGTGTAACACCACGCTTTTACTTCGCAATTGCTATTCCTTCGTGCGTTGCTCTGCTGATTGTAATTTCTAGGTTACAACAGCTGGAGAAAGCCAGCCCACCGCTATTGAAATACTATGATAAAAAAGTGGTTTTCATTAAAGAGTAAAACTATACTCCGCTAAAATTAATGGGAATCAAAATCATGCCATCTACACTCAGTGCTCTGTTTGGGCGCTCTCCGATCAGGCCTATTCAGGAACATATGGCGATGGCTCACCATTGCGTTGAGTTGTTAGGGGACTTCCTTGAAGCGAGTTTTGTTAAAGACTGGGACGCTGCCCTTGCTGCACAGCAAGAAATTCGGAATCAGGAAAATAGTGCTGACGATCTTAAAAGCAATGTACGTACGAACCTTCCTAAGAGCTTATTTCTTCCAGTATCCAGAACAGATTTGTTAGAGCTGCTGCATACTCAAGACAAATTGGCTAATCGGGCGAAAGATATAGCTGGGCTAATGCTAGGCAGGCGTATGGAAATTCCAGAGAGTCTGGTGGGGGAGGTTCGGGACTATTACAAAGAAAGTCTGCTGGCCGCGAGTCAAGCTCTCAAAGTTATCAACGAGCTGGACGAGCTGCTAGAGAGAGGATTTCGTGGGAAAGAGGTCGATCTAGTTGAGGGATTGATCAGTGAGCTAGATGAGCTTGAACACCAAACTGATGTAAGTCAGGTTAAGCTTCGAGCAAAGTTGTATGGGCTAGAGGAGTCTCTGCCTCCGGTTCACGTAATGTTTCTCTACAAGATTATCGATCAAATCGGGGATCTGGCAGATATTTCAGAAAGTGTGGGCGCTCGTCTACTGCTGTTGATCGCGCGATAAAAAAGAGTAAAGCTTCACAAGCTGGGTGATACATGACTGACATAATTTCTCAATACGGTACTATATTTTTGATCATGGCCTGCGTGTTCGGTTTTTTCATGGCCTGGGGTGTAGGTGCGAATGACGTAGCCAATGCGATGGGGACCTCAGTTGGTGCCGGGGCCATCACGATCAAACAGGCAATATTCATCGCCATGATATTTGAATTTGCCGGCGCCTACCTGGCGGGCGGAGAAGTGACCTCTACGATTCGTAGCGGCATCATAGATATAGATAAAGCTGGGTTTACGGATTCGCCCGAGTTACTAGTTTACGGCATGCTGTCCTCGCTCTTAGCGGCGGGCACCTGGCTATTGATTGCCTCACACAATGGCTGGCCCGTTTCTACAACGCATTCGATTATCGGTGCAATCGTGGGTTTCGCGGTTGTCGGAATCTCGGTGGATGCAGTTGTGTGGAGCAAGGTCTGGACCATCGTGGCGAGTTGGGTTGTTTCTCCTTTGTGTTCGGGCATCATCGCTTTTTATATATTTCGCAGCGTGCAGAAACTTGTTCTGGATACCGATGACCCTTTCGCTAATGCTAAAAAATACGTTCCTTACTATATTTTCATAGTGGGGTTCATGATTGCGATGGTTACACTGGTAAAGGGACTGCGCTATGTAGGATTGGATTTCAGCTTTGGTCAGTCTTTGCTGATGGCGGTAGGAGTTGGAGCCTTTGCTATGATCATCGGTATCTTCCTGCTTCGCGGCATTAAAGAAGATGCAGCGCAAGATGAAAGCTTTCATTTTGGTAGTGTCGAAAAAGTATTTGGTGTGTTGATGATATTTACTGCCTGCTCGATGGCGTTCGCCCATGGCTCGAATGACGTTGCAAATGCTATCGGGCCGTTGGCCGCTGTGAACGGTGTAGTACAAAGTGGGGGCGTATTTGCAGAGCAATCTGGCCTGCCGTTTTGGATTCTAATCTTAGGCGGTAGTGGCATAGTTGCGGGTCTGGCGATGTGGGGTTACAAGGTGATAGCGACTATCGGTAGAAATATTACTGAACTTACGCCCAGTCGTGGCTTTGCCGCAGAATTGGCTGCAGCGACTACCGTGGTAGTAGCCTCTGGCACAGGAATTCCTGTATCGACAACTCACACGCTGGTCGGGGCCGTATTGGGCGTGGGCCTAGCTCGTGGCATCGGGGCTCTTAATCTCAATGTAGTTGGTAGAATTTTTCTGTCATGGGTGGTTACGCTGCCCGTTGGAGCAGCAATTTCCATAGTGTTCTTCTTTATATTCAAGGCCATTTTTTCCTAGCCAGCGCACTTGGATTTCAAGTAACGGGCACTCTTAAGGGGGCTTCGTGGCTACTCAAATTCAGAAGTATGAGGCCTTTGCGCGCCTACATCAGTCCAACACTGCATCGATAATTCCAAACCCTTAGCACGTTGGCTCAACGACACTATTGCTAGGCAACGGTTTTAAGGTGTTGGCGACAACAAGTTCGGGTTTTGCTTATACCTTAGGCCGTGCAGATGGTGCTGCAGTGTCGAAGCGTCTAAAAGGGTTAGGCTGATTTAGAATATCAACACATTCCCAATGCGAGTTATCTTCGAGTTTTTCTATTTCTGTGTTTTCTCAATTTTTTCGGCTTTTTTGACTCTGATCCTGTGGCCGTCCACATCCTTGCCATTTAAATTCTTGAGCGCAGCCTTGGATTCGCCCGCTTTGGGCATTTCGATAAAGGCGAAACCCTTAGAACCGCCTGATTTTGGATCTAGCACTAGTGAGCAGGATTGAACTGTGCCAAATGACTCAAAAAGTGCTTTAAGGTCTGCCTCGGTGGTGCTGCGTGCCATATTTCGAACTAATAATTTCATGGTGTTGTGCCTTTGGGATGTCTAGTTAACGGTCTTCGGCACGAGTTGATTTGGTGGCGCCGGCGAATTGAGTAATTTCCTCGTCAGAATACTTAGTGTGTACACGTTTGCCTGAGACGGGCTGATGTTCCAGACTTACGCCAGGTCTTCTTTCAGTTCGTGGGCGGATAGGGCGCTTGCTAAATCCACCGCCACAGTTTGGGCAAACATTATAGAGTACATTCTTCACGCAATGGCTACAGAACGTACACTCATAGGTGCAAATATGGGCCTGCGTAGACGCAGCTGGCAGATTTTTGTCGCAAAGTTCGCAGTTTGGTCTTAGTTCTAACACTATTAACTCTTCAGTCTCATGTAATCTTAAAATTCGGCTTCTTCCATTGCTGCCATACTCATCATAAGAAACCCGGTAAACGCAGCACTGTTTGGTGATAGCGATGGATCAACTTTCGTCTTCATCTCATTAATCACAGAGCGAAATTCCTCATAGAACCCCCATGAAGGTTGTGGTCGGTAGTGAAGGTTTTGTAGTTCAAAATGCGCTATGGCCTTCTTGGCGGTTGTTGGTTTAACGAAGACTTCATCCTGAGGACGAAAGTAAACAGGGCAGATGCTAATCAGTGACCACTTGGCCATTTTCCCGCTTAGCATGATGCCTAAAATTTTATCGAAGCCCTTCTCGTTATCGCCATATAGCTGTTCTTTCAACCCACTGGCTAGAGCGTTCTTTTGTTTTGGTTCTAGAGCCCTTCCGAAATCGCGAAACTTTGGTTTCTCGAAAATTGAAACCATTGAGGAGCGAGACACAATTTTTATCATGTTTTCGATTATTTCCGGCGGATCCCTGAAATTTTTCTTCGTGAACAGTTCTTGGCTAAGCGAAATCATCTTATCCATTTTGTGTTTCTTAGCGACTGCCATCATCTCGGGGTGAGAGAATCCTCCCGGGTAGCGAGTTAGGAAAAACTCTTCGGCTCGCTTTAGTTTTTCCAAGTTCATTTCGTTGTGCTACTCGTTAGTTTTCATTCGGCAAGAATGAGTAATTCGCGGCATACTCGAGCATCTGAGACATGAAGTCATCCGGATACTCAACTCGTACATTGCTGACTACGCCATTTTCATCATCGGCTGCGATGCGAGGATTTACAAATCCGGAATAGGGTGCAACGTCCAAACGCGCATAGCGCTGCAATACCTCGGCGTGGAGTTCTTCGTCTACCTGTGTGCCGTAATTTTCTACGAGGTCTCGAGCTGCTTCGAAGTCGCCTTCGGATTTGATGCGCTGAATTTCTTGTAGCAATCTGCCGAATATTACACGCAGCTTCTCGTAGTCATTTACAACGAAAAAGGTCTTGCCATCTCGAACCACGCGTTCGATGACGTTTTCTTCTAAGCCTTGCTCATAAGACCAAAGTGCGACGAGCTGGCGATTTCGCATGTGAGCCTCTTCGACGAGCTCCCCTGGCTGTAGCCGATACAACTGCAGCATAGCGCCACCACGGATATAGGCATCATACTCTGAGCGTCCAACATCTAGGCTATCCATTACGCCTATCTCTATTAACATGGGGTCTAAAATATAGTACAGCGCGACCAGGTCAGCGCGGCCCTCTTCGAGAGTGCTAGCGTATTGACGCAGTGTCTCTCGTGTCGTGCCTACACCTTCGTTGATTTGCCCTGATGCATGCCCGATGACCTCGTGCATGTCAGTGTGTAAATCGCCAGCTTGTTCTGAGTGCATTCGACTACGCAAGATCTCTTCTGTTGTAAACGCGAACTCTTCGAGTGTTTTGCTGGGTGAGGAGTTATACGCGCTTACAATATTGCCAAGGCTTACGGATTTCGAACCATGCTCTGCGCGAATCCAGCTGGAGTTCGGAAGGTTGATGCCAATGGGCGTTGCTGGTGAGGAATCACCAGATTCCATAACGACTGTGATGACCTTGCCATCGATGCCCGTCACATCTGCTTTTTTGTGTTCATCTTGAATTGGGGAGTTGTCTTCAAACCACTGCGCGCGTTCGCCAATAGCGGAAATTCTCAGAGTTGCCTCAGCATCGCGAAAAGAAACTACCGATTCGAAAGAACCTCGATAGCCTAGCGGGTCGTTATAGACTTCGATAAATCCGTTGATTACGTCTATCGCTGAGTCAGTGTCTTCGACCCATGCAATATTGTAGGCGTCGAAATCTTCAAGATCGCCAGAACGGTAATACTTTACTAGCAATTCAAAGGTTGTTCGTTGTTTGTCATTTTCTGCGACTCCAATGGCGCGCTCTAGCCAATGGACAACCTGCTCCAACGCCTCGCTGTACATTCCGCCGACGTGCCAGACGCGCTCAACGATTTCACCTTCAATCTTTACTAGTTTGGAATTAAGTCCATGAGAGATCGGAGTTGAGTCATCGTTTGCTGACTGTGCCGTATAAAAATCGATGACCTCCTGCTCTGTAACGCCTTCGTAGAAGTTAACCGCTGATGTGGCTATTTTGTCTACGCCCTCGGCAGTGTTTACTTTCTTCGGATCTAGGCTCTGATCAAACAGTATTGGGATTAGTTCGGCAATTAGTTGCTCTATACTTTGATCTTCACGCAGCGGAAAATTAGATTCTGGTGCGGCAGCGCTTACAACTTCGTTGAAGTACTCCTGGTCAAACAGCGGTGTAAATTTAAGACCTGAATAGTGGTGGTGAATGCCGTTCGCAAACCAGACTTGCTTTGCATAAGTTATGAGGTGGGCGAAATTCTCCGTGTCTCTAGCGCCAGCGTAATTTTTCAGTATTTCTTCAAGAGTACGTCGAACTCGAAGGTTATGTTTGTAGTTCTGATCGTACATGATGTCTCGACCGGAGAGCGCTGCTTGAGATAAGTAGTACAGGAGTTCCTTCTGCTGATCACTCAAATCCTCAAACCCGGGAACCTGATAGCGCAACATGCGTATGTCTGCGAAACGATCGGCCGCGTAGTTAAAGTCATCTTCTACGGCAAAGGGGGTGGCCTCCGGCGAAGGGCTTGAATCTGTGGCTGCATCAATGACGGCGGCCGGCTTTGTCGCTTGTGTTCGGCTGTCTTCGCTGCAAGCGCTTAAAAGGGCTAGAGAAGCGAGCACAGTCAAAAGACGAGTAATGGCACGTTTGCTGACTAAGAAGGAAGAAGTCATGTTGTAATCCTTGGAATCTTAACTGAATTAGTAGTGCACACAGGAACCGGAATACCTATACAGCAGCTGTCAAGCAGCTTTTGGGGCTCTATAGAGCAGGGGTTTTACTTTGTTCGGCATAAGGGGAATTCTATATCGGAAAAGCAGGAAGCGCGACACTATCCTTACAATTGCACTGCAGATATTTATACGAAGTGGGCTCGTCAGGGTTTCGCGAGCACGAAGCGGTCCTTGCCTTCTTGCTTTGCCGCGTAAAGGTGCTGATTTTCTAGTTCTATCAATTGCTCGAAATCAAGTTTGGGATTTATTTGTGTTTTGCTCATCGAGCCGCTCTTGCAGCAAATGTGTAGTGATTTGTTGGGCTTCGCATTAAATTATATGCCCAACCCATCTTCCCGCCAGCATGACTCCTGACCAGAGGAAAAGTGATAGGCTTCCGACGATTTTTAACTGGATAGGAGTTGGAGCTGCGTTGTCCCATTGCGCGATATTCTTATAAACGCGGAAGTGAAAATATGCCATGTTGGCACCGGCGAGGGCGAGCAAGACCATTTTCCACTGAAAGGCTGGGTTTACTACGTGTGAGGCAGCACGTGTAATGAACATGCCAAGGCCGGTAATCGTTGCAATCACGAACGCGCCCCAGGTCCAGGGCACGAGTTCCTTAGAGAGAGTGCTAATCGGATACTTAACAGCAGCAAATCCTAGTAATCGCAAATCAACCATAAGAATAGAGCCGACAACAAAGGCTGCTGCAATTACGTGTATCGATTCAAGAAACGGGAACCAGCTTGTGCCCCCGATTTCCCAAGAAATTGGCCAGTTTTCTACATCGATCCATTTTGGTGAGTTGAGGAATTCCATTAGATTTACCAGTTTCGTCTACTCTACTTTTTCATTGTCCAATGTTTAGGCGATTTCTAGATCTTCGGCGCTAATCTACGTTTCAACGCTTTCTGGACCGGCCGCTACGGTTGGGTCTGAGAACAAATTCGTAGCAGCAACGTCCCTAAGAGTTGCAAAACTCGCCTGCAATGCCAAGCTGTCTTCATTTTTTAGTGCCAGTTTGGTTTCGCTAAAACAAGTCCTGTTGAGGAGATTAACTCTCAGCTCAGCCAGCTCTGTATTTGCGTGTTCGCTAGCAGAGTGCGATACATCGGCTATCTCCTCAACGGCAAGTTGTAAAGCTACCGCAGTGAACATCCATTTGACGAGGCTGAGTTTGTCTTCCTCGGTTGTGGCAACGGTAAGGCGCGCGGATAGCTTATCTGTGTATTCGTCCGATATGGCCAGCGGAGAAAGCGTCAGGAGCACCAGAACAAGTAGCGTTTTTAAGTTGCTACGCAATGTCGCGTTATGGTTTTTTTTGGGAGGCATATCGGGAGTTCCTTTGACGGTACTACGCAGGGTAGTAAATGTATTCAGCGTAGGCGATCCAGCGACCCGCCATGGCAACCATGATCCACAAAAAGAGTGAAAGTAAGGCGATTGCCCGTGCGCTCCATAGGCGTTTGGAACTAGATTCCCAATAGCCTTCTTCCCGATTGTTCATCATATGGAAAAACAGCGCCAAGAGAACCGCAGGGATTAGGAAACTTACCTTCCAGCCAAAAATTGGATTGTTGAAATATCTGATCGGTCTGCCAAATAGGAAGAAGGCGCCGGAAATTAGGTTCGATGCCAAGGCCCACCATAACCACGGCATCAACCTGTTTGTCATTTCGGTGATTTTTTGGCTAGGAACGGCAAGGCCTAGAATGCGTAGATCGAGAAGGACGACACTGCCCATTACCACGGCGATGCCGAGGATGTGCACGGTTTGAATTATCGGCGGAAATCCCGGAATTGTACTCAACGCCCAAATAGCGCCCGATTGCAAGAAGCTGCCGTCTAGGAGGGTGCCAATACTAGTGAAGAAATCGGGCAAGTTAAGACCTTGACTGTTCTTATTATTATTTAGGGTTTATCGGCTAAAGATACTTATCCGTTACCGCTCCTTCTGAAGCCGAGGAAACTGAAGCTGCGAACTTCGCCAGCACTCCCCGAGTATAGCGAGCAGTCGGTTTCTGCCACTTCGCTAGCCTAGCGGTAATCTCTTCGTCGCTAAGCTCTATTTTGACTTCGTTAGTTTCAGCATCGATAGAGATCCTATCGCCAGTCTGCACAATAGCGATAGGCCCGCCTTCTATGGCCTCTGGTGTCACATGACCCACAACAAAGCCGTGGCTGCCGCCAGAGAATCGACCGTCTGTAATCAAAGCGATATCTTCGCCAAGGCCTTTGCCCATGATGGCTGAGGTTGGGCTTAGCATCTCGCGCATGCCTGGCGCGCCCTTTGGCCCTTCGTAGCGAATAACGAGTACATCACCTTTGATCACGGTGCCGTCTAGAACGCCCTCGAGGCATTCTTCCTCTGACTCGAAGACCCGAGCGCTGCCAGTGAAGCTTAGCCCTTCCTTGCCGGTAATTTTTGCAACTGCTCCAGTAGGCGCTAAATTTCCTTTTAATATAACAAGATGGCTGTCTTTCTTAATAGGATTATCGAAGGGTCGAATAATGTCTTGGCCCTGCGGATAAGGCTCTACAGTTGCAAGGTTTTCTGCCATTGTCTTGCCTGTTACTGTAAGGCAGCTTCCATCGAGCATGCCGGCGTCTAGCATGCGCTTCATTAGTGGCTGAATGCCGCCAATTTTGATGAGCTCCGACATAAGGTATTTGCCGCTGGGTTTGAGATCCGCCAGCATCGGTGTCTTCTTGCCAATGTGGGTAAAATCGTCGAGTTCTAGGTGAACGCCCATGGTGTGAGCCATAGCGAGCAGGTGCAGGACCGCATTGGTAGAGCCGCCAAGCGCGATAACTACCTTGATGGCATTCTCGAATGCTGAGCGGGTCATGATGTCTGAAGGTTTAATATCATGCTCGATAAGGTGCATGATCGCCTCGCCAGCGTCTAGACAGTCTGTGACCTTCTCCTGGGAGATCGCATCCTGTGCGGAGCTGTTGGGCAGGCTCATGCCTAGCGCTTCTATTGCTGAGGCCATAGTATTCGCGGTGTACATGCCGCCGCAGGAGCCTGGCCCTGGGATGGCGGTTTCTTCAATATTCTTCAGCTGTATATCGGAAACCTTGCCGGCCGCGTGCTCGCCAACGGCCTCGAAGACAGACACGACATTCGTGTGGTTGGGGCCTGGCTGGATAGTGCCACCGTAGATAAATATAGAAGGGCGGTTCAGGCGTGACATTCCCATCAAGAGGCCGGGCATATTCTTGTCGCAGCCGCCGATGGTGATAATGCCATCGTGACCCATGCAGCCAGAGACAGTCTCCACGGAGTCGGCAATGACTTCACGGGAGACGAGGGAGTACTTCATGCCCTCTGTTCCCATGGATATGCCATCGGATATGGTTATGCAGCTGTAGATGATTCCTTTGCCGCCGGCACTATCGGTGCCTTTGTTCACGTCCTCAGCAAGCTTATTAATATGCATGTTGCACGGGGTGACCATGCTCCAGGTTGAGGCGATGCCGATCTGCGGTTTCTTGAAATCTGCATCATCGAAGCCAACGGCTCGCAACATAGCGCGGCTCGGGGACTGCGCAACACCATCAACTACAATCTTAGAATACTTCCGTAAGTCTTTGTTACTCATGAATAATCCAGCTAAATATCACTTTGATTTATAAGTTCTGTTTAATCGTCTATAGGCATGCTCAGCCGAGGAATATTAGCCTCTCCAATGCCCAAGAGGCGGATAATATACACCAGCAGAGGGCTCATCGCATTCCTCTTTGGTAGGCTGTGGACCTAATCACTAGTGGCCCTGTTCAAATAAAGGCATGCACCCAGGCGTGACATACCTAAGCGACACGGCCTATGCGGCTATTTTAGATCAATTCCCACACAGAAGCGCCCCCGCGCTGTCGAGGCTGACAGCGGGTATTTTAGCGCTGAATAGTATGCGCTTTCGCCAAAACAGGAAACAAGTGTCCAGGCGTTGAAATGAAGATGGGTAGGAAATTCTAAGCGGGGTAGCGATTGAGGCAGTAGCGCCTGCTTTCTCTTGAAGCTAGGCGGTTTTTAACTTGGAGTGCAGGGTTTACGAATGGCTAATGATTATTTTATAAAATGCTAAAGTTTGCTTTTAAAACAAAATTTTAAAGATTTTTCATAGAATTAACATTTTTTTGTACTATTTTTTATAAATGATGGTGTCCGAAAACGGCCAGTATTCGCAGGGAAAAGGAGTATGCTGCAGTCCTTGTTTAACTCTTTTAGTTTTTTGCCTGGAGCGCTGAGCCGCACCTAAATGACAGCTTTAGTCAATACTGATGAATATGAGAATGCGCGTCGCTGTAGAGACCCTCGCTTCGATGGGCGCTTCTTCATTGGCGTACTAACCACGGGTATCTACTGCCGTCCAATTTGTCCTGTTCGAATTCCTAAAAAAGAGAATGTACAGATCTATCGCAGCGCTGCCAGTGCGTTTGAGGCTGGTTTTCGTCCCTGTTTGCGCTGCCGTCCAGAATCTTCGCCGGGTACGCCTGCGTGGATAGGCTCTCCTTACAAGGTCTCCAAAGCCCTTCACCTAATTGCGAGAGGGAACCTCGATCGGTCTTCGGTGGATGAGCTTGCAGAACAGCTCAATATAGGCCCGCGCCAGCTGAGCAGACTGTTTCAGCAATATGTGGGGGCATCACCGATAGCGGTTGCGCAGACGCAGCGGCTACATTTCGCGAAGAAGCTTCTCGATGAAACGAATTTGCCTTTATCGCAGGTTTGTTTTGCAGCCGGTTTTGGAAGCGTGCGTCGCTTCAATGCCGTTTTTCAGTCCACCTATGCTAGATCGCCTAAGGAGTTACGCAAAGGTGTGCGAGGCGCGAAGCAAGCAAAGGGTGAGGGTATATATGTTCGGCTTTCCTATCGTCCGCCCTTGGACTGGAAATCTATGCTTGCCTATCTTGAGTATAGAAAAATCCCTGGAGTCGAATACATTGATCTTGATCAGAATGCCTACTATAGAACAATTGCGATCGATGGATGTGTTGGCGATATCTGCGCACAATTTTCTGAGACTGAGCATAGTGTGATGCTACAGATAAATTTTCCTGATACGCGTCACTTGTACCATATAGTTGAGAAGGTGCGTCTGCTATTCGACCTGAAGGCGGACAGCGAGGAGATTGAGCGTTTTTTGAGGAATGATCCACTATTAAAGACGGTTGTTAAGAAAAACCCAGGCACGCGCGTAACTGGTTGCTGGGATGGCTTGGAGGTTACGGTGCGTGCGATTCTCGGTCAACAAGTCACGGTGAAGGCGGCGACGACTCTTGCAGGAAGAGTGGCAGAGCGCTATGGCGAAAACTACAAAGGCCCCTCTGCTCATTTAACACGCGTTTTCCCTAGCGCAGAAAAACTCGCCAACGCAGAGCTGAGTGGAATGGGAATAGTGGGAGCGCGTATTGCAGCAATTAAGGCTGTCGCTGCGAAGATAGCGTCGGGTGAGATTGTCTTTGATGGCGTATTAGAAACAGAAGAATTTGTTCGTCGGCTGTGCGAAATAAAAGGAATCGGTGATTGGACCGCGCATTACGTAGCGCTGCGCGTGTTAAGCGACCCTGATGCTTTTCCTTACTCGGACCTGATACTACGACGCGCGGCAACCAATAATCAGGAAGCACTGACGCCGAAGGCACTCCTAAAACTAGCACAGGTATGGCGACCTTGGCGCGCCTACGCCGTAATTTTTTTGTGGAAGCACTATCAACAAATCGGTCGTAATAAGTGAGCTTGCTAGTCAGCTCGTTCTAATAGCAAAGTAAGGAACCTAACATGACTACGTTCTATCACTATCACACTACAGCCATAGGCAAGTTACTCTTAGCTGGCAAGGGAGGTTATCTATCCTTGCTTGGTTTTCCGAGTGGAAAAATGCAGCGGCGACACGAATCTGGTTGGACGAAAGATGGGGCCCCCTTCGTTGAGGCCTGTGTTCAATTGGATGCTTATTTCGCAGGAGAGTTGAAAGAGTTCGATCTAGCGCTACTGCCTAAAGGCACGCCCTTTCAAGAATCGGTGTGGCAGGCCCTGACTGAAATTCCGTACGGTGAAACGTGGAGTTATGGCCAACTTGCCGCAAACATTGGAAAACCCAAGGCCTCGCGGGCGGTAGGAGCCGCCAATGGAGTGAATCCCATTCCTGTTATTATTCCCTGCCATAGAGTTATAGGTGCCTCTGGCAAACTCACCGGCTTTGGTGGAGGGGTAGAGACGAAGCAGTTCTTGCTTGAGCTAGAATCAGGGCAGATTGCCCCGCGCCTCAACTTCGCTGAGGCATCAAGTAGCGTGTTTGAAGAGGAACTTTAAGCGTCAAACTTTGTCTAGATTATTCAGGTAGTAAGCGACTCGCTGTGTCTGGTTAATCAGCTATTTAGCGAGGGGCAAAGGTGTGTAAATAAGGACCAGCTAAGAGCGAATAGATGGAATTTGCTGATGACATAGCCTTGGGCGACTACACCTCGGCCGATTTCGACGATCTAATCGATGAGGACGATTATTTCGCGCCAGATCAACGAACAGCGAGGAGGTTTTCTGGCTTTCAGCTGAGTTTTGCGATCTCAGCAGTCCTTCACTTTGCGCTCGCATCTACATTGTTTTATTTTGTCGCGAGTGATATTGAAAGTATCGAAGAGCTTGTTCCCGGTTTGATTAAAGTGGAATTCGTTTCGACTAATCCTTTGCTAAGTCACACTGAAGAAATCATCCCCGAGACTCCTTCTGAGAGTGCTGGTCCAATACCCGCAGCAGAACCTTCTTCGGTATTGCCAGTGGCCGAGTCTCAGCCTGAGAGTAATCAGAAAGAGGCCCCCGATATCCGCGAATCTGAAATAGCCGAAGCTTTGCCAGTTGAAAACCCAGATACTAATTCATTGCGGCCGGTGGAGACGGTATCATTGCCATCTCGGGAGTCGGTGCAGCGTGTGTTGAATAATCTGCAGCGTAGTGACGCTTCGCGGTTCTATCCCAATGATTGCAATAAATTAGAAGAAGAAAACGAGTTTAGCGACTGCGTCCCGAATGATGCTAGAGACTACTCTTCTCTAACTAGAAATCCAGTCTACGACTTTCATAACCCTGGGATAGAAATTAGTCGTTCAAGAGAAACTGTCACCACGCTCGCTAGACAGAGTGCTCGCGTATCCGAAGGGCTCGCCTTGGGTGATTTGCCGCCGGGATTTTCGGACTACGTGTTGGAGGAGTTAGAGCAGGGTATTGAAACTTATTCCAATAACTCGAACCGCGCTTTGAGCCACATGAACACGATGGTCGACAAGAGTGCAGCTGGCGTTATGGCGCGAAGACTATTCAATCCTTGGGTACAACAACAATCGGCGCTGCTAAAAAGCAGGAGAGTTGAGAATCGCAGCGATCGTTAGTTTAGAGAAAGATGCAGAAGTTATGAGAAGTTTATTATGGCGCCCGCGAACTTTGCTCGGTGTCTTGCAATTGGTGAAAGTCCATTTGGCTTTACTATCGAGTCCTGATTTGGAATGCCAGCATAGCTGAATTTGCTGAGCACTATGCCATGGCGAAAAAGCTAGGAATAATTCTCTAGAGCGCTATATAATAGCAGCGCGATTTTTCGGGAATTCATCCAATGACACTTTCAACCCTCCCCCAGTCAAGGCCTTGTCCTCATTTTGCGTGTCCGCTACTGTAGCTGTGTACTCTTCATTTGAGAGTATATTTTAGTAACATAATATTTACCCAATTCATCAGTTCGGTCTTTTATCTTGGCTAGACTATTCTTGGGGTAGCCGATGTTCGAGCAACGGGTTTCTGCAGTTAGCAAAGTTTAAATCAATGGTTTGACTCTCCTACCTTCTTCGCAATAATTATCTTTGCTGTACCGAACAATTAGGTTCGTGGAATAGTAATGACGTTACAGAAAATTAAAAACGGATGGGCTCTTTTCAAGCAGGCTGTCGCAGGCGATGGCGAAATAGACTATACCCAGGGTTCCATAGGTCGGGTCACAATAATGCTCGCGATTCCTATGATCCTAGAAATGGCAATGGAGTCCGTCTTTGCTGTGGTTGATATTTTTTTCGTTGCCGGTCTGGGAACCGCGGCAGTAGCGACAGTAGGCCTTACAGAGGCGATGATCACACTGCTCTATGCTATAGCTATTGGCTTAAGTATGGGCACCACCGCCCTGATCGCGCGTCGAATTGGAGAGAAAGATACCGATGCAGCTTCACTCGCTGCAGGGCAGGCTATATGGATTGGAGCGGTCGTGTCTGTTGTAGTGGGTCTAGTCGGTATTTTTTACGCGAAGGACATTCTCATGTTAATGGGTGCCGATGAAGCGGTGCTCGAAGCGGGTGAATCTTATACACGGATCATGTTCGGCAGTTGCTTCACTATCGTATTCCTGTTCCTGATCAATGCAATATTTCGAGGAGCGGGTGATGCGACTTTAGCTATGCGTGCGCTTACACTTGCGAACTGTATCAACATCGTGCTCGACCCCTGTCTAATTTATGGCTATGGACTGTTCCCGGAGCTGGGGTTAGAAGGAGCGGCTATTGCTACGAATATTGGGCGCGGCGTTGGCGTTCTTTATGGGCTGTACTACCTGTGCGGTGGCGGGGGGAAAATTCGCCTGCATATTGTGAACCTTGTTTTTCAGATGCAGGTAATTGTTGCATTGCTACGCATCTCTATCGGTGGTGTGTCTCAATTCTTGGTGTCTACCGCTAGCTGGGTCTTTTTGATGCAAATAGTTTCTGGTTTTGGGAGCGCGGCAGTAGCTGGCTACACCATTGCGGTTCGTATTGTGATGTTCAGCATTCTCCCTGCTTGGGGGTTGAGCAATGCTGCAGCAACTCTGGTGGGGCAGAATTTAGGGGCGGGACAGCCGGATCGAGCAGAGGCCTCGGTATGGCATATAGTGAAATACAACGCTATGTATATGGGCTTCGCGTCGCTAATGATGTTGCTGTTTACTCGCTCTATCGTTGGGTTGTTTACAGATGAGCCGGCAGTAGTCGAATATGCAGTTCAGTGCCTGACGATATTTGCCTTGGCGTTTGTCGCCTGGGGGGCCGGCATGGCCCTCATTCAGGCATTCAATGGCGCGGGCGATACAATGACGCCTACCTGGATCAATGTGTTTTGCTTCTGGGTTGTTCAGGTGCCTCTCGCCTATTTTCTGGCTCTTGGTTTGGGTTTTGGGCCGGTTGGGGTCTTTTGGGCAGTATTTGCGTCGGATATCCTCACTGGTATAGTAGGCTTCCTTGTTTTCCGACGTGGGCAATGGAAAGGGAGAATTGTGTAATGAGCTCAAATCTTAAGAGCGCACGCAATCTTCGGCCCCATCCCTCGTCTTTACCGAATAGAGACTATGCAAAGTAGCCAGCAACAAATAATTTCTCATGTCAATTCGTGGCTTAGCAGTCACCGAGCGGTTTGGCTGTGCACAATCTTGAAGACCTGGGGCTCTTCGCCAAGGCCCATCGGCGCAATGATGGCCTGTACCATGGACGGCGAGTTGGTAGGTTCAATTTCTGGCGGTTGTATCGAAGAAGACTTCTTGGAACAACTTCGCGATGGAAGCCTCAAGACACAGTATGACAAGGAGTCGAAGCCCTTCATCGTTAAGTACGGAGTGACGGTGGAAGAGCAGGCCAGATTAAAGCTTCCCTGCGGTGGTCAGCTCCATGTCCTGCTGGAATACATAGATAGTAGCGAGCAGACTTGCGAGGTGTTTCAACGCCTAGCAGGAGATTTGGAAAACCACACTAAAGTTAGTCGCCTAGTAGACCTAAACAATGGGGCTATTTCAGCTGAAGCTCAAAGTAGTGAAGAT
>Ga0307995_1000784_pt1 | contig 20808 bp, 30 predicted proteins | sample EllFjometagen262_FD_203132 | JGI IMG/M metagenome (GOLD analysis project Ga0307995, IMG submission 203132) | Marine microbial communities from Ellis Fjord, Antarctic Ocean - #262 | ecosystem: Environmental > Aquatic > Marine > Unclassified | place: Southern Ocean | collected 2014-11-02 | reverse complement strand
GCTATGACATGGGTGACAGCTACATTCGTGAGGCAACGATGGGCCTGACACTGGTAGACTATTCGGATGCATACGCAGAGCAGTATGGGATTGAAAGAAACATAGAGGAATATATATAATGCATTCTTATTTAATATATCAGCGGCCATTGGACGAAGATTTTCAAGATGAATTGAATGGCACGACACTAACAACAAAAAAGAAAGCATACTTTGATTTGCTTACTATGCCTGACGGTAGTGCGGCAGAAGAAGCAGTGCAAAATGCAGTAGACCATAACCTATACAGGCCCACCATGTTTATGATCGGGTACGACAGGCCCAACCGTGCAACACTTGAGTACATATTTGCGGAGGGTAATGGTCACGGGTCTGGGGAGATAGACAGGCATGATCTAATGAAACACACAAGCATATCAGTGGGTGATCTGGTGGTAAGCTTAGACGACAGCACAACCCATGTCTGTATGCCAATGGGATGGCATCAGATAAGCGGATTAAAACTTAACTTAACCTTTAGAGGGAATACTAACAATGTCTAAATCTAAAACAACACCAATCAAACCAACAGATACCTTAACAATATCAGTAGCAGACCTGATGCAGGTACTAGAACTATACAACTCAATAGACAGTCATGTAGACAACATCGTTGAGTGTCTAGATGTAGAACTATCAGCCCTAAGGGATATGCGGCGGCTATGCCATATGGTAAGCACTACCTTTAACTTTAGACTACAGATGGGTGAGGATGGTGCTGCAAAATACTGGGCTCCTAAGGTGCTAGCTTCTGATGACAGGGCGTGGTTCCACCATGATACCAAATAGATTTTATTATACAGTAAAGAAGGATAAAATTATGAGCGACCAAGAGAGATACTTCATTAAGACCATGCGCCGACTGACCAAGAGCCGTATGGGTAACCCACGTTTTAAATTTACTGTCGTTAATAAACTGGGCGAGACAAGGGTATTACACACCGCGCCTGATGCTGGTTGGACATACGCAATCAATGATGGATGGGAAAACAGAATGATCGAAGGAGAGACACACACAAACAGCCGTAACATAATCCTGGATTTTGCAAAGATAGCGGAGAAGTTCTGATGAATGAATACAGAGTTGTTATGCTTAGCCCCAAGGGTAAGCGGTACGAGGTCGAGCTTAAGGTATCTGACCATCAAGAAAATTTAACGCAGTGGGTGCGGGATCAATTCCCTCACGACACAATACACCACATAGAACCCAAAGGATTTTAGGAACATGGCATACAAAGTATCGTTAGAGATAAGCATTGAGGAATTATTATGCATGCGCGAGGTAGTACTTTCAGACATTATTATGTCAGACCAAGACGAACCTGACTACGCGGATGTAGAAACAATGGAATACTATGCTGCTAGAGCAAGAGTACTGGTTGAGATAAATTTATTACATGAAGAATGGATTTGTGGTGAGCATGAAGAAATTGGTAGTCCAGCATGGAAGTAAAGGTATAGAATGATAGCACTAGAATTAGTAGCAGTAGGTATTAACGTTGCAATCTTTGTATTCATTTACTTATTATCAAGATAGTTTGCAGCCTACCCCTTGACGTACTAGTTCGTATCCTTAACTAAAAGAATACTTAAAGTATTTACTTATAGTATTTATATCATCTCCATTATGAGATAGGGTACGAACAGTACTACCATTAGTATACTATAAGTATGTAGGAAATAGATATGAGATTAATAAAGTTAGCAACATTTGTCAGTGTCGTTGCAATAATAATTACTGGCTCAAGCATCATAGTAATGACAGCAATATTTCTTTTTACGTAGTGCTTACATATCTTTCGTTAATAAAATACTTGGAGTATTACTATGAGTAAGGATGAACCCTACAAATTCTCAGAAATAATTGAGGATTTGTTTGAACAGATATATGATCTCCAGGATTTTTTAATTTACAATGGTATTGAAGAAAAAGAGTTCGTCCAATGGCAGAAGGATAGAGATAATATTACATATCATTAGGAGTTACACACATGGAAGTAGTTGATATAACAATGATCGGTTATGGTGTCTTGTTAGCTATGCTAGTGTTTGAAAACTACAAGACAGACAGATTTTTAGATGAGTTGGAAGAAGACATTGACGACATGATAGAAAAGCACAACAGTATGGCAGAAGGTTTCATACTCATGGCTAAAGAGATAGAAGACTTGAACAAGGGGGGTACAAAATGAAATACGTATGGTTACTTATTTGGTTTCAAGTACTGCCTGAGCAAGGAGTTAACTACCACCACCTTAATACATTTGAGACAGATGTCTTGTGTGGTGCAGAGTTGACCAGTGCCAGAGTTATGTCCAATCATTCAACTGAAACGATAACATGCTTAAGGATAGAGTTGGAGGATATCAAAGATGATTGAAGCAACATACATAGACCACATGGGTAGTGATCTATCCGTAGTTAATGCAGCCCGTGTATCCTTTGGCAAAAAGTCTAGGTACTATTATGGTGATGAAGCTGAGATTGCTGCTGACTTTGATCGTGAGTGGGAGGAGCCTACCTTTATGCTTAATGAAGATGAGAAGCTAATCAACTACCTAGCCAAGCATAAACATACCTCACCCTTTGGACACTGCTTCGCATCCTTCCACATCAAGGCACCTATCTTTGTGGCACGTCAGCTAGTCAAGCATAAGTTCTTACGTTGGAATGAGATCAGTCGTAGATACGTGAGCAATGCCCCTGAGTTCTATGAACCTGATGAGTGGCGTAGCAAAGCACAGGATAAGAAGCAAGGCAGTGGTCCAGCGTTGGAAGATCAACAAGATATACACATTGCTACAACACAACGTATAGTTGCTATGCTATACGAAAGCATGTTAGATAGGGGCGTTTGCGAGGAGCAAGCAAGAATGGTGTTGCCACAAAACACCATGACTGAGTGGTACTGGTCAGGTAGCCTCGATGCCTTCGCTGACATGTGCAACCTGAGGTGTACAGGTGATACACAGTTAGAGACTAGACTAGTAGCTAATGATATATGTAACAGTATGAAGGAGCTATTCCCTATATCTTGGTTTGCATTGAGGTTGTGCAAATGAATAAGATAGAAATAGCAGGGCTTGTGGGTGCGGCGTTGGGTTTCTTTATTGGAGTCTTTACAACCACATTCATAGTCACTTTACTTTTTTGAGGAGACATTATGTTCACAGTTGAACACGAGTATGACACCACAGTTGTCACATCATTGGATCAACACGATGAGTTTGAAGATGTAGAGATGCACTTCACTGATGATGGCAGCGTTTTCTTTAGGCAGTGGGATGAATCAATTGATGACCACCATCTTATTGCTATCTCTTCTCAGCAGCTTCTTGACTTGTGGGCAGCTATGAAGCAGAGTGAAGGCTTGTTTAAGATAGAGGTTAGAGGAGGCTAGGATGCCAAGTAACAACAACTCAGAGGGGAACACGGTATGAGTTCGGTAGTAATGATGTCAGATATTAGACCAAAGGATAAAGGTGTGGACATTCCTGGACAAGAATGCCCTTTCGAGGCATGCAAAAGTTCGGATGCATTCAACTACAATACAGGCGGCTATGGTAGCTGTCACTCCTGTAAGGGTTCGTACCCAAGTACAGCGAAGATGAAGGACTGGGCTTTAGAAACCTACCCAGTTAAGAAGCGTAAGCCACCAGTACAACAGCGACAGGTAGTATCAGCTACAAACGCAGGGATAAGGGGCTTAGACACTGACGTGGCTACACTGTACGGCATTCAACTTCAGCTTGATTCAGAAGGTGATCCAGTTAGGTACGCATTTAAGTACCCTAGCAACGTTAAGTATCGTGGCTATGACGAGAAGAAGTTTTGGACAAAAGAGAAGGGTACACCCCGTGAACTGTTTGGGCCTGACTTCAACGCAGGCTCAAGCAAAAGACTATACATAACTGAGGGTGAGTTTGATGCCGCTAGTCTCTACCAAGCCTTAGGCAAAAGCTTTCCAGTTAAGGCCATACCTAGTGCATCTATCTCAGATAAGTTTATCAAGCAGAACTTTGAGTACATGAACAGCTTCACTGAGGTTGTCTACGCAGGTGAACAAGACCCAGCAGGTAAGGCAGCGGCTGAAAGATTGTATGCTTTGTTTCCTGAGAAGTTCTTCTATGTGCCTATGACTAAGCACAAGGATGCAAACGACTTCATAATGAATGGTGATCAGGATGATCTTAAGTGGTCAGGTCTTAAGCCTCAACGATTTAGCCCCGACAACTTCTTTGTGGGTGACCACGAGGTAGAGAAGGCTATCTCTACAGAGAACCCCTATGAGTATGTACCCACTGGTCACACAGGTATTGACGATAAGATACGTGGCCTAGTCAAGGGTGGCCTCACGTTCATCAAGGCTATGCGTGGACAGGGTAAGACAGAACTGATTAGATACTTTGAGGTTGGTCTGCTGAAGAACAACACTAAGCTAGCCATGCTTCATATGGAGGAGCAGAAGTCTACTACCTATCGCGCCATGGCTACCTACGAACTAGGTATTAACGTGCGTACTAAGGAGGATGCAGCCGACAATGGCGTGACTGAGGATCAGGTGATACTTGCAGCTAAGATTGCAGCACAGGATGATAAGACTATTATATTTGAGATGCGTGGACATGATGATCCAATGCAGCTACTAGACTATGTGCGTCTTGCGGTTACAGTCTATGGTGCAGAGTTCATCTTCATTGACCACGTTCAACGCCTAGCCTATCTATCTAACGCGGGTGTTGAGGGAGCCACCAGTACACTGACCACGTTGGGCGCACGTATGGCTCAGCTTGCTAAGGAACTAAACATTGGTGTTATCTTTATCTCTCAGGTCAATGATGATGGGCGTACCAAGTATGCTGCATCACTGGAGGAGGAAGCTATCGTTTGTATTAAGCTTGAGCGTGACACTGAATCAGAGGATGATATAATTCGTAACACAACTAACTTCATAGTTGACAAGAACCGTCCCTTCGCTAACTTAGGTAGGTCAGGTAGCGTCTACTATGACCCAGACACTACGGTACTATCGGAGGTATCATATCAAGTATGAAGATTGTGATAAGCGACATCGAAACTAATGCAGTCAGAGGTAGTGATAAGCTTTGGTTGTGTGGTGGTAAGGACGTAGCTACAGGTGAGGTATACAAGTTTGAGAACTGCCATGATGATCCTGTCGCTAAGGCTGAGGCAATTAAGTGGCACCAATCAGTTGAGTATTTTGTTGGACATAACTTCATACAGTTTGATGCGCCTGAAATAAATAGGTTACTTAAGCCTAGGCTCATTGATCCTACTAAGGTGATTGATACTCTTCTTATATCTCGTATCGTTGACTACGGTATATCAATACCCTCTGGTGCTAGGTCACCCCATAGCTTGGATGCTTGGGGACGTAGGCTTGGTGTACACAAGGGAGACTTTCATAACTTTGGTGAGTTTTCTCAGGAGATGGTGGACTACTGGTACGGTGACTTGGATACGACTGAGGCTTTGTATAATCATTTTTCAAAGTACATCTATGATGCTGATTGGAAGAAGTCTTTACGTGCTGAGCATGACCTACAGATTGAGTTGGTACGCACTAGATACTATGGGTTTGCCTTTGATACACCTAAGGCTGACGGACTACTGACATCTATACGTAAGCAGATGGATACGTTGGAAGAACAGTTTCAAGTAGACTTCCCACCTAAGATGACACCTGTGAACACGATGTTGTACCGCCTAAAGAAGGATGGCACAGAGGCATCCAGTGTTGTTAAGGCTAAGGAGAAGTATGCTTTGACACAGGTAGTAGGTGAGGATCTTGTCTGCTACAACTGGATAGACTTCAAACCTGGATCATCTAAGGATAGGATTGAAGCCCTATGGGATGCTGGTTGGAAGCCTTACGATAAGACGGTTACTGCTATCAAGTTTGGTAGGCTGTCGGTTGGTGACCCATACGGTAAGAGGATCACGTCTATGACTAAGGCATTCTACAAAGAGAAGAAGGATGACTTGGCTACGTATGGCTGGGCTTGCTCTGAGGATAACCTTGAGACACTACCTGAGCATGCTCCTGATGGTGCTCGTTCATTAGCTAAGTGGCTTACCCTTGAGGGTAGGCGTAGTTCCCTAGTGGAGTGGATAAATCAGGTAGGTGCTGATGGACGTGTACATGGTACAATAAACAACATAGGTGCTTGGACAGGACGGTGCGCTCACAACGCACCAAACACAGCCAACATCCCATCAGCTTTTCATGGCAAACCTAAGTCAGCAGTTGAGGAAGTTAAGAACCAGTACGACTCACACCTACGTGCATGTTGGACAACACCTGATGGTAGCTGGCTGGTAGGTACGGACGCAGACGGGATTCAGTTACGTGTACTAGCTGACTATATGTGGCGTCACTTTGATGCTGATCAGTATGCGCTTGCCATCATGCAGGGTAAGAAGGAAGATGAGACAGACATACATAACGTCAACAAGAAAGCTTTGGGTATTAAGCATGCAACAAGAGACATGGCTAAGACTTTTATCTACGCATGGCTACTGGGGGCAGGTGTTGAGAAGACTGCACAGATACTTAAGATCAATAAGGTAGGTGCAGTAAAGGCTAGGGATTCATTCGTTAAGTCTATTGATGGATTGGCTGACCTAAAGAACAGGCTTGTCCCCTACATTGCTGAGCAAGGGTACTTCACAGGATATGATGGTCGTAAGGTTAAGGTTCCCAACGAACACAAGACTCTAGCTGGTATGCTACAGTCAGCCGAAAGTATTCTTATGAAGCACACGTTACTCAGCTGGACTAAGGAAGCTCGTAAGCTAGGGATCAACTTCAAGATGGTAGGCTTCATACACGATGAGTACCAGACAGAGGTTAAAGGAACTAAGGAAGAGGCTGAGGAGTTAGGTAGGGTGCAGGCTAAATGCATGGAAGAGGTAGGGGTTGAGTTAGGTTTTAGAATACCTACGCCAGGATCTTATGACGTTGGACAGAATTGGCTTGACACACACTAGGATTTAATAATATAACACAAACACCATAAAAAAGAGGTACTAAAAATGGCTACTGAGATTCTTGAATTGTTTGGCACACTAGAATGGGCTAAGGTATTTGAACACAATCGTGACCAAGCATCTTGGAATGTTGAGACAGATGGTGAATGCAAGGTTACCATCATCCTTGATAAAGACAACACAGATAAGCTTAAGGCATCTGGCTGTCAGAAGAAAATGGATTCTGTTGAAGGTGGCACTAAGGTTACACTTAGCCGCCCTTTCAAAGGCAGAAACGACTGGAATAGTGGCACTCCCACCGTTGTTAACGTGAAGGGCATTGACTGGAACTTTGACATAGACGGGTTTATAGGTAACGGCAGCACAGGCATGGTACGTGTAGCTGTTTATGATACATCTACTGGACGTAGGGGTACACGTCTTGAAGCTGTACAGGTCATTGATCAAGTGGCCTACGAGTCTGAAGGAGGAGCCTCCCCCTCTACCTTCAAAGACTTATCCTCTATTGCAGGGGATACCAAAGCTACCCCAACTACCGAAGCACCCAAGAAGAAAGCATTGATTGAAGATGATGCTATACCCTTCTAGGTAATTCAAATGTGTGTTGTTCTATAACAAAGCCCCTTCCCTTAGTTGGGTGGGGGCGTTCTTATAAAGAGGGAGCGATATGATAGAAGCTAAAACAAACGATACGCTAGTACACGACATTGAGCAGACTATCTTAGGACGCAATGGTTGGGACACAGCTATAGGTGACTTCATGTCTAAGAACATAGCCGAAATGGCTGAACAGCGGTTTGCTAAACCACAGGAACCTCGTGCCTACTTATCCCTGTCTTCTCTAGGTACACCGTGTGAGCGTAAACTATGGTACAAAGTTAACAAGCCATTAGAGTCTGAGCCTCTAGGCCCTGATACTCTATTCAAGTTCTTCTACGGAGACATGATTGAAGAGTTAGTACTAGCGGTGGCAGCTGTGTCTGGACACTCAGTCACTGGTATGCAAGACCGTATGGATGTACATGGCATCAAGGGACACAGGGATGCTGTCATAAACGGTATGACTATTGATGTTAAGTCTGCATCACCTTACGCCTTTAAGAAGTTTAAGGATGGTAACTTACGTAGGGATGATCCTTTTGGTTACATCTCCCAGCTTAGCTCCTACGTCTACGCGGCTGAGGATGACCCGCTTGTAACCAACAAGACACACGGTGGTTTTCTCGTGGTCTGTAAGGTCAGTGGCTCTGTTTGCCTAGACATATACGACTTCTCAGAAGAGTTTGATAACAAAGAGAGTACGGTTAAGCATCTTAAGAAGATGGCTAAAAGTGAGGAGCCACCTGAGAGAGCCTTTGAACCTATACCTCAATCAAAGACAAGCAACAACGGTAACCTTAAGCTACCGTCTGCGTGTGGTTACTGTGACTTTAAGAAGGTATGTTACCCTAAGCTACGTAAGTTTATATACAGTGACAAACCGCTATACCTAACTAAGGTAAACAAACTACCTAACGTAGCAGAGGACTTAACATACCGTGGTGAAATTTAATAGCAAGAGATTGAGGGGTATCCAAGAAGGGTATCGCTCAGGCTTAGAGGTAGATACAGCTAACTACCTTAAGAAAAGAAACATCCCCTTTACCTACGAGAAAACAAAGATTAAGTGGATAGACTTACGCAATAGAACCTACACACCTGACTTTGTTTTAGGTAACGGTATCATAGTTGAGACAAAGGGCCGATTCGTTTCAGATGACAGAAGGAAGCACAAGGAAATACGGAAACAGTTTCCTGATCACGACATAAGGTTTGTCTTTACAAATAGTAAGTCACGCCTATATAAGGGAAGCAAGACAACATACGGTGAATGGTGTAAGAAACACGACTTCATCTATGCCGATAAGGTTATACCAGAATCCTGGTTAAAGGAGAGCAGTAATGCCTAAAGAGTTTGAACCATACGCTGAGATACTTAAGGTAATCAAAGGGCCATTTGAGAATGGTGAGAACCTTCCTTGGAACCTTTGCTTGACTAGGTACAAGTACGATAGCAACCTACACGAAGAAGAGTTTTACTACGCTAACATGGCTCAAGCTATGGATGACGTAGACTTCTTGTCTAACAACATCAGTATTGTTATTGATCGTAATGGTAATACCCAGCACGATGACGTTGTAAGAGGGATACACGATCATGTTTAAAAGTTCTAGATCAAAGACAGCTGTTGTATTCTCTTGCGCTCACTGTGACCCCGCCATAAGTAACGAGAGGTTCAGCCTTCTTGGTGAGTTCATCTACGATATTAAGCCTGACTATGTTGTGGACCTAGGTGATGGTGCCGACATGCGTTCCCTAAATACATTTGATACACGCAGCCCACAAGCTATCGTAAGTCAGAGTTATCAGGAAGACATTGAGCAGTACAACGAAGCACAAGATCGTCTACGTTGGAAGTTCAGGCATCATAAGCGTAAGCGTCCAGCCTACTATGGGTTTGAGGGTAACCACGAGCACCGCATCAAGAAGGCTTTGTCCAGTGACCCCCGCCTAGAGGGAACCAAGTACGGAATATCCTTCAGCCACCTACAAACTAACCACTGGTTTGATGAGTACCACGAATACCACAACTCAGCCCCTTCCATACATGACTACGATGGCGTGTCCTACGCACACTTCTTTAGTGCTGGTAACTTTGGTACAGCTATGAGTGGTATGCATCACGCTAACTCTTTACTCGCTAACCGCTTTAAGAGTTCAACGTGCGGTCACTCACACAAGAGAGACATTAAGTTCAAGGATGCAGCTGGTGCGTTAGGTCTTGTCGTCGGTTGCTTCAAGGGTGCTGACGAAGGATGGGCAGGCCAGGCCAACCTAGATTGGTGGTCAGGTGTTGTTGTCAAGCGTGAGATAAGTAACGGTGTATATGAGCCAGAGTTTGTTTCTCTAGCTGCATTACGCAGGGAATATGGTTGACACTTTGATGGAAAATAATATAACTAAGGGTTTCCGCCAATGAAATTTGAGGCTAGACTTGTACTAGAAATTCACCCAGACGCTAACTTTCTTGAGGTATCAAAAGACAATGCATGTGTAGTTGTTTTAGAGTTGCTAGACGACTTGATCTACGATACTGATGACATCATTCTAACAAACTGTGAGGTAAACACTTATGACTAAAGTATCTATTAATAATAAAGAGTATGAAACAGAAGGCATGACACCTGAGCAGATTGATCTTGTTAACTTACTTAACTTGGGTAAAAACTCTGTTACTTTACTTGATCATATTCTTAAGTGTACTAGTTCTGTGCAGCAGATGAAGACAGAGGAGCTTACAAGACTACTCGAAGTTAGGCCCACATTCCCGAATACATTGGGTGATCTGGTGGTAAGCTTAGACGACAGCACAAAATGATGAGTGATGTGGATCTCACAGCCATGGGCTACTACAGAATGATAGACGGAAATAAATATAGCGTCGATCCGTTTGAGTGTTACAGTGAATGGGTTGAGGGTAAGATTCTAACTAAAGGACATGATCGTTTAGTTGAGAATACCCTTGGACTTGTTGGTGAGTCAGGTGAAGTAGCTGAAAAGGTTAAGAAACTAATACGTGACAAGCACAAGTTTACTCCTGAGGAGATTGCTAAGGAGATAGGTGATGTCTTTTTCTATGGCGTAGCCCTTGGTATGATCTTTGGTTACGGACTTGGAGACATCATCAGACTGAACGTTGAGAAGTTAGATGGACGTGAAGCTAGGGGAACCCTAAGGGGCAGTGGCGATAACCGATAGACGTATAGAACAATACACAACAGAAAGAGAACAACATGAGCAACAATTATTTACCAACAGACTACCAATCATTTATACACAAGTCACGCTATGCACGTTGGCTGGACAAAGAGGGAAGGCGTGAGACTTGGGGCGAGACAGTATCAAGATACATGGAACACATAGTAACTCCTAATGCAGGTAGCAGTTCATATATCAGAGAGATTGAACAAGCTATACTGTCACTGGATGTTATGCCTAGTATGAGGGCATTAATGACAGCTGGTCCAGCAATGGCACGGGATAATACAGCTGGTTACAACTGTTCATACCTACCAGTAGATGACATAAAAGCTTTTGATGAGGCTATGTTTATCTTACTATGTGGCACAGGCGTTGGGTTCTCAGTGGAACGTCAATCAGTAAGTAAGCTTCCAGATATACCTGAGTTGTTTGATAGTGAGACATCTATCGTTGTTAAGGATAGCAAAGAAGGATGGGCTAAGTCTCTACGTCAATTGATTGCGCTCCTTTACAGCGGTGAGATTCCTAAGTGGGATGTCTCTCGTGTTCGACCTTCTGGTGCCAAGCTTAAGACCTTTGGTGGACGTGCATCAGGCCCAGCGCCTCTTGTTGATCTATTTAATTTTACTATCCGTACCTTCAAGGATGCACAAGGACGCAAGCTATCATCCCTTGAGTGTCATGACATCATGTGTAAGATTGGTGAGGTAGTAGTAGTTGGCGGTGTTCGTCGTAGTGCTATGATCTCCTTGAGTAATCTATCAGATGATCGTATGCGTCACGCTAAGTCAGGTGATTGGTGGAAGAACGATGTACAACGTGCCTTAGCTAACAACTCTGTGGCCTACACTGAAAAACCCGACAGCTTATCATTCATGCGTGAGTGGTTGTCACTAGTAGAGAGTAAGTCAGGTGAGCGTGGTATCTTTAACCGTCAGGCATCTAAGGTACAGGCAGCTAAGAATGGACGCCGTGATGCAACGTATGAGTTCGGAACTAATCCATGTTCGGAAATAATTTTGAGGCCGATGCAGTTTTGCAACCTAACAGAGGTAGTTGTACGTGCAACAGATAGCATTGGTGACCTAGAGAAGAAGGTTCGTATGGCTACCATCCTTGGTACTATCCAATCATCGTTTACTAAGTTTCCATACCTACGTAAGATATGGCAGAAGAACACAGAGGAGGAAAGACTGTTGGGCGTGTCAATGACAGGCATTATGGATAACCCTTTGATGACTATAAAGAATACTGGCCTGGAGAAAACACTTGAGCACCTAAAATCTATCGCCGTTATTACTAACGCTGAGTGGGCTGAGCGTCTTGGCATCCCTGTCGCTACTGCTATCAGCTGTGTTAAACCTTCGGGTACGGTATCACAACTTGTAAACTCCAGTTCGGGGATACATGCACGTCACTCATCCTATTATATTCGTACTGTTCGTGGTGATAACAAAGACCCACTGACACAGTTTATGTCAGACCAAGGTATACCTAATGAGCCTGACGTAACAAAGCCTGATCAGACTACCGTGTTTAGCTTCCCTATGAAAGCTCCAGCGGGTGCAATAGTTACTGCTGATATGTCTGCCATTGAACAGCTAGAGATGTGGTTAGCCTATCAACGATCATGGTGTGAGCATAAACCTTCGGTAACTATAAATGTTAAAAATGACGAATGGTTTGAAGTAGGAGCCTTTGTTTACAAGCACTTTGATGAGATGTCTGGTGTATCCTTCTTACCCTTTAATGAACACACATACCAACAGGCACCCTACCAAGAGGTAGAAGAGTTCGGTGAACCCACTGAGGTTTGGGGTAGGGACAACGACAGAAATGAAATATTGGTTGGGTATAAGCACACATACGACAGCTTACTAAAACTTATGCCATCTAGTATTGATTGGTCACTCCTCTCAGATTATGAAAAGGAAGACAACACTGCAGGTAGTCAGACACTAGCATGTTCTGGTGACAGCTGTGAGATTGTAGACCTAGTATAGGATGCACACCTAAGCATGTGTTTAAACTGCTACTTAACCACCCCTAGCTCAACTGGATAGAGCAAGTCACTTCTAATGACTAGGTTGCAGGTTCGAGTCCTGCGGGGTGGACCACATGTTAAGGAGTACTAAGATGGCCTACATTAAAAGAAATGCTCAGTCCTACCTCGAAGGCACAGCTTCTGAACAAGAGTTCGCTGCACTGAGGGGTGAAAACTATGTTCGTAAAGCCACCAAGGATGAGGATATAAGCCAGCACTGGGATCTCCTAGATAAAGAGTTTGGACGTATAGATGTTAAGGCAGCTAAACGTTTTTCTCGTTCAAGTGAAGTAACCTATACTATATGGTGGGAGTTAAAGACTGTTAAACGTCCTCCCAATTGGCAACCTACTAAGGGTTGGGGTGTACCTAACGGTGTTGATAGGTTCATTGCAGTAAGAGGTGAAGAAGCTTTCTACCTAGTAAACCCAGACGACATCTACCTAGACCTACAAAAGAGATGTACTGAGTACTACAAGGGTGACTTTGGACTCTATGGTCGAGCAGACCGTGGGGATCTTATGACTATACTACCACTAAGCTACGTAAAGGAAAACTCAAAGCATGTTGTCACTGTCTAATGAAGAGCCTCCGAAGAAGCAGACACGATCTAGGCGTAAGACTACGTACAAGGGTGCATCAGTCAAGCCTACGTCAGGTATAGTACCTCGTACAGACAAGCAGAGGGAACTAATAGAAGCTATAGGCGGTAGCAAACAGGTTCTAATCTTAGGTCCAGCTGGTACAGGTAAGACTTACGTGACAGCTACTTGTGCTGCTGATCTCTACACCCTCAAAGAGATAGATAAGATTGTCATCACTAGGCCACATGTAGCAGTGGGCAAGGACATTGGCTTTCTTCCTGGAACCCTTGAAGAGAAAGCTCAGCCTTGGGCCTTACCTGTTTTTGATGTACTAACGAAGCACCTAGGTAAGGGTGCAGTCGAAACAGGTTTAAAGGCAGGCAATATAGAAGTTGCTACCCTAGCTCTCATGCGTGGACGTAGCTTTGACAATGCCTTTATAATAGTAGACGAAGCCCAGAACATTGAGGTATCAGAAATCAAGATGCTGTTGACACGAGTGGGCGAAGGCAGTACAATCGTCCTCAACGGAGACATCCAGCAGTCAGACCTGAAGGGACAGAGTGGCCTAGCTAAGGTCATACACCTTTCAAAGAAGTACTACCTTGATGTACCCATCGTTGAGTTTGGTGTTGACGACATTGTGCGGAGTGGCATCTGTGCTGAGTGGGTCAAAGTATTTATGAAAGAAGGTCTGTAATGAAGCAAGAGTTCTGTAATGTCTGTGAGAGTTACTTACATGATGACAACACCTGCCCTGAGTGCGACACTGATCTTATTCCTAACTTTGATCCAGTCCAAAAACCTTACCACTACAACCACACAGATGGTATTGAATGTATTGAGTACATCAGACAGGTCTTAGGTATTGATGGGTTTGTAGCCTACTGTCGTGGTAACGTAATGAAGTACAACCACCGTGCCTTCTACAAGGGTAACCCCACAGAGGATATGAATAAGGCTGCATGGTATCTGAACCAAGCTAACTTAGCTCTCAAAGAAAAGCATAGGTAAACATGTCTGATCTATCAAAAAAGAAAACCCTTGAGCAAGAAGCCCAAGAGTTCGTTAACGTTAATAAAAATACTACGCTGTCCTTAGTACCGTTAGAGGAATACTATGCTGGATGTGCACTGTCTGGTCTGCTAGCATCTGGCAAGTACGTACGGTCAGACGATGTAGTAGATGAAGCTTATAGATATAGCAGCCGAATGCTTAACAATAAAAAGAAATAAACTTAGACTAAACCCCCAGCTAAACACTGGGGGTTTTTATTTATCTATTAACAATAGAGAACTTAGGTTGTTCTTCAGCTGCCTTTATCTGTTTAGCTGTATTCATAATAAACATACGCCTGTTTAACTCTTCTAGTATATCATCAGAGTCTGCTAGAAATTCTTCAGAAGTCTTGAAGTCAAAGTTTTCTAGTTGCTGAACAGCACGATTAAAGTATTCAGCACCCACTTCTTTACGCTGTAACTCGTAGTTGTTACGTATAAAGCCTCTGGCTTGTATAGGTCTTTCTGTCATTATATTGTTGAATGACTCAGTTATAATTTCCCTTTGAGAACTGATGAAGTTCTTCATAAAATCTTCTAGTGCTTTTTTCTTTATTTCACTAGATCTTTCACTTAGGTTTGCGTCAGAAGATATTTCGTCGTAGGTATTATTGTTACCAGCCTTAATTTCTGCACTCTGTCTCCACTCCTTAAATGCTTTTGGCATACTGTTGGCTAGTTTAAACCTAAGAACGTAGTCAATCGCTGCGTTAGGTGCTGACCTGTTACTATAAACTTCATACTCTTCTATGTACAACTTATTCATTTCACGTTGTAGCTCTGTCATAGGGGCATTTTGTTGTAAGCCAGATATTTGTTTAAGCAATGGGTTCATCTTACCGATAGGTGCAGGGTTAAAGGGTGAGTAGTAGTCAATGTCATTATTAGGGTTTTTGCTAAAAGATTGTGTGTACTGCAGTGTATCAGAATCCATCAACATTCTTGTAGCTTGACCAAACAGTGTTTGATAACTCCCTCTTTCACCCTTCATACTTTTAGGTAAGTCTTTATCGCTTGTTGCTGACCCTGCCCCCATGTTAGCAACTGGTCCGATACCATCAATGTCTCTTACGTATGGTGTCCCAGCTGCTTCGTAAGAGAACTGGCCAGTGATGTCTCTAGCTAGTGTACCAGGATAGGTAAAGGTAGCCGCTATATTACCTAATTGTTTCTGTAAGTTTTCTGTAATGTTTCCATCTTTTATAGACTTAACTGTTTCTTCAGCTAATGAAAAATCAATACCTAGGTCACCTAAACCACCTAAAACTGCACCAGTTTCTTTTAGGGTTTTCCATTTGGATGGTAGAGTTAGACCTTCATTGTGTCTATAGAGTAAGTCACCTAAAAACATAGGTGCAATTAGAAAGCCAGCTGATGGAGCTAGGTCAGCGTCACCACCTACTGCTGTTTCCATAGATCCGTAATCTACTTCACCCTCTTTTTCCCTAGCAAACATGTAACCTAGGCCAATAGCCACCGTACCAGTTAATTGTCTAACCATCCTGTCTTCGTTAGACTTAAACGCATCACCACCTATATTTATGCCTGCCTTTTTTAGTGCTGGTACAACAGCACCAAGTATCGGTGTGTAGTCTGCAATCATCTCTATGTGGTTAGCTACATATCGTGGGAAGGGAACACCCAAGACTGCAGAAATAAGAAAAGGATACTTCTGGTTTAAGGCGGATACCTGCCTAGCTCTTATGCCAAATTGAGATTCATCCCCTTCGTATGTACGCTGCATTGTAAATCTGTTTGCATCATCCACAGACTTAGCCATAAAACCATCTGGTAGATTGTCTAAGCGTCCACCCTTCTCAAGAAAGTCTTTCACTGTAAGACCAAGTGTCTCATCTCCCAAATCACTCAGTTGTCTGTCTAGGCTTGAGAACAATGCACCTTCCTTAAAGGCAGTATCAAAAGATGTGTTCACAAGGTTAACCAAGCGACCTGCTTTAGCCATACGTGAGGTACTTTGTGTACCTACTTCCATACGTAGTGTGTTATAGAATGTCTTAGTATACTCCTCAGGCATCTGCTCTAGGAATGCATCACGAAGAACCTCAGCTGTTGCGTTGTCGAAAGACATACCTCTAACAGTAGACGACATACGCCTAACTAAATTGGTAGGCTTTCCTTGAACACCTCTTATCATTCCCCTGAAAAACTCATCAGATATATCAACAGCAGCCAGCAACGCAGTTGAAGTAACGTTACGTGCAGTCGTAGTAAACTGAGAAGTCATAAATGCAATACGCATTTGATCAGCATCTTGAAGAAAGTTATAGAACTTAGTTCCAGCTGTTCTCTTAGTAGAGTTCTTTATTACTTCACTAGACATTTCAGCAACAGCTTGATCATCAAAGGATGATAGCCCATGCTTAGCAAGAGTATTTATGTCCATACCTACACGAGTTGCACTGTCAGCTGCCTCTTCAGAGGCTGATCTAAATGTTCTGCCAGCTTTCTTTGTTGCCTTAGCTATCCTTGATTGCTCAGCTAGTATTTTACCTGCGCGAGACACGTCAGCCAAGTAGACGTAGGACATCTGCTGCCTAGTCAGGCCATAGTCACTCCTTATTTTCTCTAAAGTACTAATCTGCAAACCAGAGTCAACAGATGGATCATCTAAAAGCCTGGCTACAGTAGAAGTAATTCTTTCGTTAGGCTTCACTTCAAATGCATTTACAATATCAATTGTTGCAGCGGTTATGCTTCTTATAGTGTCCATCGACAAGCCAGATGACAGTTCACCTTTGGTATCTAGGTCAGAGATACCTTTAAGTATTGTTTCACCCATCGCCACACGGGTAGGGTCTAGTGGCTCAAGGATATTAGAACTTCTGTCACCCGCTCTCGCAGCTAAAGTAGCTTCAAGATCAACAATCCTACCTGTCGCAAGACTCTTTTGCTCTGCTGAAGCACCATCAATAGTTTTTTTGGCTTTCTCAGCTGCCTTCTTACGAGCTTCTTCTGTAGATATAGCCATCTTTGCAGCAAGTTCAGACTTATTAAATACCTTTGCTCCCGTTAGAGCACCACCACCACCACCTAACACAGCGCCAAATAGTCCTGATATACCAGCTTCTTTTGCTAGGTCAGCAGCAGAGTATTCATAACCTTCTATTAGTCCTTCTCTTGTCTCGCCTGCGCCGTAAGCAGTAACACCACCTATAGCAGACTCAGCTACAAAACCAGTTCCCACACCCTTTAGAGTATTCTTTACAACACTCTGCTTCAGGGTATCCTTTACAACACTCTGCTTCAGGGTATCCTTTACAACACTCTTCTGTATGCTTGAGCGAACAAGCATTTGAGTACCCTTCGTTGCAGCCTTGGCACCTAGTTTACCCAGACCAAGACTCCCTATACCTACGTAGGTAGAAGGGGCTGATATAGTGCCATAGATGTAATCACTAGCGCCATCAAAGAATCCTGTACCTACACTGTCAGAGTTATCCCAAGCCTGTATTAAGTTACCAAAAGACTCTTTTCCCTTTCGGTTTGCAGTCTTATCGTTTACGTAGTTAAGATCCATAAGTGCTGTAACTTCGTTAGAGTTTTGAAAACGCATGTGAGTAATAAACTCTTCTGTAAGACCTTCAAAGCCTGCTTCCTTCATTTCTTCTCTAGACTTTTTGTATCGACCACCACTAAAGAATTGAACTAAGTCAACTTGAAAGTCATAGTCATCCTTCAAGTCCATGAAGGCACCGTCTTTTACACGCTCAATATATTCAACCATTGTCTTTATACAATCCTAAAACTTATTTAATATGATCCCATATCAAGTGGATTAGTTGAAGTAGTTACTTCTTCAACTACACTTGGTGTCACACCATTATCCAGTGGTTCCTCATCAGAACCTTCACCAGCTATTGTTGGAACGGCTGGCTCAAAGTTAGGGTCTGCTGATATTACGTATTCATTAACCTTAAGACCTGCATCAGATTGTAACTTCAGGTTTCTTGCCATAATATCAATAGAAGCTTTCCAATCACCAACCATGCTAGGGTCGTAGTAACTTTCTTCTATTACCTTATTCATCTTGTTAAACAGGTCTTGAGCAGCTTCTTTATCTTCCCCTTTAAATCTTACATCCTCACCATTATTGCTGTAAGTAAATGTGCTTTCCTTAAAGAAACCTTCTGTTCTTTGAGCAATAAGTTTATCAACACCAGCCCTTTGTGTGGTTCCGTAGTCTCCGAAGGGGCGTGAACTTAAGCCCAGAGAACCAAAGTTTAGACCTCCAGCACCACCACCCGCCATAACATCAGAGTATAATTCTGTAGCTTTCTTTAAAGAATCTGGGTCAGCACTAAAGATAGCGTTAACAAACTCATCTTCAAACTCAGAAGTACTACTAAAGTTAAGATCGCCTTGTGCTATGTAGGCTAGTGCCGCTGCTTGCTGTTCCTCTGGCTTATCCTCAAGTGTTTGCAGAACCATATCACTCATTAGAGTAACTTTTTCTCTATTGTATTTACCCTTTGATTTTAGTTCAGAGATACGACTTAGCTGCTCAGATAACTCACCAGTGGACTCAAGAAGATAAGCAGCCTTCTTAGAAAACCCCTCACCCATCGCCTTTTTAATTAAAGTTTTACGAGCAGCAACAGTCTTTGATCTTGCAGCCCTATCTGTTTGATACGAAGTAAAGAGCCATTGTCTTTTTTTATCATTTAGTTCTTGGACGCGAGCTGCAACCAGAGCTTCTTTATCCATTTCAGACCTAGCGTAGGCACCAAGACCCATCTGAAACCCAAGTTTACTTACCATTATTCTGTCCTCTACTCATTAACCCAGCTGGCTTACTCTCTGTAACCTCTTCTTCTACTTCTTCTACTTCTTCATCACTATCTTCTGGACTACTAGCAGCTATATCGCTAGACACCATGTCAGATATATCTGATACCATTTGATAACCAATGTCCTGTTCATCCTCTGGCGTATCATCTAAAGCTTTACGAAGCATAGTATCAACACGGCTTTTCTGTACCTCTTTTTTCTCGTCTTTGTTGGAAAAGGTTTCTTTAAAATCAATCTCAGCTTCAAGGGCAGTAGACGTAATGTACTCCTGTACTACACTAGAAATAACATAGCTAACGTCTACGTTATGTATACCCTGTGCAACCCCTGTTGTAAGCATGGCTTGAGCTAGTATATCAACTGGTAGTCCTACCTCTAGTGTATGCAATATATTGTCTAGGATTTCTGGGTTAGCAATACGTTCTAAGTAATACTCAACAGCCTCATTTGGATCAGAGATCTCAGGTGGCCTCTCCATGATTGCATTTCTTGGCTCTCTAGCGAGAGACTGTCCTGGTATTGGTCCGTCCATTTTTATTTACCTTTATTATAGTATGCGTCAATACTAGCCAATGTTATGTCACCATCTTTAGCAGAGCGCCAACCTGGATTAGCGTTCCACTCAGGAGAGTCTTTAGCATACACTACTGTATTGACTGGAGATCCTTTTAATTTTTTGGCTAGACCTGGGGCAGCTTGCATCAATCCTAATGATACGCTTCCATCGTAGTTCCAACGATCCAAGTACTTACCGTACTCAGCTACTTGTTCACTTGGTGACATTGTTGTAAGGTTATCGTAGTCAATACCTGCTTCTTCTGAAGCCACTACTCCAAGTGCAAATAAAGACTTATAACCGCCTGCATTAGAGGCTGTAGGGTCCCATGCACTCTCTCCATTAATAATACCGTATATTTTATTTGGTGTTGTATTATGTTTCTTTGCTAGATTTTTAACTGCACTTATAAAGTTAGGATCGTTTGTAGTCTCAGCTAGTTTTTCAGCTAACTCAGAAAGATTTATATTAGAAGTTGTATTCTTACTAGACTTTACTTCAGAAACTTCAGCGCCTTTAACTTCAGGTATCTCAGTTTCTTCCTGTATAACTTTCGTAAACACATCCATGTCGGATTGAACATTTCCTCCTTGAGTTTTCTGAGTGTTTGCGTTTATTGGTTCAAAACTTAAGGCATTTTCCATAAGTGCTCTAGTTCGTTTACTATTGTTTTTATTCTGAGCTACACTTTTAATTGCATTTACCCTAGCACCTAACCCTTTACCAGTGTTAGCTGCACCAGTATTAGTAGAACCAACTGATGATATCTTCGATACTTTTCCAAAACGCTCTAGTGGGAATGCCATTTTATATACCTTTATTTCTTGTAACTTTATTAAAATAGTTTACTAAGAAGCCATTGTGTTGTTGCAGATTCAGACTCTAGCTCAGCTTTAAGTATTGCTG
>Ga0307995_1000778_pt1 | contig 20983 bp, 21 predicted proteins | sample EllFjometagen262_FD_203132 | JGI IMG/M metagenome (GOLD analysis project Ga0307995, IMG submission 203132) | Marine microbial communities from Ellis Fjord, Antarctic Ocean - #262 | ecosystem: Environmental > Aquatic > Marine > Unclassified | place: Southern Ocean | collected 2014-11-02 | reverse complement strand
GTCGTCTTTGAAATATCCATAATAAGTGTTTTTTTTCTTGGTCCATAAGCATGAATAAGTTTACTGTTAGATAGTGCTAAAGCAACATGACCTTTCCAATAAATAATGTCATTTTTTTTTATGTATTGTAAATTAATATTTTTTTTAAAAAACTTAATTTGTTGTCTGGTGTCTCTTGGACAAAACCTGTTATTAAAATTTAAACAAACCTGGATTAAAGCTGAACAATCAATACCGTTAAAGGTTTTTCCGCCCCATTTATATTTTATGTCTTTAAATATTTTAATATTTTTAAAAATATTTTTATCTTTATATTTATTAGGTTTTATATTTTTTGTTTCAATCCATTTATTTTGAAACTTAGAAAATTTTGAAGATATTTTTTCTACTTTAATTTTAGAAACATATGAAAGTTTCCCGATTTTTTTTTTAAAATTAGCGTTTTTATAAATATTTGCAGATAAGACAGAAACTTTGTGTGTTGATTTTAAATATGGAATAAATTTTTTTTTTTTAATATAACCTGTATATCCATCTTCTTTTATTTTTATTTTTAGCCATTTTGAGGATTTATTAATTATTCTAAAACTTTCTCCGTAAATCATTTGCGTAACTATTTTTGACTTAGGCGAATTCTTTTCATAGAGGTTAGCTACAGGATAGTTGTTTGTGTAATATTTATTCATTTAGATTGATTTTTTTTCTAATTAAAAATAAGCAAAATAAAGATGGAATTACCATTAGTGCAGTAATAATAAAAAATATAATCCAATCTCCATTTAACCAATCAACCACCATACCAGAAGAGGAAGCAAAAAGAGTTCTTCCCGCGGTCCCTATAGATGCAAGCAAAGCATACTGTGTTGCTGTATAATTTCTGTCTACCAAAGCCGAGATAAAACCCACGAATGCAACCGTAGCAAATGCAGCAGCTAAATCATCTATTAGTACGGTGAATGCAAACAAAAATTCAGAATTACCATACCAAGCCAAAACAGAGAACATAACGTTCGTTAGTGCCATTAAAATACCTGACAGAAACATTGCTTTAATTAAACCCATGCGAACCGCAAATAAACCACCTAACAAAGTAAACGTAACAGTAGTTATCCAGCCAATTCCTTTTGAGTATAAAGCTATATCAGTTTTAGAAAAGCCAATTTCTTTATAAAATACTAATGACATTCTTCCAAGAAAGGCTTCACCAATTTTAAATAAAAAAATAAAACCTAATATAGAAAATGCCACACCAAGTGTATTCTTTTTAAAAAAACTAAGTAGTGGGTTAATTACTGTGCTGTAAAGCCAAGCAAATATTTTAATAAAATTATTAGAAGTTCCAATTTTATTTATTATTTCTTGGTCAGCTAATTTTTGTAACTTTATTTTATCTCTGGAATTTTTTTCTGGAATAAAAAATAAACCTATACTGCAAAGCATGATAATTCCTGAAAGGATCAAAAAAGATATCTGCCAATAATTTTCTACACCTTGTTTTTGAAGCATATCAGCACTAATTAAAGATACTAAACCTCCAATTTTGTAACCAGTCCACCAGCCTACTACTGAAATTGCCGCACCAGCCGATAGCATATCTTTTTCATCTTCTCCTATTTGTTCAATTCTTAAAGCATCAATCGTTATATCTTGAGTTGCAGATGATATTGCAATTCCTAATCCTACTGCAATCACTAACCATAAGTTTTTACTAGGGTCTAAAAAGCTCCAGGCTAGCAAAGAAATAAAAATAATACTCTGCATTAGAATTATCCAAGATTTTCTGTGACCTATTTTTTTGGATAAAATTGGTAAATGTAATCTATCAATTAAAGGGGCCCATAAAAAATTAATAGCATAGACCCCAAAGATTAATCCAGCCCAGCCAATTGTTGTTCTGCTTAGATCATTTTCTTTTAACCATAAGCTTAAAGCACTACCTATTAATACCCATGGAAAGCCACTCATTATACCCAGCAATAAAATCCTTAACATTCTTCGATCTGCGTATGGCTGTAAAAATTTTTTAATGTTCATTTAATTTCTCCAAAATGATGGAAAGAATAATATTAAGACTGCAAACAACTCCAATCTACCAAGTAACATTCCAAATGATAGTATCCATTTAGAAACTTCAGGAACTGATTTAAAATTTCCATTGGGACCAATCATTTCCCCAAGTCCAGGACCTACATTTGAAATAGATGTTGCGGCACCAGAAATAGCAGACAAGAAATCAAGACCAGTTATAGAAAGTAACATAGCTGTTAAAATAAATATAAATAAATATGCAAACACAAAAATTATTACTGAATTCATATAGTTATCAGTAATTTTTTGTTTATTATATTTTAAAATAAATACACTATTTGGATAAATTAATTTTTTTATCTGATTATTTAAGAATAAAAAAAGCAATTGAAATCTAAATATTTTTATTCCACAAGCTGTTGATCCTGCACAGCCACCGATAAACATTAAAAAAAGAAAAAATATTAAAGGGAATTTACCCCATAAGCTAAAATCATTGGTCACATATCCGGTGCCGGACAGTATAGAAACAACGTTAAAGGAAGCTATTCTAATCTTTTCAATTATTAAAATATTATTATTGGTAAAGAATAAATACAAAAACATAATGAAAGCAGACAAAAGAAAAAGATAAATTAATCCCTTAATTTGGATATCTTCAAAGAAAATTTTTTTATTTCCTTTAATAAATTTTAGATAAGTTATGAACGGAATACTTCCTAAAATAATAAATATTGTTGCGACTATTTCTATATTTGAGTTGTTAAAGAAACCAATAGAATCATTATGAGTTGAGAAACCTCCGGTAGCAATAGTAGTCATTGCATGCGCTATGCTATCAAATAGACTCATACCTAGAACTTTATAAAAAAAGGCACAAAAAAAAGTTAAAACTAGATATGTTGAGATTATAATAAATGCTATTTGAGAAGTTCTTGGGAGAATCTTTTCTGGTTTGTCTGAACTTTCTATTTTAAATAATTGCATTCCTCCAACTTTTAAAAGAGGAAGAACAGTAATAGCCATTACAATTATTCCAACACCTCCGAGCCATTGCATAATAGCTCGCCACACTAATATACTTTTTGGTGATGTTTCTAAATTTGTAATAACGGTGGATCCTGTAGTTGTTATACCAGACATACTTTCAAAAAATGAATCACTCAGTGAAAAATTTATATCCGAAAAAATAAAAGGTAATGCGCCAAAACTTGCAATAGCGACCCAAGCTAAAGTTGAAAATAAAAACGTCTGCTTAAGATTTAACTGATAATCTTCTTGTAAGTTTGCTAAAACAAATAGCGTACCTATTAGAATAGTTATAAACGAAGATGACAGAAAGCTATGACTATTTTCTTCATAGAATATTTGAACCCAATAAGGAACCAGCATAAACAGACCTAAAACAATCAACAAAGTCCCGATTATAAAAAAAACTGTTTTATTTGAAGTCATGGTAAAAAATAGATTATTTAAATATTCGCAAAATTCAACTTATTATCTTGTAATTATATCTGTATTTTATCTATAAAATTTAATAAACCACTCTTATGCTTGATGTTAATTTAATTCAATCTACTTCTTCATGGCCATTTGTTGAAATTAGAAAACTTTTAAAAGATAGAAAAGACCTAATAAAATCTAAAAATAAAATTATTTTTCAAACTGGGTATGGGCCAAGTGGTTTACCACATATTGGTACTTTTGGAGAAGTGGCAAGGACTAGTATGATGATTAATGCACTTCATCATATTCAAAAAATTGACACGGATCTTATAACTTTTTCGGATGATATGGATGGTTTAAGAAAAGTACCAGAAAATATTCCAAACAGTCAGGTTCTTCTTGAAAATCTTGGCAAGCCCTTAACCAGTGTTCCAGACCCATTCAATAAGTTTGATAGTTTTGGAAAACACAACAATGAAATGCTTAAAGATTTTTTAAATAAATTTAATTTTAAATTTAATTTTAAAAGTTCTACTGAAAATTACAAAAGTGGAAAATTTAACGAGTCATTGATGCGCGTTTTAGAAAAATATGAGGAAATAATGGAAATTATTTTACCAACACTTAGAAGTGAGCGAAAAAAAACATACTGTCCTTTCTTGCCAATATGTCCAACAACAGGAAAAGTTTTAGAGATACCATTGTTAGAAATGAATAAAAAAAATGGTACAGTTATTTTTGACAACAATGGAAAAAAATTAGAAACAGAAATAAAAAATGGCAATTGCAAACTTCAATGGAAAGTTGATTGGGCTATGCGCTGGTTTACTTTTGATGTTGACTTTGAAATGTATGGAAAAGATTTAACGGAAAGCGCCATATTATCAAATAAAATTTGTAGAACACTTGGAAAAAAACCTCCCAATGGATTTGCTTATGAGCTTTTTTTAGATGAAAAAGGAGAAAAAATATCAAAATCAAAGGGTAATGGTATTTCGATAGAGCAGTGGTTAAGATATGCATCACCTGAAAGCTTATCTCTCTATATGTATCAAAACCCCACAAGAGCAAAAAAACTCTATTCTGAAGTAGTGCCAAAGGCTGTTGATGAATACCTTTCTTTAATTGAAAGTTTTCCCAAACAAAAGCCTAATGAACAGTTATTAAATCCTGTTTGGCACGTGCACAGTGGCAATCCTCCAAAAGAAAAAATAGTTATGTCTTTTTCAATGCTTTTAAATTTAGTCGGATCGAGTAATGCGGAAAATAAAGAAATTTTATGGAAGTTTATACAAAGATTTCATCAAGATATTAAACCAGAGAATTATCCAATACTTAATGAATTAACTAAATTTGCTATCAATTATTTTAAAGACAAGGTGGAGCCAAATAAGAGATATAAATTACCTGACACAAATGAGAAAAATGCTCTTATAAATTTAGCAAAAAAATTAGAATTAGTTACTCAAGATTTTAAGCCAGAAGACATTCAAACCATTATATATTCTACTGGAAAAGAAAATGGATATGAAAAAAAATTAAGAGAATGGTTTATATTAATTTACGAAGTTCTTTTCGGTAGTAAAGATGGACCTAGAATGGGTTTTTTTATTAGCTTTTTTGGCATTAAAGAAACAATTAAATTGATTAACAAAAAAATTAAAGAAAATTAAATGTTTTCATTTTTAAGACCTTATATTTTTACACTAGACCCGGAAGCTGCCCACGATTTAGCAATTAAATCTTTAAAACTAAATTTTTTACCAAAAAGTTTTTTTCAAGTTGAAAATGAGGAAATGCTCTCAACTGAATTATTTAAAAAAAAACTAAAAAACCCAATTGGATTAGCAGCTGGTTTTGACAAAAGCGCCGAAGTATACAACTCTTTATTTAAATTCGGCTTTGGATTTGTTGAGGTGGGGACAATCACACCAAGAAGACAATTTGGCAATCCAAAACCTCGAGTATTTAGGCTTGAAAAAGATAAAGCATTGATAAATAGATTGGGGTTTAACAATGATGGCATAGACACAGTTTCCCATCGTTTAAAAGAAAATAGACCTGATGAATTTTTGGGTATTAATATAGGCCCAAATAAAGACACAAAAGATAAAATTTTAGATTTCTTAGAATGTTTTAGTAAATTAAATAAATTTGCTGACTATATAACCGTTAACATCTCTTCCCCAAATACGACAGGTCTAAGAGATTTTCATGAGGAAAAATTATTATTTGATCTTTTGAGCAAATTATCAGAACTTAAAAAAAAACAAAAAATTGTATGTCCTGTGGCTTTAAAACTTTCTCCGGACATTAAAGAAAGTGAAATTTCTAATATCAACGAAATGATATTAAAGTTTAAAATTGATGGAGTAATATTAACCAACACTACAAATCAAAATAGAGACAACTTACTAAGTGACTACAAAAATGAAGCTGGGGGATTATCTGGTCTGCCAATAAAAAATTTATCATTAAAACTTATTAAAAGTTTTTATAAACTCAACAAAGGCAAGACACCCATTATTGGAGTAGGGGGTATTGATAGTGGACAAAGTGCTTTTGAAAAAATAGCAGCTGGAGCTACAGCAGTTCAGCTTTATACAGGAATGGTTTATAATGGTCCTGGAGTAATTAAAGACATTAAAAAAGAATTAATTGAAATCTTAAAAAAAGAAAAAATAAAAAATATTCAGCAGGTTATTGGTATTAATTCTTAATTTTTTTTGAATACCTAAAGTGATGAATTAGTTCTCTAATATAGGAAAAAATAAATCCTACAAAAACAACTAACACCACAGACAGAGAAGCATAAGCAACAGGAGCATTTTTTGCTAAGTTAATTATTGAAAGAGTTAAATCAGAAATAGTCTCAGGTGTAGGTATGTTTGTTAAAACATCAACACCTTTATTAAAAACAAATGTTTCTACACCCATAAAAATTCCAACTGCTATTAATAGAACAGCTAACAAAGCTTTATATTCTGATGCATTTAATTTTTCAGAAATCTTTAGCCCAACATGTAAACCAATGATTGATCCAAACAATAGAAAAGAAACTAACACAAGGTCTATAGATTTAAATTGTACAGCATGTGCTATGACGACAAATCCTGTGATAAAAATGGTCACGAATAAAGATGTTCCTGGAATTAATTTAGTAGGCATTCCAATTAAATAAATCATCGCAGGAACCATTAGGAAAGCCCCACCGATGCCCATGATTGATGCAAACAAACCAACAATGAATCCTAAGATAATTGGTGTTAGCGCACTTTCGTACAATTTAGATTTACTAAATCGTATTCTAAAAGGAAGACCATGAATCCAATAATGTGTATGTAGTTTTTTTTTGACTAAAATTTTTTTTTTTAATTCACTTACTTCTTTAACTCCTTCAACAAAAATAAGCGTTCCAATAATTGCTAGTAAGTAAACATAAGCCAAAGCTATAATTGTGTTAATGTTACCAACTTCTCTTAGATATTTAAAAATTTGCAGTCCTACTACAGCTCCAGCCAACCCGCCAATCACAATCATAAAACCCATTTTATAGTCAAGAGTTTTCTTGTACCAGTGAGTTGTTGCTCCAGAAACAGATATACCTAAAATATTATTAGCTACATTTGCAACAGCATAAGTTGCTGGTATTCCCAGAAAGATTAGAATAGGAGTCATTAAAAAACCCCCACCTATACCAAATATTCCTGACAAAACACCAATGCCAAAACTTAAAAGTAAAATTGTGACAATACTAATTTGAACTTGCGCAATAGGTAAGTAAAAGTCCATTAAATCTCATATTATTTGATTGTTTAATTGTCAATCTAGATATATTAACTTGACCAGAGTAAACACACGAATTATACCACTGAAACAAAATTATTTATGTCAAAAAGATGCGAACTTACAGGAGTATCACCTTTAAAGGGTAATAATGTTAGCCATGCTAACAATAAGACCAAGAGAAGATTCTTGCCAAATTTAAAAAAAGTAACCTTTATAAGCGATAAACTTAAAAAAAATGTTACATTAAAAGTGACTAATGCAGCAGTACGTTCAGTTGATTTTAAAGGCGGTCTTGACCAATATCTTAAATCAGTAAAAAAACAAAAACTTTCTAGAAAAGCACAAAAATTAAAAATCAGCATCAACACACCTGCTTAGTTGTCAGTGAATAAATCACAAGGTAGAAATTTATTTATAACACTCTCAATCATAATGGGAGTAGTTATTATCATTTCAAATTATCTAGTTCAATTTCCAATTAATAAATTTAATTTACAAGACGTATTAACTTATGGGGCTTTTAGTTATCCCATAACTTTTTTAATTATAGATTTAGCAAATAGAAGATTTGGGAAAAAAGAAGCTAGAAAATTAGTTTATATTGGTTTTGGTGTAGGAATTTTATTAACAATGTTAATCTCAACAAATTTTCAGGATATAATTTCAATTAGAATAGCAGCAGGTTCAGGTATAGCTTTTTTAGTTGCTCAATTAATAGATATAGAAATCTTTCAGCGTTTAAGAAATAAAGTATGGTTTGTAGCACCAATAACTTCATCTGTCGCAGGTTCAATCATAGATACCTTTTTATTTTTTTCTATTGCATTCCTAGGAACAGGTGTTGCGTGGGTAACTCTTGCATTTGGAGATTTATTTGTAAAGTTTTTAATGGCCCTTTTAATGTTAATTCCATTTAGATTATTAATTTTTAAAATAAGAGACCTAAATGAAAAAAAATATACAGCTTAGTGCATCTTTCTTTTTTTGGTTTTACTAAATAAATCAGTTAATTGATTTATCATAACATCCCCAAGATCTTGTACATCAGCAATTTTAATTGCTTTGTTATAATACCTAGTAACATCATGACCAATACCAATCGCAAGTAATTCAACTGAAGAATTTTTTTCTATCCATTTTACCGTCTGTTTTAAATTATTTTCTAAATAGTCACTTGTATTTGCAGATAGAGTTGAGTCATCGACAGGAGCCCCATCAGATATAACCATTAATATTTTTCTCTCCTCTTTTCTTATAAGAACTTTATTGTAGGCCCATTTCAATGCCTCCCCATCAATATTTTCTTTTAGCAAACCCTCTTTCATCATAAGACCCATATTATTTTTAGACTGTCGCCACGGTGTGTCCGCTGATTTGTAAACAATATGTCTCAAGTCGTTTAACCTTCCAGGAAATAATGGCTTTTGGTTATCCAGCCATTCTTGTCTACTTTGCCCACCTTTCCAGTGTTTAGTAGTGAATCCCAATATTTCAACTTTTACAGAACATCTCTCCAATGTTCTTGATAAAATATCTGCACAAATTGCAGCTACTGAAATTGGTTTTCCTCTCATTGAACCAGAGTTATCAATTAAAACAGTAACCAATGTGTCTTTAAATTTAACATCCTTCTCTTTTTTGAACGAAAGGGAGTTTAGAGGGTCTGTAATAATTCTTGTTAGTTTCGAGGTGTCTAACGCTCCTTCTTCTAGGTCAAAATCCCACGATCTGTTTTGTTTTGCTAATAATTTTCTTTGTAGTTTATTTGCTAATTTAGAAATAAAATTCTTCAACCCTAATAATTGTTGGTCAAGGCTTTGCCTTAAACGTAAAAGCTCTTCTTCACTCTCCAATTCCTCAGCATTAATTATTTCATCAAATTTTTTTGTATAGAACTTATATTTTGAATCTCCAAAGTTCTTGCTGCTCTCATTATTAGTGTTGGAAGAATTTAAAGATTTATTTTCATCTTCAATCTCAATTTCACTGTCAATTTCAGAGGACAATTGATCTAAATCAACAAGACTAGCATCAGCCGATATATCATTATTTTCTGAATTATTCGAGTCTTGCTCATTTTGTTCATTCGATTTATTTTCTAGGTTATCAGAGTTCTTTTGATTGTCATCTTTTCTTTCAGATTCAACGCTTTCATCAATTTGTATCTGAGAAATTATTTGAGAAATTAAAGAATTAAATTTTTTTTGATCAAAAATTGAATCACTTAGTAAAGTCAATTTACTATTCAATTTTGTATCTAACTTTTTTTTATATTTTTTATATTTATTTTCTGCTTTTTTATCTTTGTCTAATTTAAGCATTTTATTTCTCAAATAATTTTCAAAAGCATCTACAAATTCATAATTACTATTTTTATACTCATTTTTCTGTTTATCTTTATCCCTATAATACTGATCTAAATTTTTCTTTATGCCCTTAAAGTAAGAAGATCCAATATTTTCGTATCGAATTTTTTCCGCCGAAGCGTATAAAAGTTTTGAAATAATACCCTTAGGTTCAAAAGAATTGTAAATATTAATATCCGAACACCTCAATTTTAAAGCTTCAGAATCTGCCAAAGCTCTTGTCTTGAAGTAATCAATCTTACTATCTATGTTTTGTACGTCTGGAAGATTAACAATGTTTGCATTTTTTTTTTTTATCTCATTTCCAAAAGTAACATCAATATTTTGGTCACCAGTAATTGATTTTATTGTAGAAGTGATTGCTTTTTTAAAATTTTCTAAATTTTCAACTTTTTTTTCCATCTAAGAAATTGTAACATTTACAGAAGACTCTGGAAGCTCTTCACCGAAACATCTTTGATAGTATTCAGAAATAATTTTTTTTTCTGTCTCATCACATTTGTTTAAAAAGGTTAATCTAAAAGCATACCCATGGTCTTTAAATATATTAGTGTTTTCTGCCCAGTGAAGAACCGTTCTTGGACTCATGACAGTCGATATATCACCATTTATAAATCCTTTTCGGGTTAAATCCGCGACCTTTATCATATTAGAAATTTTTTCTTTCCCTTCTTTAGTGCTATAATTTTTATTTTTTGTCAGGACTATTTCTAATTCTTTTTCAAATGGTAAATAGTTAAGAGTCGTAACAATATTCCATCTATCCATTTGACCTTGATTAATTTGTTGAGTTCCGTGATACAACCCAGTCGTATCACCAAGGCCAATTGTATTTGTGGTTGCAAACATTCGAAAATAATCGTGTTGAGCGATTACTTTGTTTTTATCAAGCAAAGTAAAGTTACCCTCACTTTCAAGGATTCGTTGAATGACAAACATAACATCAGGTCGGCCTGCATCGTATTCATCAAATACTAAAGCAACTGGATTTTGTATGGACCAGGGCAAGATTCCTTCTTTAAATTCAGTAACTTGTTTGCCATCTTTTAAAACAATAGCATCTTTACCAATTAAATCTATTCTACTAACGTGACTATCAAGATTAACTCTCACGCATGGCCAATTTAATCTTGCAGCCACTTGTTCAATATGAGTAGATTTTCCAGTACCATGATAACCTTGAATTAGAACTCTTTTGTTAAAAGCAAAACCAGAAAGAATAGCCAAAGTAGTATCCCTATCAAACTTATAATCTTGATCAATTTTTGGTACAAACTCATTTTTTTTTGAAAATGCTTCTATATTCATCTCAGTATCTATACCAAAAGTTTGTTTTACTGATATTTTAATATCTGGTTTTTTTAATGATGTTAAATCTGTCACTTTTTTTTACCTATGGTCATTTTAAGTTGACTGTATGCTAAAGTAATTTTTTTTAGCTTATCTTCAAATTTTCTACTACCCTGATTTTTATCAGGATGATATTTCTTTACAAGAGTTTTAAACTGTTTTTGAATTTCCTCCCATTTAGCGTCATATTTTAGTTCCATAGCATCAAATGCATCCCTGTCCGTATTACTTAATTGAGTCCTTTTATACTCGTTAAAACTTTCAGATTTAAAAATATTTATCTTATCTTCTAATGCGTTGTTCCAAAGAATATTAAAAAAATTATCCGATGAACCAAAGCTTTTTGTAGCTTTGTGCCACGTAAGATCTGATTTAACAAAAAACTCAACTTCTTGGTCAGTCATATTTGAAAAATAATTCCATTTTTTATTAAAAATTTTAATATGCTCTAAGCAAAGGAGTCTATATTTTTTACTATTATCTTTTTCTACAGGCGCTTTATAGTCACCAGTTTGATCACAATTCTCCCAATCACAAATAATTTTCATATTAAAAAAATAGTTATATAGTAAATTGAAATTATATGAATGATTTTTTAAAGTTTATAGAGAATAAAATAAAAAATAATATCAAGATTGAAAGTATTTTTATAATAGATAATAGCGCATTACACAAAAAACATAAATTTTTTGATTCTGAGAAATACCACTTGAGTTTAAAAATCGAATCAAGATACTTAAATTCTTTAAATAAGGTCAAGGCACAGAGAGAAATAATGAAAATCTTGGCTGAAGAATTGAGCACAAAAATTCACGCTTTAGAAATAGAAATTAAATAATTTTATTGAAAACTTTCTTTAATTCTTGCTTAGAAATTTTGTAAGAATTCGGCAATGTAGTTTGGCCAATTTTTTTTAACAAAATAAGATTTATTTTTTTATCATTATTTTTTTTGTCATTAGTCATATTTTCAACAATTTTATTATACTCATTTTTTTTAAACTTTTTTTTAATATCATGTTTTAAATTATTAGATTGATAAATGTTCCTTAGTTGAGTGAGAGTTTGTAAACTACATATCCTTTTTAAGTATGATAATTCAGCTGCCATCATCATGCCCATAATAACTGCCTCACCATGATTTATTCTTTTTGAGTAATTATTTTGCAATTCAATGGCATGAGCAAATGTATGCCCAAAGTTTAAAATCATTCTAATATTTTTTTCGTTAACATCTTTTTTAACAAAATATATTTTTATCTTACAGCTCCTAACAATAGCCTCTTGTAATAAATTTAAATTTCTACCAATAAGTATTTGCCTTGAATTTTTATTAAGCCAATTAAAAAAATTATTTTTTAAAATTAAAGAATGTTTTAATATTTCTGCGTAACCACAAATTAATTCTCTTTGTGGCAAGCTTTTAAGAACTTCAATATCTGAAATTACGAGTTTTGGTTGGTAGAAAGTTCCAATTAAATTTTTACCTAGTCTTGAGTTAACACCTGTTTTTCCACCAACAGATGAATCAACCTGTGCAAGTAAAGTAGTTGGGATATTTATAAAGTTAATACCTCTTTTTATTATACTTGCAGCAAAACCACCTAGGTCTCCAAGAATTCCACCTCCAAAAGAAATTAAGATATCACTTCTATTAAAATTATTTAAAAGACACTTTTCAACAAGCTTTTCAACAGTTGAAAATGATTTAAATTTTTCATTAACTGAATATTCAAAAATGTAAACATCATATCTTTTTAAAATATTTATCAACTTATCTTTAAATTTTTTAGGTATTTTCTTATCGATAATTAAGGCAATTTTCTTAGCACCAGGACAAATAGTTTTAATTTTACCAGGAATTTTTGATAAAATATTTTTTCCAATAACTATAGAATAGTTTGAATTTAAATTTTTAACCTGAAGATTAGTTGTTTTCATATAATTTAATTATTTTATTAATTATTGAATTTATATTTAGCTTGTTGCAGTTTACCCGATAGTTTGCCAAAGCGTAAGTATTTTTCCTTTCCTGATAAATTTTTACTATGGACTCTTTTAAATTCTTACCAGCTAAAAGAGGTCTTTCTTTTGATTTATTCAATCTTGCTTCAAGCAATGTTGTATCCATATCAAGCCAAAAACTTTTACTATTAGAAAGAATATTTTTTCTAATTTTTGAGTTTATAAAAGCTCCTCCACCAAGAGAAATTATAATATTTTTTTTTTTACTTTCTTCTAGTGTGGTTGTTTCTTCTAATTTTCTAAAATAAAGCTCACCTTTTTCTTTAAAGATTTCTTTAATACTCATTTTAAGCTTATCCTCAATTATTTTATCTATATCTGAAAACTGCATTAAGAGTCTCCTAGACAAGGTTTTGCCTATAGTCGTCTTTCCAACTCCCATCATTCCAGTTAAAGCAAGGTTTTTTTTCAATATAAATCCTAAATTATAATTTGATTTATCACAAATTTGTCTTATTTATTTAGTTTAAATATATTTAATTATTATGCAATTTAATTACAACAATCGTATTTCGAGAAAAACAGAAGGTAAAAAAAAAATAATAAATTTTTTTTTATTAGTTCTGGCTATAACTGCAGTCTTATTTTTGCTCAGTAAATTCAACTTTCCAGCTCCGAAGCAAGAAATTAAAAAAAATATTACCAATGAAATCATTAAGCTTAAATAAACAAATATTTTTATTTTTTATTTTATTTATTTTTTCTTCAGATCTTATTTCTGATGAAAGCGTCGATATATGGAAGAAAGAAAATTTAAATAAAAATAACGGTCCTGCTAAAATTGAAAAAATAGCATCAAAAAAAAAGAAAGAAACCAGAATTGATATTAATGCTAAAGTTCCTAAAATAAATTTAATTAGCTCAAGCAACCTAACTATTCTCGAAGATTCTATATTTGGAATTTACGAACCAAATGAAAATAACCTAACTTTAGATATGTGGTCAAATTCAGAAGGTACAAGAATTAAGGATACCATAGAAAGAATTAACAAAATTCAATTATCATCATTTGCGGAGAAAGTTTTTGAAAATACTTTATTTACAATTTCAAGGCTACCCGAGCAAAATATGACAGATGAAGAATTTACAAATTATAAAATAGACTGGCTTATAAAAAATAAAAAGGATGGTTTGATATCAACTTTCTTAAATAAAAATAAAAATTTTCCAAATAAAAGTAAAATAGTAAAATATTTAGTTGATAAAAACATATCAAAAGCAAACTTAAATGATGCTTGTGAAAAAATTGACTTAATAGGTACCGATGTAAAAGAATCATATTTAGATCAATTTAAAATTATTTGCCTAATAGGTAAAAATAAAAAAAATGAAGCACTTCTTTTAATTGAAATACTTAGAGAACAAGAGTTATCTAATAAATTTTTTGATAATAAAATCAATTACCTTTTAGGCGTAAGTAGCAAGGAAGATAAAAAAATAGATGACACAAATCTTCTAAACTTTTATTTGTCATCAATCGCTATTTCAGATTTTAACTATATTCCAAATAAAAAAACTGATGTAAAAATATGGCAATATTTAGTAAACGCAAATCTCATAAATATAGATAATTTCAAAGATCAAAATCAAATAAAAGAATTAGAGATTGCAGCCAACAATAATAGTGTAGCGAAATCTTATGTTTTAGAAGTTTATAAAAATATAAAGTTTGATTTTAACGATTTATTAAACATTGACCAAGTTTACACAAATCTTGACCCCATAAATGCCAGGGCACTTATTTACCAAAAAACCTTGTTATCAGAGAACACAGAAACAAAATTAAAATATTTATTTTTGTTAAAAGATTTATTTAAAAAAGATAATTTGTCTAATGTTTTTAGGGAATATCTAAGCCAAGAATTATCCATATTAGAATTTGAAAAAATCCCAACAGAATATCAACAACTTGCTACTGAAAATATTATTTATAAAAAAGAAGAAACACTTGGAAAGATCAAGTATAACGACAAAACATATCACACATCTAAAGTTATAAAACACTTTGTAGAAAAGAATATTTCCATAAAGATTACGGATAAAGAGTTAAAAAATATACATAAAAAGCTAAAAAAAAACAAAAAATATCAAATTTCACTAATGGATGTGACTTTATTAGAGTCACTTAAAAAAGATAATTTTCTCATACCCAAAGAAATTGAATTAGAGGAAATATTAAAAAATAATCCACCACCGGCGGAACTTTCAAACTTAGTAAAAAATAATGAAATAGGCTTATTTTTATTAAGGATAGTTGAGTTAATAGGAGAAGACGAACTGCTAGATTTGGACTCTCAGACTGTTTATTTTATTAATCATTTATTTATAGAAGCAGGCTTAACAAAACTAAGAGATAAGATTTTAATTACAGTGCTACCAGATAGAACTAAAATCTAATATAATACTTAAATGGCTATTAAAAAAATTTTAACAGAACCAGATCCATTTTTAAGACAGAAATCGCACGTGGTTGACAAAGTTGACAATGAAACTAGAAAATTGATGGATGATATGCTTGATACAATGTATGCAGCACCCGGTATTGGTTTAGCAGCTATACAAATAGGTGTGCCAAAAAGAATTATTGTAATTGACCTCTCTAAAGAAGAGGTAAAAAAACCTTTATATTTTGTAAACCCTAAAATAATTTTAAAGTCAGATAATAAGTCTACATATGAGGAGGGGTGTTTGTCTGTACCAGGTCAATTTGCCGAAATAGATAGACCTGATCAATGTCATCTAACGTATTTAGATTATAGCGGTCAACAACAAGAATTAAAAACAGAAGGACTTTTAGCAACATGCATTCAGCACGAAATTGATCATCTAGAAGGAATCCTATTTATCGACTATTTATCAAAATTAAAGAAAAGTTTTATTGCAAAAAAACTTTCAAAACAAAAAAAATCATTAGAAAGAATAGTAGTTTAAATACGCAGAACTAATGCCAAATAAAAAAGTTGTTTTCATGGGTACACCCATGTTTTCTGTCTCAATATTAGAGTCGCTTGCAAGATCTTCGTATGAAATTTCTTGTGTCTATACGCAAGCACCAAAAAAATCTAACAGAGGACAAAAAATGAATACGTCAGCTGTTTATAAATGTGCTGAAAGTTTAAAATTAATTACAAGAAATCCAAAAAACTTAAATTCAGAAGAAGAATTTGAATTCATAAAAAAAATAAATCCAGATATAATAGTTGTAGTTGCTTATGGACAATTAATTTCAAAAAAATTTTTAAATATACCTAAAAAAGGTTTTATAAACATACATGCATCTTTACTACCTAGATGGCGCGGTGCAGCACCTATACAGAGATCAATTATGAATTCAGATAGTGAAACTGGCATAAGTATAATGCAGATTGTAGAAAATTTAGACTCAGGGCCTATAATGAAGCAAATCAAAGTTAGGATTCATGATTCAGACACATCTGAAGAGATATCAAATAATTTATCAAAAATTGGATCTGAGGTTATTGTGAACATACTTGATGAAATATTTGAAGATAAATCTAAGTTTATTGATCAAGATCACAAACTAGCAACGTATGCAAAAAAAATTAAAAAAAACGAAGCAAGAATAGATTGGACCGAAAGTGCTAAGAAAATTTTAGCTAAAATCAACGGATTAAACCCAGCCCCAGGTGCATGGTTTATCTTTAAAGAAGCAAGATATAAAATTTGGAGAGCTAAAGTTTTTGAAAAAGTAGGAACACCAAGCAAAATTCTTGATAATAATTTTATAATTGGTTGTGGAGATAAATCTATAGAAATTATTGAGATACAAAAAGAGGGTAAAAATAGATTACCATTAAAGATTTTTCTAAAAGGAGCCAATTTTAAGCAAGGTGACGAACTTAAGTAATGTTTATTTACCAAATTATAATTGAGTATGATGGAACTAATTTTGTAGGCTGGCAGATTCAAAAAAATGGTCATTCTATTCAAGAAGCAGTACAAAAAACTTTAAAAAAAATATGTAAACAAAAAATTACACTTTACGGTTCTGGAAGAACTGATACAGGAGTCCATGCTGTGGCACAGTCAGCTCATTTTAGTTTAAAGAAAAAAATAAATAATAAATTACTCCTTCTCAACACTTTGAATTTCTTTTTAAATAAAAAAAAAATATCTATTTTAGATATAAAAAAAAGAAAAAAAAATTTTCATGCACGATACAGCGCAAAAAAAAGAGTCTATGAGTATATTATTATTAATCGTATTGCTCCATTGTCTTTAGACTACAACAAAGCTTGGCATATCAGATCACCTTTAAATATATTGTTAATGAAAAAAGCAGCCAATTATTTACTGGGCACAAAAGACTTTTCAGCTTACAGGGCTTCTTCATGTGGAGCTAAATCACCTATTAGAACAATAGAACAAGTGATGATTAAAAAAAAAAAGGATAAAGTACTTGTAATATTCAAATCCCAATCATTCTTGCAAAAACAAGTACGATCAATGGTGGGGTGCTTAAAATTTGTTGGAGAAAAAAAATGGAGCATAAAAAAATTTAAAAATGTTCTTGATTCCAAAAAAAGATCTAGTTGCGCTCCTCCAGCTCCTGCTAGAGGATTGTACCTATCTAAAGTTTTTTATTAATTATTCTATTTAAAACCATATTTTTTTAATGAATTAAATGATATTAAAAAAAGTGAAATTAAATTTTTAAAAATATTAAAATTATTTAAGCTGTTATTAATTTTCCACATCCAGTATAAATTTCTTATTCTACTGCTTTGTAGGGAATTATTCCTTATTTGATATTTCGTAAAAAATTTAGGAAAGCAGTAGGCAAATTTTATTTTTTTTAATAGTTGGCATTTATAATAATAATCCTCACAAATTTTACTATTTGAAAATTTAATATCAGTTGACAAGGACCTTCTAACAATCATGGTACTCGTAGCTATAGATGTATTCCTGATAAAGGTTTCGAAGTCAAATCTATAGGGAGTTTTAATATTTCTCGTGGAAGAATTTCTATCGTTAAAAGTGGTATAGTAGGTATAGGAAAAATCATATTTATTAATTTTCATAAAATTAATTTGTTCTAGTAGCTTATCTTTGTGCCAGAGATCATCAGCGTCTATAAAAGCTATATAATCCGATTTTGATTTTTTTATAGCTAAATTTCTACAGTAACCAGCTCCCTTATTTTTTTTTAAAAAAATAAATTTTATTCTTTTGTTTTTTTTTAAATTTTTGAGAATTGTCACAGTTTTTTTTTCAGAACAATCATCTACTATAATTAGCTCCCATTTTTTATATGATTGTTTGATAATCGAATTCACAGTATTTTTAATAAATTTATAACTATTATAGTTGGGTAGAACTATTGTTATTTTTTCATTATTTTTTATTAATTTTTTTTTCATATAGCTAAGCCAGTAATTAAAAATAATAAATATTATTTGCAAGTAATAGTATAAAATAATATCCTAAAATCACCAGCACGTTTTTAAAATTTATGACTAATCGCGTTTTAAAAAATGTCAAAGCTAATAAGATAATAAGAGGATCAAAGTATTCTTGAAAAAATGGTGTTATTATTATTGATAAAATAATAAAATAAAATATTACTAAAAAATCATGCAGATTGTTTTGTAAAAAAATTAAAATAATCAAGAAACTAAAAAAACACAAACAAATAAAAAAAGTTTTTTGAAGTATTAAGTTGTCAAAAAGTAGTAAAGTAATTTTTACAGCAATACCACCACCTAATGAGGGTAAAACTAATTGGTTAAAAAATATAAGATAAATAATAAAAAAAAAGAAAATTGTGAGCGCCAATAAATTAAATCTAGATTTAAAAAAATCCTTAATACTTAGTTTAATTTTTTCTTCTTTTATGAAAATTAAGGGCAGTAAATAAAATGCAATAATCGTAATAGAAAATGCTATATGAAGCCAATGAATCTCACCAACATTTCTATGTGTAGCATCCGATACGGGCAAAACACCCCCCCACAAATAAATAATATAAAAGCATGGTATTGAAAAAATAAAGTAAAAAACAGAAGTTGAAAATTTCAATATAAATGTTTTTTTAGATAAAATTATGCTAAAAAAACAAATTATCGGAATAACTAAAAGCTTTTGATCAAAGTATATACACAATGAACTAAATAAAGTGAGTAAAAAAATTTGTGTGATTTGATTTTTTTGATTTAAATTACCGTTCATCAATTTGCTAAAAAAATAATAAGACAATATAACTGATATTATTCCGTAGTTTTCTTCTAGAGCCCAATAGCCTGAATTACGAAAGTAGGGGCTTAAAAATAAAAATGAAGAAATCAGGGCAATATAATATTTATTAGATCCTGAATATTTTTGGTTTAATGTTAAATATAAAAAAAATGGAGCTACACAACTTATAAAAAAAACACTTCTTCTGAAATTTTCAACATTATTAGAAAAAGGGTTAAATAGTTTATTCAATATATAACTCATAGGCATTTTACTGCTTTGATAATGAGATATGTCATAAACAGCAGTAAAGTTTAAAGCTTCTCGTAAACTGTAGTTATTGAAAGTCTCTTGATTTCTCCAAATGTGATAGATATCTCCGTTTATTCCACCCGACCCAGCTGCATTTTCATCTAAATAAAATCCTAAACAAAACGAAATAAAAATTAGAGACGTAATTAATATTATGTATATATTTTGTTTGATCATATGCTTTTAGACAGTGTAATAATGCTTTAATATCTTTACTAAATAATCTTTCTTAAAAATATTAGAATAATTTGGAATCAATTTCTTAATTTTTTTTAAATCAATAGACCAATGTTTAGTTTTTTTATTTATAACTTTATATTTTCCTTTTTTAGATAAATTTTTTTCTAAATTTTTAACAATTTTTAAAGGGTCGTAAAATTTTGGATTAGCTACATTAACTGTATCATTTTTCAAATTTTTGTTGTTCATCAAAAAAATACTAATTCTTACTACGTCAATAATATTTATTAAATTTCTTTTAGAATTTTTAAAAATATAAAACTTTTCACCACTTACTATCTTATTGTAAAAAAAATTTACCAGAGTATTTTTGTTTTTATTTCTCCCAACAACTTCCGGTAGTCTTATTATTAAAAAATTATTAAATATTTTTTTTATAATTTTTTCCATTCTCTCTTTATGTTGAAAGTAATTTTTTTTTTTCCTACTTGGATCCATAATTCCACAAGAACTAAAGTAAACTAATAAACTTTCTTTTTTAATATTAAGATTTTTAATTTTTCTAGCTTCTCGAGCATATTCTTTTTTTTTTAAACTAGAGGAATTAGAAACACCAGACACAAATATAACAGTATTATTATTTATTTTTTTTATTTTTTTTAAAAAAGATTTTGCTAGAAAACCTGATCCTATAATTTTATTCATAATGCTTAAAAATTATTTTTTAAAATATTCTTCGAGTATACTTAAATAAATTATTTGTAGATTCTTTAAGTCAGCCAAAGAAACACATTCATCAACTTTATGCATTGTTTTATTAACTAAACCAAACTCAAGACATGGCGCAATTTTTTTAATAAATCTTGCATCAGAAGTACCACCTGTTGTAGAAAAAACAGTATTTATTTTTGTTATTTTTCTTATAATTTTTTTTGCCATTTGAATTGTTGTTCCAGGTTTAGTTAAAAAAGAATCTCCTGAAGCTAAAAAATCAATTTTATATTTTACTTTGTTTTTTTTACAAATTGATTTAATTTTAGAATTAATCATTTTTTTTAAGCTAATAGCTGAATGAAAATTATTATATCTAATATTAAACCGAGCCTTTGCCTTTGCTGGAATTACGTTATGTGCTTTGTTGTCAACGTGAATACTTGTAAATTCTAAATTAGACGGTTGAAAATGTTTATTACCTTTATCTAATGGTTTTTCTTTAAGTTTTTTACATATGGCAATTAAACTATTTATAGGATTTTTTGAAAGATGTGGGTAGGCAACATGCCCTTGGTT
>Ga0307995_1000777_pt1 | contig 21015 bp, 8 predicted proteins | sample EllFjometagen262_FD_203132 | JGI IMG/M metagenome (GOLD analysis project Ga0307995, IMG submission 203132) | Marine microbial communities from Ellis Fjord, Antarctic Ocean - #262 | ecosystem: Environmental > Aquatic > Marine > Unclassified | place: Southern Ocean | collected 2014-11-02 | reverse complement strand
TCGACTAGGACGTAAGCTTGGAACTAATTCTAAAATCGAACGAGCGGATAGTACTTTTGATTTTCTTTTAACCAAATAGTCTCCGACAACAAGATAGTCGATATTCGTTGTTAAAAAACAAGTAACAGCTTCATCTATAGAATCAACGATGGGTTCAGCATTGTTATTAAATGAAGTATTTAATAACATAGGAACACCAGTGATTTCCCCAAAAGCATTTAGCAATTCCCAATAACGCGAATTAGCTTCTTTTGATACCGTATGCACTCTAGCCGTTCCATCAACGTGTGTAATTGCGCCGAGTAACTTGCGTTGCTCCTCTCGAACCTTCAACACCATAATCATGAATGGATACGATGAGCAATTCTCACTTAATTCAAAATAATCAGCAGCTTTTTCTTCAATAACAGACGGGGCAAAGGGTCGATACCCTTCTCTCTTCTTCACCATCGCATTGATTCGTTTCCGATTTTCAACAGGACGTGGATCAGCTAAAATACTCCGGTTTCCAAGTGAGCGAGGTCCGAATTCTGATCGACCTTGCACCCAACCAAATACAGCACCTTGGGCCATCAACTCTGCCGCACACTGCGCGATGTTCGATTTACGTTCAATTTCAAGAAATGAATCCCACGAATTCAAACACGTTTCAATTTCTGTATCTTCGCCAATAGGTAACCCTAAATATAGATGTGACATTCCACGTGATTTGAGGATTGTTTCAGACTCTTGATGAGAAACAGAAATAGCCGCACCAAGAGCACCACCCGCATCGTGTGCTAGTGGCTGAGCAAAGACTTCATCAAAAAGTCCTGAATAAAGAATTTTACCATTGAGCACACAATTGTGAATTACTCCCCCAGCCAAACATAACTTGCGCTCACCTGTCACTTTTTGAAAATGCCTCAACATATGAAACACAATCCGCTCTAAATGATCCTGTAAAGAAGCGGCGAAATCTTTGTGTATTTGCTCAAGGGGATCTCCTTTACGCAATGGTTCAATGCCAATTTTTTGAACCTCTCTCAAAATCACACCCCAGTTGTGCAATTTATACTCCCCATCTGGAAGCAGCTCATAAAATTTTGAAAAAAGATCGGATAACGGTTTGGGGTCTCCATAAGGAGCCAACCCCATAACCTTATACTCTTCAAAACGAGTGTTCCCCAAAAAGCGGATCATGCCAGTATAAAATTGTCCTAATGAGTGCCCCTGACCTGGGTACTTTTTAATAACCTCAAATTTCCCATTATTTCCTACTAAGACCATCCCCGAGAGACCATCCCCTTCGCCATCAATAGAGAGAATTAAGCTTCGATCAAAACCTGACGGAATAAAAGCAGACCAAGCATGAGCTAAGTGATGCTCACAAAAACGTATTTTTCCTTCAACATTCTTACCCACAGCATTTGCAACTAATTCAGCCACTCGTGCTCTACCCGAACGAAAGGATTTAGAATACTCACGCAAGGAAGTCATCATCGCGGTATAGTTCATTGAATCCTCAGTGCAATTCACCACGATACGATCAAGGTCGTCAGCACTTACACCCGCATAATCAAGACAGGCACGAATAGATCGGTTAGGAAAGAAGTTTGAGTGTTTAACACGATTCAAACGTTCTTCCTCCATTGCCACAACAACTTCACCGTCTCGCAACAATACCGCCGCACCATCATGCATGGACCAAGCATCTGGCTCCATGTCTTCAGTTTCTTGACGATATCCTCCGTGAATACCAAGAACTAACATAACGTCTCCTGATCTTATATTTGAACACAACACTTAGTTTTAGCATAATTTTAGACAGTATAAAAGGTGTATCAGATACGCCCCACTTGCTTAGACACTAGGCAACGATTGACGCTCTAACGCTTACCTAAACGACCTGAACGACCTAAACGACCTGAACGACCTGAACGACCTATTGTAGATAAAAGCGCACATCAGATTTCCTTACAGACCAGCGTGGCAAGAGTTTTTCTGTCTACAGCCTGCACCCACAGCATTGCAGGAGGGAGATGCTCCAAGTCTTTATGCAGCGTTCTCAAATAGCCTCGCTGTTCATCATAAAACACCACCTCGACATCGTGGAATTCGACCCAAGCGTGCGTATAATTGTATTGAAACTTGTAGAAGCTTTCTTTAGCAGAAAAGATCGCCGTTGCCGCGTAGGAAGCCTGCTCCATGGGCAGCGTTTTTAGATACTTAATCTCACGTTCGGTAAATACACTGCCCCACAGGTCGTGATCAACACGACCAATGGTTTCGATATCTAGGCCAACCGCAGGATAAAACTCTTTTCTGCCCACAGCTACTGCGCAATAGGTTTTACAGTGGGTAATGCTGCCAGTAAGCGTCTCTGGCCAAGCAGGGGTGCGGTCTTGCTGACGTATCAGTGAAGAATACTCTACCCCTAGCTGCTGAGCCAACGTTCGCGCTAACACCCTGCCAGCTATAAACTCTCGCTGTCGACCGGGAATGGCGTTGGACACGCACGCAAATTCCGTATCTGGTAACTTTACCTGCAATGACTTAATGGGAGCGTAGGCAATGAGTAGCTCATTGTAACCAGAGTGGGCGAATAGACCTCTGATGGCCGATTCAACGACCATAAGCCGTCTGGGGCGAGAGCTTAAAATATAGTAACTTGAACTGCTTCATTACTTTTCATTTCATATTTCGCTAGGCGTAGGAAGAATATTATTTAAAGCACATTGCCACTACGAGGACAATATCCCTAATATGACACTCTAGGTCAGAACGTATGTAGTTTTTTTCTTTCAGGAACAATCATGTCACTGTAATGAGTCATAATGCGTGACCATGCATCGTTTAGAACGGCATTTTCAGCATTCGTTAAACTTTTTCTAAGAAATTCTTTTTCCAATTCTGGAAAAAAATAACTAGGCCCATTTAATATTTCTGAGTTAACGAAAGAAGTTGAGGAATCTATTAAATTTGCTTGATAGGTAATATTGGTTACTTCTGCAGCAATTTCCGGAATATACATATAGTTTATAAAATCATATGCTGCATCATCACCCGCACGGCCTTTCATTATTGAGAAGTTAGTGAATTCCATTATGCTCCCTACATTCGTACGAACAAATCGCAATTTTGGATTATCATGCATAGCTTTATTCAGATCACTACTTGTAACTACACCAATAACTACTGACTCATCAATAAAAAGATCTACCGGATGGCCGGACTTCATATAGGGTAAGGTATTATCCATAAGCTGAGTAAGGACCTGGCTAGCTATTCGAACCTCCTTCGGAATCGACGAATTTATACTGAATCCAGAGCCGCTCATTACCATTCCCAACATGTTGCGCATATCAGCACTCAATAGTACACGACCCTTCACTTCATCGGCACTTATGGCCATTTTTGCCTCTTCCCAGTCGATCGGGATGTCGTCGAAAATAGACCGGTTATAGCCGATTCCAAGCAGAGTATAAAGGTAAGGGGCTGACACTCGATCGAGTACGCTGAAGTGTTCATTTTCGGTTATAAGTGGACTTAATAATTTAGCATTAGCAATTTTGCTATAATTAACTCTTTCGGTTTTTCCAATATCATACAACCAAACATTTAGGTAATCTTCAGCGATTACCACATCAAACGAACTCTCTGATTGAACTATTTCCCTAAAATTCTTGGTATCTCGGTAAGTTGTTTGTATAACTTTTATACCTGTATTCTTCTCTAGCTCTTCATAAATAGTGTCAAGGTTAATATATTCGGGGGTAAGCAACTGTAGAACACGAGCTTCACCGCCTGTATAGTTATTCGGTATTTTTATAACCGCGCCAACGCCAAGGCCGGAAGTCATTACTATATAAATCAATGCACTTGCGTAGATCGCTAACGCGAAATACTTCTTTCCTCCATGCACAAATAAAATTATGCAAAGAAATACGCCTATAAATAACAATATCATTAAATTCATTGTGCTTTTTATGCCATTCAATATTTGAGAAAAATACATTTTTTTAAATTGAAGAGTACAATCAGATTTTAGTGTATTAAAATAAATCAGACTGTTAATTACTCCACTTACATAAGAACACCAAATTTCACCATATAACTTGGCAAAAAATCGACCAAAAAACGAGACTGAATTCTATAAACTAGCTCCTTTTGAGTATAGGAGTTAGGTATCTAATTAGCAATCATGCCGAACAAATACACAAATATTCTTAGCATGACAACCATGAGAACCATGAGAAGCTCGATAGACTTATACAACCTTCGTTGTTATGCTCAAAAAAACAATACCATACCATACCAAACAGGCTCTTATAATGGATCAAGAGTACCCCCAGAATAGTGAAGGAACACACGGCGAACTCCTTAAACGATCCCTCATCGAACTGCGTAAATTAAGAACCGAGCTAAAAAAGCGTGAAGCTGAGCATAATGAACCGATAGCGATTATAGGTATCGGTTGCCGGTTTCCAGGCAACGTCCATTCTGCCGAAGACTTTTGGAAACTTTTAATTAACGGAGAAGACGCGATTGTCGAAGTTCCCCATGATCGCTGGCCAACAGCATCCGCTGCCAAATTCGAAGCTGCACAAGGCGTCTCTGATCTTGTTAGTCACGGGGGGTTTCTCGAAGGCATTGATGGTTTTGACGCCGAATTTTTTAATATTCCTCCGCGGGAGTGTAAGCAGCTAGACCCCCAACACCGGCTGTTACTGGAGGTTGCATGGGAAGCTCTAGAACATGCTGCCATACCACCAGACCAGCTTAAAGGAACAGAGACTGGCCTTTATGTGGGTTTGATGAACCTTGATTACGCCTTTCGACAATATTCTGACCCCTCATCTGAAGCCATTGATCCCTACATGATAACGGGCAATAGCAGCAGCTTTCTTTCGGGCCGATTGTCACACTCACTGGGCCTAAATGGCCCCAGCATGGTGATAAGCACTGCCTGCTCTTCCTCTTTGGTGACTGTCCACCTTGCCGTACAAGCCCTGCGCAATGGAGAGTGCAACCTAGCCTTGGCTGGTGGCGTCAATGTTATCCTCGACCCTAGATCCAACATCATGCTGTCTCAAATGGGTGCAGTGTCACCCGATGGCCGCTGCAAAACATTTGATGCATCTGCTGATGGTTATGGAAGGGGAGAGGGTTGCGGACTCGTCGTTCTGAAACGGCTGTCTGATGCCGAGCGAGACGGCGATAACATTATCGCTCAAATTAAAGGTTCGGCCGTTAATCACGACGGCCAAAGCGCAGGACTCACCGTTCCTAACGGCAAGGCTCAAGAAAGGCTATTGCGGAAGGCTAGTAAGGCTGCGGGCGTAGACTTTTCGCAACTCGACTACGTAGAAGCCCATGGCACTGGAACATCACTGGGCGACCCTATTGAAGTTCAGGCACTGACCAAGCTAGTTGATGACAGCAGACAGCAGCCACTCTACATCGGGTCAGTAAAAACCAATATTGGGCATTTGGAAGCCGCTGCGGGAATTGCTGGGTTAATCAAGACCGCGCTCGCATTAGAGAAAAAACAAATTCCCCCAAGCCTGCATTTCAATTCACCCAACCCATTGATCCCGTGGGAAAGAATTCCAATCCGCGTGGTCACTACACCTATACCCTGGCCCACTTCTCAGAAGCAGGATTCTGTTACGCTAAACCAAGGCGTACATCCAAATGACTCCGTTCAACAAAAAAAATGTTTGGCCGGCGTAAGTGCTTTTGGGCTTAGCGGTACTAATGCTCATATAATTTTGGAGGCCCCACCAGACAGCACATTCAAGCTTATAGATCCCAGCATTTCAGAGCATCTGTTAGTCTTAAGTGCTGCCTCAGAAAATGCCCTGACAGAATTGCAACAAAGCTACGCTTCATACTTTAAAAAGAAGCCAGACCAAGCCTTTGCCGACGTCTGCTCTACATCCCAAACTGGGCGTAGTCACCTAAGTCATCGTTGGGCCACCGTCGCTAGTAATTCAGCCTCAGCTCAAACAAAAATACTCAGGTCGATATCTACTAAGATCAAGCCCTCACCAAAACAAAAAATTGGGTTTATTTTTACCGGTCAAGGGTCTCAATATCCCGGCATGGGTCAAGAACTATTCAAGTCTGAACCTCGGTTCAAACATGCATTACAAGAATGCGATGAGATCCTGCGCTCTCACATCGACTGCTCCTTGCTTGAATTACTTTTCTCCTCAGAAGGGTCTGATTCTTCACGCCTACATCAAACAGGTTACGCGCAACCTGCCTTATTTTCTCTGGAGTACGCTCTCAGCCAACTGTGGCAGTCTTGGGGGGTTAAGCCGGCCGCTGTAATGGGCCATAGTCTCGGTGAGTATGTTGCAGCTTGCGTTGCAGGAATTTTCGACTTGGAAACAGGCCTTGCCCTTGTATCGCAACGTGGCCGCCTGATGCAAGCCCTCCCCTCCGGTGGGAAAATGGTCAGTATTTACGCATCTGTAGAAACAGTTGAGCAAGCCATTCAAACTAACGGATTCACTACTCATATTTCAATAGCGGCAAAGAATGGTCCAAGCCAGGTCGTTATATCCGGCACGGACGTGTTCGTAGATGAGTTGGTCAAACACTTTGAAGGAAACCATGTGGATGTACGGGAACTTAATACTTCTCACGCCTTCCACTCCCAGCTAATGGATCCTATTTTACAACCTTTGGAAGAAACCTTTCGAAAGGTCAATTTTTCCACGCCTCTAGTGCCGTTTATTTCCAACTTAAGCGGTTCAGAACTGTCTGAAAACATTAATGCCGGCTATTGGCGCCGTCACACGCGGGAAGCCGTAAACTTTGAAAAAGGCCTCACTAGCATAGCGGAACTTGGTATTAACACGTTTGTCGAGATCGGCCCTCAACCCATTTTGACTGCATTAGGCATTGATGCCCATAAGGCGGGTAGTGCCACGCATTCGACTTGGGTACCATCAATGCGTAAAAAGCGTGAGCGACACACCCTTCTTTCTAGCCTTGGGGAGCTATACTCGGGTGGCGCGAAGATTAACTGGCGAGCTTTTAACGAAAATAATACACATGCCCGCAAGTTAGCAGATTTACCAAACTACCCATTTCAACACGAACGCTATTGGGCTTTGAACACAGGCCCAACATCCGGCCCTAGTGACAAGATACAACCCTCCGACTCCACTGTGCATACGCTTGCAGCCAAACTGGAGAACCACCCCGAAAAAGAGCACTGCACACTTATCGCTAACGCGCTCGCTGACCGAGTCGCCGAGGCCCTCGGATACGACGAAATTGACAGATCGCTAGCCTTTCCAGAGCTCGGTCTTGATTCTCTGATGGCGATGGAGATAAAGCGCTGGACCAGCCGAGAACTAGGTGTTGAATTGGACATTTCCTACTTCTTCTCTGAAATAGGCGTTATTGATTTATCAGAAAAGATAGCCGCTGATAGAACCAAATTTAGCACACTACATTTAACTGCAAACAATACCCAGAGCGCCAATGACAGCGATGCTCCATTTGCTCTTTCACAAGGGCAACAGACACTTTGGTTTATGGAGCAAAATGAGCCTGGGAGTCCAGCGTTTAACGTTGGCCTAACACTCAAAGTTTATTCGGACGTTTCAAGTGACCAATTAAGTACAATTTTCCAACATTTGACCGATCGCCACCCATCCCTAAGGACAACATTTGAAGATACAGATGGATCACCTTTCCAAATCGCTCACCCACAGGCCAAGCTAGACTTCAAAATGATCAATGCGTCAGATTGGAACAGTGGCCAACTGCTGGATAGAATTAAAGCCGAACACAACAATCCGTTTGATCTAAAAATATGTCCTTTGATGCGGGTTCGAGTTTTTGAATGTGCTCGTTCAGAAAAGGTTTTACTACTGTCGTTCCATCATATAATTTGTGATCAACAGTCTGTTTGGACCCTGCTACTGGAAATGCGTGAATTATACGCGTGTATGAAGCGAGGTAAGGCGGAAAATTTACCAGTCCTCAATAATTCATACTCCGATTTCGTCAATTGGGAATCGGATTTTCTTACAAGCCCAAAAAGTGAGGAGTCGCGGGTATTTTGGCGTGAGCAACTTAAAGGCGAATTACCTGTACTTGCCATTCCTACTGACCATGTTCGTCCAAAGGTACAGCGCTCACATGGTGCGAGCTGCTCTATAACCATTAACGCCACCATTACTGAAAAGTTAAAGCGACTGGCCCGTCGTGAAAAAGTCAGTTTGAATATGCTGATGATGGCTGCCTATCAGGTCTTACTTCACCGGCATACGGGTCAAGACGACATACTAGTAGGAATGCCGGTTGCTGGGCAAAATCACGGTGTATTAGAAGGTGTATTAGGCTATTTTATCAACACCGTCGTTGTTCGTTCAAATCTGTGTGGCAACCCTATTTTTCATGACTTCTTGCAGCAAGTGCGTCAAACTTTGGTGTCTGCAATGCAGCATCAGGATTTTCCCTTTCCAGAGCTTGTAAGAACACTTCAACCTGTTCGTGATCCCGGTCGTGCACCCATTATTCAAACTCGTTTTTCTATGCAGCAGGCCACTTTTTCAGGCGACAAGATGGACCTCACTCAACGTGTAAGGTGGGGTGACTTTGAGCTTGAACAAATACCTCTTCCAAGCGAAGAAGGGCTTCTTGACTTAAACATGCAGGTAGTCGAAGGTCATAAATCACTCGAAGTCACCTTGAAATACAACACCGATTTATTTGCATCCGTCAGAATAAAACGCATGCTCCGTCATTTGCACAATATCCTTGACAGCATCGTCGAAAAACCGGACCAAAAAATTGGAGCAATTACACTATTTTCTCCAGCAGCGCGCCGTACCATTTTGGAGTCTTGGAATAGCACTCAATTCGACTCTCCGCTAGACAAATGTTTCCATCACTTGTTTGAAGAGCAAGCTGAAAAATATCCCACGAAAACCGCTACGCGACTTACCGAAAGATGCTTGAGCTATCAAGAACTTAATTTGCGCTCTAACAAATTGGCGCATTACCTAATAGACCAAGGAATAGGGCCCGGGAAAGTAGTTGGCTTGCTCCTCGATAAGTCTCCCGAATTGTTAGTCGCTATTCTGGGCGTTGTTAAATCTGGTGCCGCATACCTACCAATCGAACCCACACTCCCCACAAGTCGCTTAACGTTTATTTTAACCGACTGCATGCCCACATTGGTGCTTACTCAAAACAAGCGCTCCGAGCAGTTAACCGGCATTCTGCCGGCCAGTGTAGGGATCTGTTCTCTGGACGACGATTTGTTATATCGTCATTACGAACACAGTAATCCGGAACATTCTGCCAAACCAGATGACCTTGCCTATATTATCTACACATCGGGATCGACAGGGAGGCCAAAAGGCGTTGAGTTATATCATAGAGGCCTATGTAATTATTTAAATTGGGTTGCACGAACGTTCGAAGTAGAGAAAGGTGCCGGCTGCCCTGTCATTTCGTCTATTGGTTTTGACCTCACAGTGACATCATTGTTAACTCCTTTGATAGTGGGTAATACAGTCCACTTCATGCAAGATGGCGATGAAATCAATGCGCTCGCTGAGAGCATGATTCAAGGGGCGGACTACAGCCTGATCAAGTTAACCCCTACGCACCTGGAAATACTTAAGCACCTTTTGCCACAAAGAAACTTAGATTCTTCTGTTCGAACCTTAGTCATCGGGGGCGAACCCTTAACGGGTGGACAACTCAGTTTTTGGCAACAAAACGCACCTAAAACTCGCTTGATAAATCACTACGGGCCAACGGAAGCAACGGTTGGCTGCTGTTTCCACGAAATAACAAAACCTATCGCTGGCAATGTTCCTATAGGTAACCCTATAGACAACTCTCAACTGTACATTCTCGATGGGCAGCTTGAGCCCGTTCCCGAAGGGGTTGTTGGTGAGCTATGTATAAGCGGTCTAGGTCTAGCCGCTGGATATCGCAATCAGCCTGAATTAACCAAGGAGAAGTTCATAGCCAATCCTTATGGGAGAGGACAACTATTTAGGACTGGTGATCTCGCCCTTTATCAACCTGGCGGAACCATAGAGATTTTGGGGCGAAACGATACTCAGGTAAAGCTGCGCGGTTATCGAATTGAATTGAACGAGATTCAGGATCTTCTCTCCCAACACGCCTCCGTACAGTCGTCCTTAGTGTCTGCTCGGGAAATTAATTCGGGCGACAAGCAATTAATCGCTTACATCATTCCCACTGCCGGCACTACCGATACCCAAGAACTTCAAGTGTCTCTAACCTGTTTGATGACCGATGAACTCCCCAGCTATATGATTCCCAGTCACCTTATATTTATCGAAGATTTTCCGCTCTTAGCGAACGGTAAAATAGATATTTCTTCACTTCCAGCCCCAGAAATGAGTAATGTAACCCCCGATGGGCCCACTGCGCGTGATGCAATTGAACTGGAACTTACAGCTCTATGGGAATCGATTCTCGAGCACCGCCCAATTGGCATTCACGACAACTTCTTCGATCTTGGAGGGCACTCGCTACTGGCTATTCGATTGGCCGCCAAGATACAGAAGAAGTTTGGTCGGAACATGCCAATCGCTACGCTGTTACAAAGAGACACTATCGCCAAACTGGCTGAGCACCTTCGCAATGTAGCAACGGCAGATACGTGGTCTCCTCTAGTCTCATTTCAGACTGAAGGAATACAGCGCCCTCTCTTTTGTATTCCTGGTGCTGGTGGCAATGTCATCTATTTAAACAGCTTGTCTCGTCACCTCGGAATAGATCAACCCTTTTACGGGCTCCAAGCAGCCGGATTGGATGGCCAAACGGAACCACACAAATCGGTAGAGGAGATGGCAACTTGTTACATTCAGGCGATCAAACAACAACAGCCCGAGGGACCTTACCGTGTTAGCGGCCATTCACTGGGCGGCTGGGTGGCCTTTGAAATTAGCCAACAGCTCATCAAGCAGGGCGACACCGTAGATTTCGTTGGCGTGATCGACACTCCGACACCCTCTAACCAGCGCGAGGACAGGTCCCAATGGAGCGACGCCAAATGGATGGTAGAGCTGGCCGATCGCATTCAGCACCTCATGACTACAGAGTTAAATATTTCACTCGACGAACTGGAAACATTAACTTCTGAGCAACAACTATTAATGTTTAGGCAACACCTCAGTGAAGCCAACCTTTTTCCCTCGGACGCAGGTATCGACCAACTCAAAAGTGTAGTGCAACTATTTAAGGCTCAATCACAAATGAACTATTACCCTAAAGATGTGGTTCCTGTCTGCATTAGTCTATTTAGAACGGTTGTTAGCCATCAAAAAGTGGTTTCTGAAGATGAAGCCTGGGGGTGGAGAGGCCTCGCATCGGTAGAGGTATATCAGGTCCCTGGTGACCATTTGTCGGTATTGTCGGATCCCCATGTGCAAACTTTAGCCGAAAAAATGTCAACCTCAATGGAGCAACAAACACCATGTCCACTGTAGTAGTCTTAAATCTCGCAAGCAGCGGCCACGTCAACCCCACATTACCACTTGTGAAAGAACTGGTTGCCCGTGGCGAGCAAGTCATCTATTACAGCATTGAGAGGTACAAACGTAGCATTGAAATGAGCGGCGCCCAGTTTCGTTATTACAGCCACCCAGACGCGGTTGAGCCGCGACTTCACGAAGGTGGTCACTTGGGCGTAATGGCCCATTCTGCCTTTGTCTCGTCATTGATTTTACCAACACTTTTAAAAGAAATAAGTGAGATCAGTCCCGCCTACATACTCCTTGACTCTATGTGTCTGTGGGGCAATTACGTCAACCAGATATTAAAAATTCCTTGCATCACATTTTCTTCCATTTTTGTCATGCACCCAAAACTGGACGCTGACGACATTCTCGACATGTCTTACGCTAATCTCCAACCTGCCACGATCCTGAAAGGATTAAAAGCGTTACACCGATACTATAAAACAAGTCAAAACATAGACAAGGAATACGCCTGTAAGAGCCCAGGATTAATAGAAGCCTTTTCTAATCAGCAAAAACTAAACATTATATTTACTTCAAAAATTCTCCACCCCCTACCTCATTTATTTAGCGATGAACTATATAAATTTGTTGGCTCTTCAATCTCCCCAAGAAGTGAAAAAACCAACTTTTCTTTTCAAAAAAATAAGGCGTCAAAGGTCATCTATATTTCCCTAGGAACAATTGTAAATACCGGGCGTGAGTTCTACCAAGACTGTTTCAAAGCATTTGGGAATCAAGCAGACGGCAAGTCTCCATACCAGGTCATACTGTCCACAGGCGGGCAAATAGACCCTGCAAGTATTACCAATATTCCTAATAATTTCATGTTAGAGTATTTTGTACCACAGTTAGAAGTTCTACAATATTCAGATGTATTCATAACTCACGGAGGTATGAATAGTACCTCTGAAGCCTTGTACTATGGTGTTCCACTGGTGGTTATACCTCAACGGGGAGATCAATACTTAGTTGAGCAACAAATAACAAAGTGTGGTGCTGGCATAGGCATATCTCCTTCAAATGCCAGCCCAGAATCTTTGCGAGAAGCGGTCGATACGATACTAAAAACTCCTAGCTATAAAAATGGAGCTGAAAGTCTTGGGGTGAGTTTAAAAGCCGGCGGAGGCTTTAAAGGAGCCGCTGACGAAATCATGAAGTACAAGTTTGAGTCGGGTCTATAGCTATACCATGGCCAGGCCATTATAAAAATAAACCCTTTAGAGTAATTTTACATTTTGCTAAAACGGAATTTCTAAATGATATCATCATTCATAAATAAGGCATTCAAAGCTAGTCTCGGAGTTATATATACGATATTTATAGTGCCCAATGCTTGGTGGGCAAAAAACATATCTGATCCATTGGCACTAAAAAAGACTGACGCTTCAGACGAATCGGATAAAACACTTTGGGTGAGTCGCAAGACCACTGATACCAAACTGGATCACGCAAGGAGGCAATACTAATGTATATCATGGGTATTTCCTGCTACTACCATGACTCAGCCGCAGCACTATTGAATGATGGCGAACTGGTAGCGGCCGCCGAAGAAGAGCGTTTTACCAGAAAAAAACACGACCCTCGGTTTCCAGAAATGGCCATTGCTTTTTGTCTTACTCAAGCAGGCATTCAAAAAGAAGACGTTGATTATTTCGTGTTTTATGAAAAGCCACTGTTGAAGTTTGACCGTTTTTACCAAACCATCATTCAGTCTTCTCCAGCACTGAAGCCCAACTATACACACAGCTGGCAAAGCCCACACAAAGAAAAACTATGGATCAAGACACACCTGCTCAATGCGCTAGATATTCCGGCAAAAAAACTTTTGTTTGTTGAGCACCATATGAGCCATGCGGCAAGTTCTTTTTTTTGTTCTCCCTACGAAGAAGCGGCCATACTCACCATTGACGGCGTTGGGGAGTGGGCTACTGCAACAATCGGCAAAGGTACCGCCGACTTTGGCTCGGGCAATACAAACAATACCGGCATTGACCTATTCAAAGAAATTAGATATCCCCACTCAATCGGTTTGATGTACACGGCGTTCACCACATACCTTGGGTTCAGAGAAAACTCTGGCGAATACAAGGTAATGGGCATGGCCCCTTATGGCACACCTCGCTTTGTGGAAGATATTTATAAACATATAATTACATTAGATGACTCTGGCGGCTTCCGCTTAGACATGGACTTCATCGAAATTAACAAAACAATGCCATGGAACTCCAAGCTCATTTCTCAAAAGTTTCAAGACCTATTTGGCCCTCCCAGAGAACCGGAATCAGAATTTTATACACTAACCACTCACCCTGATCGGGACTGCCCCAATTGGGATGAAAAAACGGCAGAAAAAAACCAACATTACGCCGATATCGCCGCCAGCATTCAAATAGTAACCGAAGAAGCCATGCTAAAGATGGCCAATTATGCATACCAATGTACTGGATCAAAAAATCTGACTATGGCAGGAGGCTGCGCCCTAAATTCAGTGGCCAACGGTCGCATTTTACGTGAGACGCCCTTTGAGAACGTTTATATTCAGCCAGCGTCCGCAGACTCAGGCGCATCTCTGGGTGCAGCACTCTATGTCTATCATGCGCTAATGAAACAACCCCGCAAGTTTGTCATGGAACACACATACTGGGGAAAGAGTTACAACGATGATGAAATCATCTCAGCCATTAATGCTTCTGAGTTTTCCTATGAAGAAGTTGAAGACACAGACAAAATGGCCCATATGATTGCAGATGACCTCATTTCAGGAAAAGTAGTAAGTTTGAGTCAGGGCCGAGCCGAATGGGGCCCCAGGAGTCTCGGAAATCGCTCGATAATCGCAGATCCGCGAACTTCTGAAATGAAAGGAGTTGTGAATGAAAAAATTAAATTCCGCGAACCATTTAGGCCCTTTGCGCCTGTTATCCTTGAAGAACGGGCTACAGAGTACTTCGAAGACATAGATAATCCACAAGACATATACCCCTTACGTTTTATGCTATCTGTCTGCAAGACAAAAAAAGACAAGATCAAAGACATACAAGCCGTCAGTCACGCAGATGGCAGCGCCAGGGTGCAAACTGCTCGCAAGGAGTGGAACCCGCTATGGTACAGAACCGTCGAGCTTTTCGGAGAAGCAACAGGCGTTCCAGTGATTTTGAACACCAGCTTTAATCTTAGGGGAGAACCCATGGTTAACAGTCCAGATGATGCTTTGAACACCTTTGGAAAGAGCGGGCTAGAAAGCTTATATATCGGTAACTATGTAGTGCGTAAATAACTACCCCAGGGTCACATTATGATTAAATCACTTGGATCAATAATCTCACATGCACGCACGTCAATCGAGATGTGGACTTATTACTTTAAACAAAAAAATCGTTGGATTTCACTCCCTGGTCTTATCGTTTGGTCTATTCTCCCCTTCTTTTTAACGATTGTAGGGGTGGCACTGGTGTTTTTCCTCTGGGGAGTGATGCCAACATGAGTTTTAACCCATTTTTAAAACACATGGGTTTTAGCAAAACCGACAAGGTTGTTATCTTCCATGCAGACGACGTGGGTATGTGTTCATCGTCTGTAACTGCATTCACCCAACTTATTGAAATGAAAGCATTGTCGTCTGGCTCCGCCATGGTGCCTTGTTCTTGGTTTCCTTCTATTGCCAACTACTGTAAGACGGCAAGAGAAACAGACCTCGGTGTGCACACTACTTTTACCAGTGAATGGTCAAACTACAGGTGGCGCCCGCTCTCTACCTGCGATCACAACTCCGGCCTCATTGATGCTGACGGTTACTTTCCCAAAACAATCGCACAGGTACAAAAAACAGCAGTTTCGGCCCATATCGAGGCTGAAGTAAACATGCAGGTAGATAGGGCATTAGAGGCCGGTGTGGATGTGAGCCATATAGACATGCATATGGGCGCAATGCTGCACCCGAATTTTCTGCCCGCATACGTAGAGGCTGGCGTTTCGAGAGGTCTTCCCGTATTGGCCTACCGGATGTCTCGAGAGCAACTGAGCAAATGGAACAATCCAGAGCTTGCTGAACGAATCCCAAAAATAATAGAAGGCCTTGAAATGAAAGGTTTTCCAGTCATTGATAATTTTTATCAAACAGACCTTTCAAAACCATTATCTCGGTTTGAAGAAGTCAAACAGCAGATAAAACTTTTAAAGCCTGGGCTTACTCACGTTATATTGCACCCAGCTGAGGACACCCCTGAACTTAGGGATATTTGCCCTGACTGGGCTGGACGTACCGCAGACTTGGACGTATTGAGATCCAAAGAATTTAACCAATGGGTGCAGAGTGAAGGTATTGTAAAAATCGGTTACAGAGACCTTCGTAACGCAATGGCAATCCACCGAGTGGGCATTGAAAAATGAGCGACTCCAAAGATGACTTGCGGGCACGAATTGCTAACTTAACCCCAGAACAACGCTCAGAACTGGCTAAAGCCGCAAGACAAAAGTTGAACGCAAAGTCCTCACAACCTGAAACCGATTTTGACGTCGTTATACTCGGCGGCGGAATGGCCGGCTCAGGACTCGCGCGCCAACTGCTTCGCCAACGTCCCAATACACGTATTCTTGTTGTAGAAAGGAATCAATTCCCCTGCCCCGAAGTAGCTTTCAAAGTTGGCGAGTCTGTAACCGAGTTAGGTTCCTATTATCTGCGTGAAACCCTTGGCCTTCACGACCATCTCGAAGAACAACAAATCGAAAAAGCAGGCATTCGGTATTTTTTTTCTTACGAAGAAAACCAGTCAGTTTCCCGAAGAATGGAAGTCGGTTTAAAAAACTTTCCTCCTGTACCTGGTTATCAGCTCGATCGGGGCCGCCTCGAAAACTACCTCTATGAAGAAAATGTCAATAATGGTGTCGTTTTTTGGGATGGCTGCAAAGTTACCGACGTAAATACAGGAACTCCGCATACCATCACCATGAAACGCGACGAAAAGGAGACTAAAGTGACTTCGCGTTGGGTTGTAGACGCCACTGGCCGTGCTGCATTCCTCAAACGCAAGCTGGATATGGTAGAGAAGACTGAACACGCCTGCAGCGCTGCATGGGTTAGGGTCTCTGGTATTGTCACGGTCGAAGATTGGTCGAACGACGAGGCATGGAAAACCCGTATCACTAAGGGCGTTAGGCAGGCAGGTACCATTCACTTAATGGGAAAAGGTTATTGGGTGTGGATCATCGTATTGCCTAGCAATGCAACTAGTATAGGCATTGTTGCAGATCCAGACTACCACCCACTTAGCGAATTTAACTCTCGAAAGAAGATGATAAATTGGCTCGAAAAGTACGAACCACAGTGTGCTGAAGCGATAAAGCAACGTACTGAAGAGATCCAGGATTTCTTAGCAGTCAAACATTTTTCACACGGCTGTGAACGATTATTCTCTAAAGATCGTTGGTGTATCACAGGTGAAGCAGGCGTTTTTGTCGATCCTTTTTATTCGCCTGGAACAGATTTTATTGCAATAAATAATACCCTAGTCTGCGATCTTATCTTGGCCGACTTCAGCGGGAAAGATATTTCAGCCGTCATCGAACATTATAACTTCAACATGTTGAGCCTTTTCCGTTTGTATCTAAATACATACCAAAATCAGTATGTTGTAATGGGTAACGAGCAGGTGATGTTGGCTAAACTAATATGGGATTGGGCAATGTATTGGGGCGTAAATGCGTTCCTATTTTTCCGAGACAACCGTTTATTTGATATAGAATGGCTAGCATCTGTTCAAAAAGAGATGATTCGCTTCAATAAGCTCAACAATACAATGCAGCAACTATTCCGAATGTGGGACAAAATTGAGCAAAAGTCTGTTAGTAACCGTTTATTCAGTCTGCTGGAGTTAAAATTTCTACATGACCTGCATACGGGTTTGGTCGTCGACTTAGATGCCGACGAAAGCAGAAAACGACTCATTCATAACATAGAGACGCTGGAACTACTGGCCAGAGAATATTGTCAGCATGTTAGTAACATAGATCAAAATAATTCACAAAATATTGTCTCTCTTATAGATAGCCTTGGAATCGACCAAGCTCTTTACATCAGACCTTCGCTACAAAAAGACTTTAATCACATTTGGCTTTAATGACCCGAGAGATTTTCATATGAATAACTTTGAACCTATAGCAATCGTTGGTATTGGTTGTAGATTTCCGGGTGGTGCCAACGACTCCGAAACCTATTGGAAACTTCTGAGCGAGGGCGTTGATGCAATTTCTGAGGTACCTCAAGACAGATGGAACCTGAACTCATACTTTGATAGCAACAGAGATGAACCAGGAAAAACCTATACTCGCTATGGCGGCTTTGTTGATAAAATTGACCAATTCGACGCTGGTTTTTTCGGTATCTCTCCGCGGGAAGCTGCCTGCATGGATCCGCAGCAACGAATGCTACTAGAGATCACTTGGGAGGCTTTTGCCGATGCCGGAATAAATGTGGATGACCTGGCCGGCACCAATGTCGGCACCTTTATGGGGATTTTCACGCACGATTACAACAATCTACTGTTAGACTCTAAGAACCGGGATTTAATTGACTCCCATACCGGTGTTGGCGTTTCTCCAAGCATAGTTGCCAATCGAATTTCCTACCTGTTTGATTTTATAGGCCCCAGCGTAACGCTAGATACAGCGTGTTCATCTTCGTTAGTGGCATTACATTTAGCCTGTCAAAGCATCCACAATGGCGACAGCCGGGTGGCCGTGGTTGGTGGCGCAAATGCACTGCTAAAGCCCGAATTCACAATCGCCACAAGTAAGGCATCTATGCTGTCGCCGGATGGCCGCTGTAAGAGTTTTGATGCCTCCGCAAATGGCTACGTTCGGTCTGAAGGGGCTGGCGTTGTCATTATTAAGCTCCTGAAAGATGCACAAAAGGACGGTGATATTATATATAGTGTCATTAATAGCACCGTGGTAAATCAGGACGGAAAAAGCAATGGCATCACCGTACCTAACCAGCGTTCTCAGAAATTAGCTCTGCGCCAAGCCCTAAAACGAGCCCAAGTCTCCGCGGAAGATATTTCCTATGTGGAAGCTCACGGTACCGGAACCTTCGTCGGAGATCCCATTGAGGCAAACTCAATAGGGTCAATATTAGGTGGAAAACGACAGTCCGACCTATATATTGGCTCCGTAAAAAGCAATATAGGACACCTGGAAGCTGCTTCTGGCGTAGCTGGCTTAATCAAGGTATGCCTGTCGCTAAAGGAAAAACAAATCCCTCCTAATGTTCACTTCAAAGAACCAAATCCACAAATTGAATTTGAAAAATACCGTCTGCGAGTACCTACTAAACTTGAACCATGGGAAGCTTCTGCTGACAAACCTCGTAGAGCCTGCATTAATTCATTCGGCTTTGGCGGCACCAACGCAACAATAATACTCTCGGAGTACACTGCTGCCCCAAGCCAAGGTCATTCTGAAAACTCTAGCTCTAATTCAGCCTATGTACTTCCGCTTTCTGCTCGAAGCCCCAAAGCACTGGATAACCTCGTAGAGAAATACGCACAGCACCTGACTTCCGATGAGCTGTCCTTAAGCAATTTATGTTTCAGCGCAGCCAACCGAGCCAGCCACAACTCTGAGCGCCTCGCTCTAGTCGGCTCAAGTCGAGAAGAACTCTTAAATGTTGCTTCATCGTACCTAAAAGATCAGGATTCATTCTCTAAGGTTAGAGGATATACTGAATATACCGGTGGCAAACTAGCTTTCGTCTTTGGGGGCATGGGCAGTCAGTGGTGGGCAATGGGCCGTCAACTTCTAACCGACAATGCTATCTTTCGAGACACTATTGAACAGTGTGATCGATTACTTCTGAAACATACAAAATGGTCGCTAGTAGAGGAATTAAAACGCGAGGAGGCCGACTCACGCTTGAACAGTACCCAATTCGCTCAACCTGCAATTTTCGCTGTGGAAGTGGGTCTTGCGAAGGTATGGGAATCTTTGGGTGTCATCCCAAATATCATATGTGGCCACAGCGTTGGCGAGATTGCAGCCGCGCACATCGCCGGAGCTCTAAGTTTAAAAGACGCCATCACCGTCACTTTCTATCGCAGCCTTCTGCAACATAGGACAGCAGGAATGGGGGGAATGTTGGCAGCAGCCGTGTCTAAAAACAACGCCACCCACCTTATCGCGCCATACAAAGGAAAAATCTCAATAGCGGCGGTTAATAGCCCCAACGCTGTGACTCTCGCTGGTGATTCGGACGCCCTAGCTGACTTAGAACAGTCTTTGTCGTCAGATAATATTTTTTGCAGACACCTCAATGTCGAGGTCCCTTTCCACTGCCATGTTATGGACCAGATCAAAGATGACCTTCTAGAATCTCTTCAGTCTATCCAACCCAGAGCAACCAAAATCCCACTATACTCCACAGTGACAGGATCCTTGATCAACGGCACCGAACTAAATGCTAATTACTGGTGGAAAAACGTCAGGGAGCCTGTGGAGTTTGCAAAAACGATCCGTTCCATGGAAGAGGTCGAGGTTTTTCTGGAAGTTAGCCCTCACACTGTGTTAAATCAGTCGATAGAAGAGTGTAGAAACCAAGATAAAAACAAGCTTGTACTGGGGTCGGTAAGGCGAAATCAGAACGAAACTGCCTCTTTGTCTTCTGCACTGGGAGCACTTTATGCTTACGGATACCCCCTTAAATGGGACCAAATATATCAAGGAAATTATGTAAAGCTGCCTTCATATCCGTGGCAACGACAATCATTCTGGCTAGAGAGTGACATTTCAAAAGAAGACCGAATAGGCAATATGGAAGTGCACACTTCCATCACTGGTCAATCTCACCCATTGCTTGGAAATCGCCTTCAACTTGCTCACCAAGACACATTTTGGGAGGCCAGTGCTAACTCTAACAAACCAACCATATTGGCCGGCCACGGTATTAATAGATCTATAGTCTTCCCAGGAGCTGGATTCATTGAGATGGTATTATCAGCTGCAACTGAATCAGAGGGCGAAACAATCATCATCAATGATTTTTCATTTGAAAAAGCCCTGCTGTTAAAACAAGAGGTTACCAAACTTCAAACGGTTCGTTCTGGAAACACCGTTTCCATTTACTCCAGCAGTAATTCAAATGATACCAGCGTTAATTGGGTACGAAACGCAGGTGGTGCTATTTCTTCACCAGCCCCAGAAGCGGATACTGGTCTCAATCCTTTCGACCAATCAGGTATTGATCAAAGGTGTCTTTATGCAGCATCTAGCGACCAGGTATACGACGCTTTTTCATCATTAGGATTTAACTACACCGGCGATTTCCGTGGTATTAAAACGCTAAAATATAATGCCGAGGAGGCGCTGTCTCTAATAGTGCTACCTACCAACGACGCATTAGACTATGTTCTCTATCCACCGCTGTTGGACAATGCATTTCAAACCCTGCTTTCGATAATCGCCTGTAATAATACTGACACAATATCAGACCGAGTGTTCCTTCCAACGGATA
>Ga0307995_1000775_pt1 | contig 21033 bp, 22 predicted proteins | sample EllFjometagen262_FD_203132 | JGI IMG/M metagenome (GOLD analysis project Ga0307995, IMG submission 203132) | Marine microbial communities from Ellis Fjord, Antarctic Ocean - #262 | ecosystem: Environmental > Aquatic > Marine > Unclassified | place: Southern Ocean | collected 2014-11-02 | reverse complement strand
AGATTGTGATGATTGTGGTGGAGACTCATTATTTTATTCTCAGGTGGATGACGGAGATGAGTAATTTATTTCCAGTATCTATTGATATAGAGACTGCTAATTTAGGTCCTGGTATGCCTGGTCAAAAGGTGAATCCTGCCGATTGGGAGATTGCTTGTGTGGCAGCATATGATTCATTGACCAATGTTAAATATTTGTTCATTCCATTCGAAGATGTAGTTGTTTTTGACCAAGACCCAGAAGTTAATGCACATAATTTGGCTAGTGTCATATATGAACTTTCTAAGGTGTCTACGGCAGATTTTATATTGCCATTGCACCCCTTAAAAAATATGATTGGTTCGTTTGCAGATTGCCTTAAATTTTGGTCTTTAACTGCTCGTTACTTTTTAGCCCATAGAGGCCATAACTTTGACTGGCCAATTTTAGGCCACCATTTAGGCCTAGACGATGCTATAACGGTGCTTAATCTCCGTAATGCATTCATAGACACCCATGCTTCAATACAAGCCTCTACAGGCTTTAATTGTGGCCTAAGTGCCTTAATGACTGCTGCTTTAGGGGTTGATGAAGGAAAGATTTTAAGCGGTAAGGATGCCCCTAAATTATGGACTGATGGAATTAAGACTTATCAGGCTGATTTAAGCATAGATAATTTGACGTTGGTTATGGACTATTGTTTGGATGACGCAGTTAAGACTTATCAAGTTTATGAGAAGGGGTTATCACAAAAATATTTAGAGGTTATTCCATATGATAGTAAATCTGTTGTTCGAATTCCAATTGTTGATTGGGGGCATAAACCTTTAAGTAACAAGGTTGAGTAGTAAAGGTAAGGGATTAAATGAAAATAACTGATACCTACCAACATTTTGGGATTACTTTAAGTCCTGAACTAATTCAAGAGCAAATTATTTATATGCAAGGATTGATTTTTACTCAATGTTCTTCACTAGATGGTGGCATTTATAAATGTGCGCCTTGTGCAGAAGTTTTAGAGATTATGTTTAAACATATTCCATTGAATGAGGCATTAGAGCCTGAAGTTCTTTCTACCATAATATTAGATATTGCTGAGGAATTAGCATTGTTGATTTTAGAGTTAGCCAATGAAGATTTAGACCCGAGATTAGTTGGTTTATTTGCATATGATTTTGTTTTCCAATCTCTTCAAAGTTTATTTGAAGTAGAAATTTTTGATGAAGGTGGCGAGGTTCAGAAGAGTCCGTCTGATAAGCCTTATGACACCAACGACCCGATGTTTGTTTAAAGTTGATTAATATGGGTGGTAAAATTAAGGAGTGGCGAGTTTCTCGTCAAGAAAAATCTAATCAAGAAGATGAGTTTTGGGAATCTGATTTATTATTGTTACAAGGACTTAAACGTTGTGATGATTGTCAAAATCCATATCCACTTTCTTTAGACAATTGTCCCAATTGTAAACCGAAGAGTATATAAAGGTAATGCACTAGATGGGTATGTATGACCTATAAAGTTGTCAACATGGTTGCCTCAACAAGACTGACTGAAACTATTGATTTGAATGAAGTTTCCGAAGTCTTAGATATCGAATACGAACAAGAACAATTTCCTGGAATGGTGTATCGAGTAGCCACTCCAAAGGTGTGTTTGTTATTATTCCGTTCGGGACGTTGTGTTGCAGCAGGGGCAAAGAAAATTGAAGATGTCCATGCGGCGGTGAAAATTCTTTACCATGATTTGAAAGATAATGATTTTGAATTATGGCCTGAAGATAAACTTGATATAATTTTACAAAATATTGTAGTTACTTATGATATTGGTACAGAAATGGATTTGGAAAGGTTAGTAGTTAGTTTACCTTTCGAGCGTTCGGAATATGAACCTGAACAATTTCCAGGTTTGATTTTCCATATTAAAGACCCTAAAGTTGTTTTCTTGATTTTTAGTAGTGGTAAGTGTGTCATATCTGGTTCAAAGACATTTGAGGATATTGAAGGTGCTATTGTGGTTCTAAAGGAAGAGTTAAGTGATTATATAACATATTCTTCTTGAGGGAAGCATTTATTAGGGTGAATCCAGTAGTGAATATTATGGCTGATACAATTCGTTCTAGTTATCATGAAGTTATGAAAGACTCATGGTCTGCACTTGCTTCAGATTACAATACAGATATTGAATTAGGAGCACCTGTTGGCGAGTCTCGACGGGCGGCTAAACTAGAGAATATAATTCATTTGTTTTCTGAGAGATATAAAACATTACGCAATATCCTTAGAGAACAATGTGGATTTAGAGAAAGTCATACAATTCAAGAGGCTACCAAAGAACGGGCAAGGTATCGAACCTATAATTTTATTGGTATGGTTATGTCAACTCGACGAACTAAATCTGGAGGTCGTATGGTTGAACTTGAAGACCCCACAGGGAATATTGATGTTTTCATTAGGGCTGATGACCCTGCTAGTCAATCATTAATGAATGATGATGTAGTTGGAATTTCAGGAACGTTTGGTAAGGATGGTAGAATGTTTTGGGTTAATCGAGTCCAGTTTGCAGAAGTTTTAATGCATAATGAAAATAAGGGTGGTAAAGAGTTTGACCCAGTTTCAATTGCATTTATTAGTGATGTGCATATGGGTTCAAAGTATTTCTTAGAAGAGACCTGGGATAAAATGATGCATTGGATGAATACAGATACTTTGGCCCAAAATATTAAGTATTTAGTATTATCTGGTGATTGTGTTGATGGTGCAGGAATCTATCCTGGTCAAGAACGCAATTTAGTTATCAGTGATGCTTATGAACAATATGAATTTTGTGCTAGAAAATTAGATGAGTTACCAGACCATATTACTCCGATTATGTTGCCAGGAAATCACGATGCTGTGCGACCAGCAGAGCCTCAACCAGTGTTAGAACATAGTATTCAACAAAAGTTTAATTCTACAGTTCATGTTGGCAACCCAGGTAGGGTTAATTTAAATGGAATAGATGTATTATCTTATCATGGAAAAGGAATGGATGATTTGATTCCTCGGATGGACCACGTTACTTATGATACCAGTGTTGAAGGGATGAAAGAAATGCTAAAGCATAGACATCTTGCACCATCATGGGGAGATAGAAATGCACTTTCTCTCGAAGAAGATGACCAATTGATTATCAAAGATATCCCAGATGTTTTTGTTACTGGGCATACTCACAGTCATGCATTTCAATGGCATAGAGGAATTCCCTTGATTGTTTCTTCAACTATGCAAGGTCAAACTGATTTTATGAATATGCTAGGATTTGCTAGTCAGAAAGGACATTTGACTTTATATAATATTCAAAATCGTGAAGGAAAGGTAGTTTCTTTCCATGCTAATGATGATGTAGACTTTAAGTAGTTGTAGGGTTTTACTGAAATTATGAAAACATTTAATTTCCCACCTGTTCCCACTTCAACAGTTCTTATTTCTAGTGATAGTCCAAAACTTATTAGAGGTCATCCTATGCAAGGCGTATTAGAATATGATAATGGCGACATTTTTGTTAAAGTTAAATTTCCTATTACTTTAGACGTTCCAGGTATAGATACAGAGGGACGAACAGAGCATATGTGGGTTTTAGTTGAGACTGGTGATGAATTTAATGGCACTGGTCGTCTTGATAATGACCCTAGTTATTCATTAATTCCAATAGGTGCACTAATCGAATTTCAAGGGTCTCTACTTCAAATGCCTCAGTTTGTTAGGGTGATTTTATCATGATTAAAACATTAAATTATCCACAATCTTTAAAAGAGATAATTTATTTAAGTCCCAGTCCATTAGCAGCAATTAAACTTAATCCTGAGATTTTAAATATACTTTCTGTCAATGATTTCTTAAGAATAATAAATTGGTATTGTGAAGGAGAGGCTGAGGATTATTGGTTAGATTCTACTCTTAAATATATTGGAGATAAATTAACTAAAATTAAAACAATTGAAGAAACTACTTGGGGAGAGGATAATGGTCAAATAGGTAGTATTGGTAATCAAAGAGACGAATGGGACCTTTTGATAAATAATTATATTAAACCTTGGAAAGAAGGTCGATTATATATTGGAGTTAACAAACTAGATGATGTAGGAGATTTTTGGACATATTGCCTAGGAACAGGTTTGATGATACCCTATTGGCTCTCTAGTGAACTTTATATATTTGATGAAGACCTTTGGGCTGATGAGTTTAATATTGATGATGAGGAATTATCTAGAAATCTGAAATATCATTATAATGAAATTTCACGCAAAACAAATCATAATATATTTACTGAGTTAAGCAAGCATTTATATACGAGTTAGTGTGTGGTAAGGTCATGAAGAGAAAAATGCACCTACGAATGGCTTGTTTATTTATTGCAACACAATATGAAACTAAGTGGAGAGGAGAAGTAGTTGGTTGGCCATGTTCCATTAAAGACCTTGGTGAAGATATGGCAGAAATTACTGCACATAAAGATGCATTTTTAGATTGGGAACTCCGTTGTAAAACTAATTTACCAGGCGTTGTCTTTAAGTAGTTGTGATACTAATTAATTACTATGAACGCAGATACTAAACAATGGATAGCAGGAGTAGTTATAATTGTTGGGTCATATTTGATTCTAACTCGTTATCTAACCCCTACCATTATTATCGTCACATTTTTATCAGGAATTTTAGGATTGATGATGATAGTTGAGGCACTTGAATTGACCTCTTGGCGTAATGCTAAACGTACTGGTTATATTAAACAACAAAGTGATGCACTTAATGAAATTGCTAGTTTAATTTATTATCAATCTCCACTTAAAGAACAAGATAGATGGTTGGAAAATGTACAAGGGCAACCCTGGTATTCAGGAACTGTTCCTGATGAATGAATAAATTAATTTATACCTTAAGAGGTATCATCTATGGACGAAAAATATAATTTTGAAGGTATCTTCGAATTAGTGAGGAGTTGTGATTCAGGTTCTTCTTGTATAGATGAAGATGCATTGGACATAATTTTGGCTAATCATGTGTATTTAAATGGTGTTGGTGAAGTCGAATATAAACCAATGACATTGGAGACATTTTCTTATCTTCAAGACCAATTGACTAACGACCCTAGTAATCCAACCTGTCAATCGTGTGATGGTGCATTAGAGTGGACTCATAGTGGAAAAGATGTTACAAATTATGCATCTGGTTACTTTTGGTCTTGGTTTGGGGAAGATTCTAATCACCAGTTGTGGATTGATGCATTTGAAAGATATAAAAGACTACCTGATTTAAAACATATACATATATTCAAAACATTAAATTATCCTAAATAACACGGTGTCTTTAAGTAGTTGGACAAGTCTAATTTAGATTATGTACATCCATGGCACTCCGTTTATCAGAGTAGGTACTGTAACTAAAAAATCAGATACAAATCGATTCATAGAAAATGAAATCGAACAAACTGATGATGGACGTTATGTTTGGTCTTATGATATTGAAACAGGCACTCAAATTAATAAGGCATTACTTGTTCAACATGAATTCTATTCAGATGGTGGCAGTAGTGAAGAAGTTCTTGGTGGATTACCATTTGAGAAAAGAGATAAAAGTGGATTAGACCGTTTATTACCTTCATTATCAGAAATCGCTAGTAAATTAAAATTAGAATATGAAACTTTTGGAAAGATTGAATCTAAGGCATTTGAAGATTATGCTGCTGAATCAATTCTCGACCCAGGATTACTGAAAGCCCTATCTATGGGAGCCATGGTTGGGGCTGGATTGGTTATAGGGGCTATTTTAGTTAATCTATTTCAACGATAGTAAAGTAGTAACAACTACAATCTTTAAGTAGTTGGTGACTGTTAGTTTTAATATGGTTCACGGTGACGTAGGTCAATCCAATTTAACTCGCCAAGATGTGGCGAATTATATTGATTATTTAGTAGACCATATTGGGGAGGAGCAAAAGGCACTTTATTCTCACGAGACTCGTTCAAATCCATATATTTGTTTGCATGGTGAGTGTCAACCATTGGCAGATTGGATATCTATTTTACTGGAATCATATGGAGAATCACTAAAACGTTGGGATATTAGTATACATTTGACTATATTTGGAACTAAATACAGTGAACTGACACTTGAGGAACGTCCTTGGCCAGCAGATATTACTCAATGGTATAACCTAGATAGCGAAACTGGTCACTACATGCACACCCTTATTGAATGGGATGGTTTATATTGGGATGCTAATGGGGGAGGCACTAGACGAAGTAAGGAAGCGTATTATGAAAGTATGGTGTATCGCTCAGATGGCAATCGTGACCGAAAAAGATTGTTGGAGAACTTTATAGATTTTGAGGAGATGGATAATATATCTGAGCATGAAGGGAGTCTCGATTACAAATGGGAATGGTCGGAGTCAGTTAGGGATGATTTTTATGAGGGTAATGTAATTTGGATAGATGATATGGAAGTAGAGATTAGTCCATATGTTGATGTATCTGTATTTAAAACATTTATAAATAAGTTACGTCAAGGAGATTTTTTAACTGAGACCATATCTCAACCAATTAATACAAAATCAGGACCAAAAATCAAAGAGTATATTGAATCAATTCATGAGGGAGATTTTTTATGGCGAGATGATTGGAACAAGTTAGAGTTTACATTACAAACTTTGCCTATGACTATTTTTGAAGATTACTGTGATGAAGATACAGGAGATTGCACAAAGATGGTTCGTGATGGAATGGGTTCTACGTTTTATTTCCAAAAAATACCATTTATGAGTCACAAACTGGAAGATACATTGAATGAGTTTGAGAAGGTTGGAGATATATATCCACCAGTTGTTTTGAAATTAAATAATAATGGAAAGTATGAAACTATTGATGGGTTTCATCGATTAAATGCATTACAGATTCTTGATTATGATACTGTGGAGGCTTGGGTCGGCAAAGAAAAGACAGACAAGAAAACTAAAAAGGCCGAAATAAGTGATGACAGATATGATAGACGTAATTTTACTGACGCATTCAGTAATTGGAACGCTAACCCAAACAACCCTCAACATGGCACATCGGCAGCATATTATGTCGCTAGATTATTAGAAGAATCAAGATATATGCAGGGCAAAATAATTTTATATCGAGCCATTAGGCTTGCCAATCCAGAAGATTTCGACCCGACAGAAACTGGTGAGTCTTGGACACCCAATATAAACTTCGCAGAACCATATTTCGGATATAATAATTATTCTAAAAGCATTGTAATAAAAAATAGCAAGTATGAAACATACATTCTAATGGCATTAGTTCCTGTCGAATCAATTGATTGGAAGGAATCTGTTGCACGAGCCCTTGAATTTGGGCCACCAAGTGATGAAAAAGAAATCGTATTGAAACAAGGGGCACCGATTGAACTTATAAATCTTCCTATGGAGTTATCTTTTGCTATTGATGCAACTCCTGACGCATTGATTCGGGCTTCCGAATCAAACGACGAATTATTTATAGGAACACACCGTGCAGATAACATTTACATAGGGGATGAGTATGGAGGATTCGTCAAATCTAATCCAGATGCAGTAAATTTGCCTGGTGTTGTGAATTTCCATGATGAAGAGGAAATAATTTCTAAATTAATGCCTTTAGATGATTATGAAAATATGCCACATAGTGAGGTTAATTTAATTGTATCTGGGCTACATTACCCGACTGGCGGATTTTCCGAAGAAGAAATAGACCAACAACATACTTCCATTATTTCAACTATTGTTAGTCATGAATATATTCATAAATCAATTGATAAAGAGGTATTAGCATGGGCTCAGGAAAATAACATGGATAAAGGAAGTTATTATGCTGCTCATGAAATAATGGCTTATACAGATATGGCACTTCGTCAATCTTACACTATGGCAGATTTTAAAAGTAATTTATATAACTTGGTTGGGAGACATCCTATATTAACAGATAATCCTGATTTGGCTGAAAGAGTTTTAGATGCTCTACATAGTTCTCGAAAAGGTTTAAAGTTTAGAATTCCTGCAGAAATTAAAACGGTAATGCAAGCCTTTGAATTAGCAGAGTTTGAAATTTTAGTTGTAGGTGGTGCTGTTAGAGATATGGTATTAGGATTAACTCCTAAAGATTATGATTTGGCCACTAATGCACTCCCAAGTGAAGTTAATGAAGTCATTGCTCAAATCGAAGGATATCGAGTAGTGATAACTCCTGAGGCTCAAATGGCAAGAGGTGTTTTAACTACATTAGTTTTACCTCCATCTGGAGAAGTTATTGAAATAACTACTTTCCGTGCTGAATTAGGTTATGAAGAAGGCACTAGACGACCTGTGGCAGTCCCTGCCAAAACATTTAAGGAGGATAGCGAACGTCGTGATTTTACAATGAATGCCTTGGGTTGGAAACTTAATGGCACTATTTTAGATTATCATGGTGGTATAGATGCATTAGAGTGGGGTCATTTGGTACCAGTAGGTGATGCTGAAGAACGGATTCAAGAAGACCCATTACGCATCTTACGAGCCATTAGATTTTTTAGTAAATATGGATTAGAAATTGATGAAGATTTAGGGAGTGCTATTGAATCTAATCTTTCTACATTACACACATTATCTCCCGAACGTGTCCGTCGTGAATTAGATAAAATTCTCAAATCCGAAGAAGGAATATATGACCTTTTTGAAGTTGGCATTATAGAAACATTAATTCCTGAATACAAGGGCATTTATTGGGGCGACCAAAATGGAGAGGATGAGCATGAGGCAATTAAAAATATTAAGACTTATAACTTAATTCAATTAACTTCTCGTCCGTGGGAGATTGAGGCTGTTTATGCATTATTATTTGAACAAGTTGTTGATAAGGAAGAATTTAATGAATTATACCGTAGAGGTCCAATTCAGTTTTCTAAAGATGAGGCAAATAAGATTGCTGATTTGATTGAGTTATATCCATTATTTTGGGACTCTGACGACCCTGAGGATATTATTAGTATTGTTACAAGTCCATATTATGATACTTTAATTGATATGGCAACTGTTGCAGATTATGAGGGAGAATTAAGGTCCAAATTCTTTGAACCTTATCGAGAACGTTATAAGGGTAAACCTGTAAAGGGTTATGCATTGCAAGTTGCTGATGCTTATGGCATTAAACCTGGTATTGCTCTCGGTAAAAAGTTACAAGAAATACAGGATGCAATTATAATGGGAGACATTGATGATTGGGATGATGGATTAAATCAACTTTCTGCAGAAAGTTTTTCTGCAGAAGAGCGTATTGCTTATGGAGCAGTAGTTTTAGATTCTGATAGTCAAGAATTATTACTACAGAAATTTAAATCTCAAATTCCCTATGATTGGAAAACTTATGCTCATCACATGACAGTTACTCTTGGCAAATCAGTTCCTATAGTTGAAGATATCGGTGAATCAATTGTTTTGACTGTGACTTCATTAGGAATCTCCGATAATGCTATTGCAGTTGGTGTAGAAGGGTATTCATCTAGAAATAAAATCCCTCACATAACTTTAGCAACTCCTCAAGATGGCAAACCATTTAATTCTAATAAGATTACAGATTGGCAATCTATTACACCATTACTATTAACTGGTACTGTTGAGAATGTAATGACATCTGCTGCCGAAGATTTTAAAGCAGAGTCTGTATCAAAATACTCTGAAGAATTTTGGGGCACATCTGGCTCTGGTGTTTTAATTGTTGCTGCAGATACAAAACGTATCTTGCTTGGATTACGTAGTGCTGACGTAAATGAACCACACACATGGGGCAATTTTGGAGGTGCTATTGGTATAGATGATAATGGTAACGTTGAAGAGGCACTTTCTCCCGAAGATAATGCTATAAAGGAAATGAATGAGGAAATTGGTTATTTTGGTTCTCTTGAGATGATTCCTAGTTTTACTTATCGAGGTGGCTCGTTTACTTATTATAATTTCGTAGGAATTGTTGCTACTGAATCTTTAATACCATTGGGTAATATAAACTGGGAAGTTTCTGAACTCCGATGGTTTACTTTGGATGAAGTTTCTGCTTTGCCGAATCTACATTTTGGAGTTTCCGAATTAATGAAGCAAGAAGAAATGGTTACATTTAACTCTCCAGGGATTGCAGACAAAGAATGGGCTGAAATGACACCTAAAGAATTATTAGTTTTAATTAGTTTTCCTTCTGATGATGACCATACAGATGCTTGGGAAAATTTCCTTCCAGCAGGTGGCCCACATCTAAAGTTATTGAATATAGCAGATAATGAAATTAGTCAAGGATTGAAATTGTTGAGGCATATGTATGAACCATCATCACCAGATTTTTCAAAAAGGGTGACAGAAACACAAAAATTATATACTGAAATATACTCTAAGTATTTTGATTTTTGGTATATTCCAGAAGTAGAATCTGGGATGACTGGAGGAGGTTACCTAGAATTGAAACAATCTATTGGAGATTCTTATGAACCTGATTATTTAGAACAAGAAGCAACTAAACGAGGAGTACCATTTAATACAAGTGTACCATTAGAAGTGGCTCGAAAATATCTACCTAAATCCACCGTAGATTGGGCTGAACAAAATAATAGACTCCCACACATTTATGCTCAAGCCATCATTGATACGATGATTAATGAACATTTAACATTACCACTTTTTGGTACACAAAAATTTGGAGGAATATTTTATACGCCTGTTTTAGCGGCTGCTCCTATATCGGCAGAAGTGGGAACGGATGCTTCAAGAAACTCACAACTAATTGCAGGGTTTCATCGAGACGCTTATGCGAACTTATTAGGGATGTCAGGTCCTCCGACAGTCTTCTTTAAGCCAAAGGAGGAATATTTGTGAGTTCAATTATGACTAAAGAATCCTTTGATGCATGGCGACATGATATGTTAAATCCAAAGATTACTACTATCCCAAAGTGTGCCATACCAATCTTTCAAGAGTTATTTCCTATCCAAGAGTTCCCATTAATAAATAATTGCTTATTAGAGGATTGGGATTTTACATTAAATTCATCAAACTCCTACTTCCAAACCCTCTCCGAACAAATACGTGGCCAATTAGGGTATGAATTTCGAACAGATGAAGCATATAGATTAAAGTATAATTCCCATATAAATAATATTATAAGCATTTTAGATTCTATAACTCCTACGGTTTTTGAGCAACGTAGGGCATTAGAAACACCAGTATATGAGGGCATATTTAAAGAAGGAAATATTTATTTAGAACTTGGCAAAGGTAATGTTGCTCAATCCTATCCTCCCCACAATACTCAAAACAGTAAGTCAATACAAATTGAGTTAGTGTTTATTACAAATGATACATTTGACGAGGAATCAACACCAACAATAATATTTTCAGGAATTTCCTTAAATCCTAATAAATTTTATACTACAGATATATATGGCACTGGAACAAATCGTTCACCGTGGGATTATTACTTTGACCCTTTTAATGCAGATGAAAATATTAATGTTCTGGAGCACGTTTATGAATTAACTTATGATGTTTACGTTGCTCTAGTCAATCGACTAAATAAATCACATATGGTTTCACTAAATTATCCTGGAGGAGTTTCATGAAACCAACTGCTTTATTAAATTACTGGTCAAACCGACCATTAAATAAAACTCAATTTTTACAAATGATTTATCGAGATTATTTAGAAGTAATATATACTCACCCCAATCAAATAGATTTCGATAATAGTAAAGAATTACTACTTCTCAAAGATTTTTTGTATCAAGCCGATGGGCAACTTCCTGCAGTGGTTGAATTCAGTCAACAGGACATAGACGAAGAAGAATTACGGCCAATGGAAATAGAGTACCTTATTTATGTGACTGACGACCGAAACCACCAACACCAACAAATAAATGAATACAATACTTCTTGGAATCCTCTCTCCTCTTCTGACATTTCCCCAACTGCATCTCGGTACATTACTGCAGATATAGACATAGAAGAGAGAAATAAGAGAATGCGTGATGGATGGGAGTGCGTGGGAATTTCGACATATGGTGAAAAGGGTATAGAAATAGAGTTTGAAAAAGTAATGGTGGGAGACTACTCTTTACGAGAATATTCATCCCTGCCCTCCTATAACCCAAACCAAAAAATAAATTCTCACAAAACTCAAGAATACATTCAATTAGAATACTTCGGAAGTTCTATCAATACCTTTAATTACCCTGGAGGACTTCCATGAATCCAAATCAATTAATGAAATATCTCTCTCGTCGTTCTTTAGATTGGATAGAGTTTATAAATATTATTGATGCTAATTATGACTGGGACCAGGGGACTTGGGATGAGTTGAGAGATTGGCTTTATATTATTAGGGGGCAACGTCCTGCTATTATAGAAAGTCAAAATGAGATAGGATATTTATTATATAAAATACCCAAATTTCAATATACTTCTAATCCAAATCCCACTGAAATTAGAACCTATGATTATTCTTATAATCCATTAACTGGTGTTTATATATCTTCAAATATGGATACGGATTTACAAGTGCAATTGTGGAGGGATATGGAAGATGCTGGTGAAATGTCAATAATTCAGTATAATATTAATGGAATAGAAATTGAATTTTCTATTCCTTATTTAAGGTATTTTTATAGAGAGGAAAGTGGGAATGATTTTTACAAGATAATAAGTATTCAAGACTATTTAGAAAATGTCTCCATTGGAGAAGAGGATGATTGGGACGAGTTGGAGTTAGTATCAATACCTAAATATATATCACTTGAGTATATTGGTTCTAACTTTTTATCATTTAATTATCCAGGAGGAGTTTCATGAAACCTTATGAAGTTTTAGAGTATTTAGTCAATACAAAATTGAAGGATTCATATTTTTTAAACACTATTATGAATTATTACGAATTCGAAGAAGGTGATTTAGAAGACTTAAATTCATTTTTGTTCTATCAACAAAATATATATCCCATTGTATTTTTTGAAGATGATTATTACCAAGGCTCTACACTTAGAATTAGATTGGAAAATTCTAATCAATATAAAGTTGAGGCATTAGTATATCCTCCACTTAAAATCTCATGGATTGAGGGATATTTTCCACCAACTTCCTATAATGAAGTTGAATTATTTCCTAGAAGTTATCAATCAGATATGACTTATAATCCAACTTTATGGGAAACTCCTCGAGTATCACGCATATCATTATCTACATTGGCAGATAGTGATTGGAGATATTTTAATAGGCATTATTCACTTGCAGTAAAACAAAACAATATTCAAATGTATCAAGATATTGACGGGGAAATCGGATTGGAAATTAAGTTTCAATCTTGTACACTAGTGAGAAATGTTAATATGGTGACTGCTATAACAGTAGAAGAATACTTCAAAAATCCTGCAAAGAGGGCTAATTTTGAAACTTGGAACGAATGGAGAGTTATTATTCAAGACCACTTTATTCGACTAAAGTATCAACCAATACAGATTAAAACTTTGAACAATCCAACGAGACATTAATATAGGAGATGGGGCTACCAAGGTATATGGCGAGAATTAGACTTAGCACGATGCAGAAAAACTCATTTGAATTGATTCAAACAAGTATATACACTTGTACAAAAGGCCCAGTTACGGAAACTGATTACGCTTATGTAGAAATTGATTATCGTGGCTGGAAATCATATCATCCTCGCCAAATTAGAGGACTTATAGAAAAGGGCTTAATTCGTTGCTATTTACCTCAAAAAGACTCTAAAAATTATCGTAGTTGGGTTGAAAAGATTGATTGTGTTTATGTTGAATTAACTGAATTAGGTTGGGAACAGGCTAATGAATACTATCCAGCACCTAAAACTTGGTCTGGAAACTAACGAAACCTTTAATACATAAAAGAGTATTAATTATACTATGAGTAGCCGTGAGGAAGAGATTAAAATTACTTTTAATCAAAATTGTCCTGCTTGTATGGCTGTTATGAGTTTACAAGGTGAACCATTACGTGAATCAAACCACGAATTCACATATTGGACTGATGGAGCATATCATAAAGAAGTCCGACATCTTCAAGAAGGTGTTTGGCCTTGTTCAGTTTGTGAGGGTATTGGTTGTAGTAATTGTGAAGGATTGGGTATTGTTGCATTGCATGATGGATTATTAGTTGGAGGAATACATGAGAATTTATTGAACCATATTGGTTCATTACTTTATCAATATAATAATGGTGGAAATCAAAATGTTTTATTAATCGGTGGAGAGGTAGATTGTTACGCATGTGATGGGTCTGGTAAGAGAGGTTGTCGTTCATGTGATGATGAAGGAATAGTAGAATGTTATGATTGTGAAGGTGAAGGCAAAGAAGAAGGTCAACCTTGTGATAATTGTAAAGAAACTGGTGAACTTACTTGTACTGATTGTGAGGGTGAAACGGATTGTGTAGAGTGCGAGGGATATGGTCAAATAGAAGATGATACCTTAATTACTGGAATCACTCCAAGTTATCAAGATGTATTCGATGAGATTCGTTATGACTCAGGTTTATCTAATGGTCCTATTATAGATGCATTAGATAGATTAGAATCAGCATTGAATTCAGGTCAAGTTTATTCATTCCCAGGTAGTCAGATGTATAATGAAACCAATTATAAACTTTATAATGATTTACATGATGCTATTGCTTATTACGTTATTAATGAACCTAATCGACCGATTCCTGCTGAATCGGATACTCTTGAGGCTGAATCTTTTGAATCAAATTCAAGACCTACAGGAGTAAGTATAAAAAATCATGATACAACCTCATCAGTTTATTATAATCTAAAACGTAGACGAACATTTACTGGTAAAAGGCATAAGGAACAAGCACATTCATATGCTCAATTTATGTTAAGTAAGTTGAAAAGTAATCCAAATTATCATAATTTTTATAGTGCTGAAACTTTTGAAGCCGAAGAAAGACAAGTAATTTCGGAATTGGTTTGTAGTTCATGTGGGATTAAAGACGAAATAGCGAATTATCAGTGGGATGAAAATACGAAATCAAAATGTTGCGGCAAATGGTTAAGAGAAAAAAGATATTTCAAAAAATCAGATTATATTACCAAGTATGCCGAATCAGAAGATAATTTACTACACAAGGCGAAAAATTGGCCACTAATCAAATCCGACTATAGGGTGATGGATTCTAATTTGCGCTCGACAACTCGATATTGGAATCAACCTCATGATATTAAACTCCTTAATTCATGGGAAGAATGGCAATCACTCACTAATGAAGAAAAATATAATCAATGGTATTATATTAATTGGGATTGCACCGTGTATCGAGGTTCTAAAAAAAATGGTATTGATTACGAAACTTATTTAGAACATGATGCTATTATCCCTAAGGATGGCAGTGCCATAGCATCAGCCCCTGAACTTACTGAAGCATTATATTATGCTAATGCTCAAAATCAATCCAATGAACTTTATTCATTTGATATACAAGATTATGTAGTTACATTTCCTAGAGGGTCTCAAATCGGTAGAATAGGTCGTGAACTTCCAGTTATAATGATTGCTGGTGGGGTATATCATGATGATGCAATTTTATTATTAGACCAAGATGAAACTTTTGAAGCAGACTCTCAAATTAGTTATTATAGTACAGGTAATGTTCATAGATGGATTCAATTTTTAAATACAGAATGTGAAGAACGAGGAAATTATGATTATGATACAATGAAGAAATTAGAATCAAAATATAATTTAAATGACAATAGTGCAGTGATTTGGGTATCAGAATATCCTGAAGTAGCGGCTTCTTATGAGATTTCGCAAGGTATTATCCATAATAATGAGCAATCCGTTATTGATGATTGGGGATTTTCTAAAAATGATTTAAAAACGACTAAATTTGGACAAATATATTTACCCACTCATATGAATAATGCCTATACCTATCAAGGAACAATTATGCCTGAGACTGATGATGGAGAGGGAGGTTATTTACTTTCTTTAAATCGAGATGAAACTAGACGAAGGAGGTTAAATTATTGAAGTGGGAAGAGGCAGAAGAACTATGGAGTACTGTTAGAACTCCCTCTAATGGGAAACCATTAGGGAATAATACTCGACTTTGGTGGAGTGAGGATTATTATGTAGGGTGGGTTGGTTTAAGCCTGGAGTTTTTTCAAAATCAACAAGATTCAGATTGTTTTATAATTACATTACATGGTAACGTAATTATAAAAATTTATGAGGACGATTCTCAAGTTTTAGATAGTTGTTATTGGAAAACTGTTACTACTAAAGACCGTATTAATAAATGGGGATTGACAGAAACTTATTTTGACCCCGAGTATGGTGTAACTAGGAGACGATTTTATCTATATCAAAAAGATTTTCAATGGTATATTCAAGATAAGAAGTTAGGCACAATAGAGATGTTTTATGATGGGCTAATTATTTATCCAGATGAAACTGAAACTGCAAATAATCTTGGACTATTTACTTTAAATTTTCCCGAAGGTGTGATTTGATATGGAATTCAAAAATCGAGAAGATTTTAATGAGTTTGTACTTGAATTAAACCTTCCTATCCTTTTCCCACAAGGTGATTCAAGATTCCACTGGGTGGGAACTAAAGTAAAGGTTATGAATAATTGGGAATTAGAAAGCAAGTTAACTAATTATGAGGGACATGATTGGTCTACTAATATTAAAAGAGATACTATTTATTTGTGTCAAAATTCGGATTATGATTGGTACTTTTTCTATTTACCCGTTAAGAAGGATGTATATTGGTTTTTACCTTATGATACCGTTAGGTATGGTGGTGCTAATTCTGCACATTCTAAAACATCATTTTCGTGGATGATAAATATTTATGAATATAGTGTATCTTCGATATACTCATTTAATTTTCCCAAAGGAGTGATTTAATATGGACTTCAAAAATACATTGGAATTTTCTAATTGGATAGAAAATACAGGTAACAAAATTGGCCCTAATAAATTCACACCATCACATTTAGAACAACAGTGGACAGATGTGTGGAACTGGACTGGCAAGAAATTTAAAGGATATCAAGATTGGGGACATTCTACTGGAATTGGAGAAACAGTTATTAGTAATCCAGATTGGATAGTGGAAAATCATTTTAAAACTGTTGATGGAAAAACTTGGGTATCTAATATTAAACTTGACACTATTTATTTATGCCAGGATTCTGATAATAAGTTTTTTTATTTATATTTCCCAGATTTTTTTTGGGTTAAAAATGCAAGTTGGTTTTCCTATATATCTATGATAACTGGTGGAGATAGTATTGTAGGTAGGCGTGTGAAATGGGAATTTTTTGATTGGCCAACCAATATTTGGGAATATGTCCCAAGTGATATTCAAGATATTGTAACATTTAATTATCCAAAATTATTATAGATTTATATAGGTGTTTGCATTACTTATCTGTATGGCAGTAAATTCCTTAGGACGTTTTGAAAGTTGGCTATCTAATCATAATCATAAAATGCAATTCTTAAGGACATTAACTTCTACAATGGCTGCAATTGCAGGCATATCTGTATTTTTAAAGATTTTTGGAGTGATTTGAATGAAGTATGGAGATTCTTGGCCATATCCTCCTTGTGAAAAATGTGGCATTCATAATGTAGTGGCCAGTCCTCTTGCCATTAAGGAAAATCGTGAAAGATTTCCTAATGATTATACTGTCTGTTCCGATTGTCAGCATTTGACACTAGCAGGCACTAATAATACGAAGTATCATCGGATGTATGACGAACGTATCGTATGGGATTATTGGGCTGCTATTTGTGGTAGTTACAAGTTCGACGAAGTTTTCGAAGATGATGCTCTTGCTCATGCTCGCTCAATCTTTGACTGTGGTTGTGCTAGGCCATTTCCGATTTACGAACAAGATGATTATACTACACCTGAGGAAACTTGGGGCAAATTAGATGAAACTGGTATTGCTCCTCCAGGCCTTAGCATATTCTGTGGTACTTGTTCTGCTGATAAAAGAGATTTTCTAACGAAACTCTTATAATGGTGACTATGCACCGTTATAATTGAAGGGACGAATATGATAACACAAGTTGACATCGAAACCAGGCCTCAATTACCAGCATTACTTAGACGAACTACAATCGAGTCCTGTGCTTTGAATATACACCATATTTTAGATAGTATTAAGGTTAATGACTTGATTATAAATCCTCGGTATCAACGAGGAAAAGTCGGACAATATAAAAGTATATTTAGAACTCGACTGATTGAATCTATTTTGATTGGATTTCCAATACCCTCTTTGCTAGTTATGGAGATGCCTGATGGAAAACCTCAGGAACTTATTGATGGGCAACAAAGAATTAGAACTATTGAGTATTTTATGGATGGAGATAGGGATAATGATAAAAAAACGGGTTTTGCATTAGATGGAAAACATTTGATGGTGTTATCTGCTGACGACTATCATGGACGAAAGTGGGATGATTTAGACCCAGCACATAAAAATAAAATACGAAACTATAAATTAAAGGTTGATTATATTGATAATACACTCCCACCCAATTTAGTTTTTGGGATGATAAATGGTGGTCAGAATACTATGAATTCTCAAGAAGCAAGGTTGTGGAGATTTGGAGAAGATAAAAAGTTCTGGTGTATAGACGATTATGCACGTGAAGACAAATGGACTTGCCATCTTCAAAGCACCAAACGGGGTAAAGGTACTGATACTGCATTCAAGGCAATATTATCCATGATTTATGGGACTAAGTTAATCCCAGGAAGTCAGAATAAATGGTTAGAAGCACATATTCAACAATTATTTGCTGATAACTCAATAGAACAGATTGAAAATATTTTAACTAAGTTTGATAGTGTTATGAAAACTTCACGAGAAGTTTTTGGAGAATATCCATTCGGGATGCCAGGGAATTCTCGGTCTAAGGTTAAAAATCCTATAATTATGATGACTCCATTTATTATTAATAAAATAATAGAAGAGTATAATATAAAAACTGCGGTATCTAATGCAACATTGTTAAGAACTATTTTCGAGGATTATTGTAATGAACATGCTAATTCTGGTTATAGTGTAGATGGGTTATCAGTTACAACAAGAAATAATGAATTATGGACTGTTGTGCATAAAGCACTTATAGATGCTGGTGCAAAATCACCAAAAAGAACTGGTGGCGCAAGAATTTCCAAAAAACTTAGTCTAAAAGTTATAGAAAATTATCGTGCAGATGGCAAAGTAGAATGCCAACTTTGTAATGAAGTTATTATGGATGAATCTCAGATATCAATAGACCATATAGTAAGATTTAGCAAAGGTGGGGCTACAATACTCGAGAATCTTCAACCAACTCATGGCTCTTGTAATTCTTCGAAACGATAGATGAGTGATTGTATGACTGACAAATCCTGGAACGATTATCCTCATCTGCTTGCAGATTTAGATATGACTAAGAATAAAAATCATTTATATAAAGGAAATCCTATAGATGTTTTGGAACTCTTACCTGGGACTAGTAAAAAACTTGATTGGAAATGTAGTACGTGTAGTCACGACTGGAAGACTACAGGAAAACATCGAGTAAATGGGACTGGATGTCCCGCTTGTTCTGGAAGGTCAATTCACAGTGATGGGCGAAATAGCATGGCTATGACTCACCCACACATTGCGGTTGAATATCCTGGAGATGCAACAAAAGTCATCGCAGGTACACACAACAAACTTGATTGGAAATGTATTACTTGTGACCATGAATGGTGTGCATCTGCTAAGAGTAGGAGTAGTGTCCGAGGGACTGGGTGCCCTGCTTGTGCAGGACGCATTCACAGTGATGGTAGAAATTCTATGATAAATACTCATCCAGATTTGGCAAAAGAATATCAAGGTGATGCAAACTTAATTGTTGCAGGAACTGGTAAAAAACTTGCTTGGAAATGTTCTACTTGTGAGCATGAGTGGAACGCTGTTGGAGTAAGTAGGGTTAATGAGTGTGGATGTCCTGCTTGTTACGGGTATCTACATAGTGATGGCCGAAATTCTATGAGTAATACTCATCCACAATTAGCAATAGAATATCAAGGAGATGCTAACTCAATTATCGCAGGAACTGGTAAAAAACTTGCTTGGAAATGTTCTACTTGTGAACATGAGTGGTTATCCTCTGGGAGCAATAGAGTTAATGGAACAGGTTGTTCTGCTTGTATTAATAGAACTCTGCATAGTGATGGTCAAAATTCTATGGCAAATACTCACCCAGAATTGGCAGTAGAGTATCAAGGTGATGCTAATTTAATAGTAGCAGGAACAAATAAAAGACTTAAGTGGAAGTGTAATACTTGTGAGAATGAATGGATAACTACTGGAAATAGTAGATGTTCAATGGAGACAGGTTGTGCCCATTGTATCAAAGGATGTTTGCATTCCGATGGTCGTAATTCTCTGTTTAATACTCATTCACAATTAGCAATAGAATATCAAGGAGATGCTAACTTAATTATTGCTAGCACTATGAAAAAACTTGATTGGAAATGTATTACTTGTGAACACGAGTGGGCATCAACAGGTGATAATAGAGTTAGGGGAGAGAAAGGGTGTCCTGCTTGTGCAAATTTAGCAATAAATAATTATGATGGTAGAAACTCAATGGCACAAACTCATCCATTGTTAGCAATGGAATATCAAGGTGATGCTAATTTACTTATTATGGGTACTCATCGTGGGTTAGATTGGAAATGTAGTATTTGTGAATATGAATGGAATTCCGTGGGATATAGCAGAGTAAGTGGGTCTGGTTGTGCCCAGTGTGCAAAAACAGGCTATGACCCATCACAAATTGGATATGTTTACATTCATCAATATGTTGATGACACAACCCATTGGTTAAAGTGTGGAATTACAGGCAAACCCGTAGATAGATTCAAACAATTATCAAGAGCAGCATCAAGAGTAAATATAGAAGTTCAACAACTTGACATATACACTTTCGATGATGGT
>Ga0307995_1000772_pt1 | contig 21077 bp, 24 predicted proteins | sample EllFjometagen262_FD_203132 | JGI IMG/M metagenome (GOLD analysis project Ga0307995, IMG submission 203132) | Marine microbial communities from Ellis Fjord, Antarctic Ocean - #262 | ecosystem: Environmental > Aquatic > Marine > Unclassified | place: Southern Ocean | collected 2014-11-02 | reverse complement strand
CACGGCGCTCGCTGCGTTGCTGGCGGTCACTTCCATTCGCCAAGTCCAAGGATGGAATTACTCGTCTTGAATTGTCGTAATAACCAGGAAATCGTTCCATTAACAACGTAAGCACACGAGGCAACCCGCCTTTACCTTTCTTGATTGGCTTTAGTAGGGCGAATACTGGTTTCGATGGATCATGGCCGCAATAGTTGCCGCCTTCATTAATCCTTGGGGTGTACGTATTCAATAGTCCATCTCCTGATCAATATTAAAATTTGCAATTGTCGCGGAGGCTGTTTAAAATACACACAGCCTCCTTTAGCTCCACTTTCTAAAGGCCGCAGAAAGCCGTCATCTAACTTTAGAAGCCTGTTTTTGTTTTTTAGAATGCTAACTGTGATCTTCAAATCGTATAGCATTACAGTACTTAGAACCCAGCCTTGTGCTGGGTTTTTTTGTTTTATCTTGTAATTGGTATGCTCCTATCTGGTAGTATCGTTCGCACTTCTCGAAAACCAATACTTCTAACGGCAGTCATCGCCGCATTTATCCCTTTGAAATGTTTTTCAAATCCTTTCCTATTATACAAGATAATAGGGTTTTCATCCTGTTCGCGGACGACCACCAACCAAGCTTTTTTCAAAGGCACAGGGAGGATTTCAGCTCGAACCAAAACACCATCCTGAAACAAAGCTTCTAGCACATTGATATCCAAACTTATCCCCTTTTTATATTATCAATAACTATACAGTATCCACATATTAAGTCAAAAAGTATTATGTGTGCCGAATGGCTTGGTTTATTAAGTCAAAAAAGAATTGTGTTTGCCGCATGTTTTGGCGTATGATGCATAAAGTATGAAGTGTGAAGTGTGAAGTATTAAGTATTAAGTATTAAGTATGAAAAAAACAATCTTATGGAGGCTCTATGATCATTATAATTGGCTGCAACAAAGGCGGTGCAGGTAAAACCACAACCGCCATTAACCTAGCAGTCTGTATGGTAAAAAAAGGTTTAGATATATGCCTTGTCGATGCCGATCCTCAACGATCTGCTGCTAAATGGGTAGCCGAACGCGAGAATAACGGACACCAACCCACGTTTACAATTGTTGAAAAAAGAGACAATATCACTCAAACATTAAAAAACTTAGCTGAAAAATTTGAGCATATTATTGTTGATGTTGCTGGCCGTAACAGTCGAGAGTTAATAACAGGCGCAGTTGTTGCTGATAAGATCATTGCTCCTCACCAGTGTTCGCAACTTGATTTGGACACTTTAAGTGAACTTCAAAATCAAGTGGTTCGCATTAAGGACTTAAATCCCAACCTAGAAGTTTGGGTGTACCATACAATGGCCTCGACTAATCCTGTGGTTAGGTCTACAGAAAGAAGGGAATTTGAAGAATACGTAGGCGAATTTGATACTTTTCAACCGTTAAAGTCTGTGGGATTTTATCGAAAAGCATATAAAGACAGCATTTCCGAAGGGAAATCTGTTCTAGAGCTTGATAACACTCACGCTTGCTATGAAATCGAACAGCTCACCAAGGAGATATTATAGATGGCTTTAAAAAAACCTAGTGAACATAAGGGTGGGGAATCGCAAAAAATAAGCCCATCTTCAAGACAGGCACTGATGCTGGCTAATGAACTCGCAGACAAGCCCTATGGGACACCTAAAGGTAATCCGCCTAAACAAATTGAGGAGAAAGTTTTCCGCACCACAATATCTTTGTCTAAAAACATACATGATCAAATTGAAGATATCGCTCGATATAATAAACGTTCTGGGCTTGGGCCAAGCTCATTTAGTGCCATAACAAGGGATGCACTCTCACAATATTTGAAGGATATGAAGTGTGAAGTGTGAAGTGTGAAGATCGAGACCCCTAAACCACCACTTCGAATTACAAACATGCCTGAATATGGGGCAGGGCGCAAAAGAAGAAGCCGTCAGAAGACGGGGTTCATTACTGCATGATTGAGACCTAACCAAAGGAAACGCTTGATAAGATACCCTTACCAGCGAGATAGCCTAAATCGCTCAATTTAGAGAAATTAAGTGCCCAAACAGTTGGGACTACGAACGAATTTTTTGGACTATACTTAGTTGCTGTTACCTCTTGGTTTTTTTGGAAGTATTGAGAATATCTACAAACGGCTTCCCCGCTTTGAACGAGGGTATGTTTTTTTCTTGTATCACTATTGGCTCGCCCGTTTGAGGGTTACGCCCCGTGCGTTCCGCGCGGTGTTTGCTAGTGAATCGCCCAAATCCCACTAATGAAACATCATCGCCTTTAGTGATTGCCTCAACGATAGAGTCTAGTGTGACATCGAGAAAAAGTCGTGCAGTTTGCTCATTCACATCTCGCTTTTCTGCTATTTTCTTTACCAATTCTAACTTGTTCATCGCAGTAATCCTTTTTTGTATTTGATTGAAAAAACGTCTTCAGTAGAACACCTAATCCCGCTTGGACGGGCTAAAGTCTTTGACGAATTTCTGTAACATTTCCATCCCATCGTCTGCTGCTCTCGTAAAATTTGTAGACTCTATTTGACTATCAACATTAGTTTTAAGGTTATCCTCACGCGCGTTGAAATTATCCAAGCTTACAACATGACCTTGCCCTAATTGCCCTCCAGAGATCGTAGCACCGACTTGGTTTTGACTAGATGTTATGCTGCTTTCATTGACACGGCTATTATCTGTAGCCTTTGCATTGTTCTCATCACTTCGCCCATCAACAACCGCATTGGCAGTTTGGTTGGCTTGGATCACGCCACCGAGTCCAGACTCTCTCAACTCTGACATTGATGTATTAACCCCTCCAACGTTACTAGCCTCTAGCTGGCGTTGAGAAATACCAGTGCTTATGTTTTCAACCTCTTGGTTGATATAATCATGCACATGGCGATTTAGCTGTCTTGTGTCATACGGATCGCCCGCATTGGCACCTTGCATTAACTCTTGAGCTTGTCCAAGATCAATACCCCTTCCCCCCATAAAACGATACAAATCATCAAGTCGTTGACTTGTGTTACCAAATTGCTGGCTTTCAGTTTCTGAAAGCACTTTGCTTGCCGTAGACTGGTTTTGAACTGCCGCTTGTTGTGCCAATGATGCGCTGCTTTGTGCAGAGGAGGCCGCTTGAAAGTCACTTTTTAGGGAATCAGAAACGCCACTTTGATCCACCGCAGTCCAGCTTTTCAGTGCTGACTCTTGATGTTCCAATGCGCTTGTATATTGCTCTGAGCTTTGGAATTTTTCTAACGCTGTTTGTTGCTCATCTGTCAGATAGCTTAAACTTGTCTCTGCTGTTGCCCTCCCTCCCGCAGAAAGCTTACCCATAACCCCACCATCACCCTTACCCGTACTTATGCCCGCCTCACCACCAACCTTACCAACTAAAGCCATATTTAACCTGTTGCTGTCTGTTACCCCATGCTTTGAGGCAAATTCATCAACCAGTGACACTGTGGCTTGCTCCGCCGTTTTGTAATTTTCTTGTACTGACACACTGTCGCTCGAAGCGGCTGAGGTGCTATTTGTGAGGGCATGTGACGTCGCCGTCATGGACTGAGCCAACGTACTATTGGCTGTACCGAGTGAAGCAGTTGCCGATTGCGTTACGGACTGAGCTTCTGCTAACTGCCCTGAAGCCGCTTGTATGAATGCATTTGTGTCTGTTATCGCTGTCGGGCCAGTGCTGGCCGCCGTATCTGTAACCGCATGCCCACCACTACCGAAACGTATTGCATTACCCGCGCCATCACTAAAGGTCAATCCGCCAGTCGTTGAGCTGGGCGACATGTCATTTTTCGCAAAATTAGTATTGTCCATTTGTAGGTTGCCAATGCTAAAGTTACCTGCCGAGGCTTCGGCAGTCGCACTTGCAACGGGTGCCTCATAACTAGACAATAAACGGTTGCTCAGACTCGCCATCACTGCCCCTGAGCCGCTTACTAACATCCACGCAATCATTGGTATTGAAATGGATAAATAACCCGCTAAGATCGCGTTATTGTTTAATTCATTCCCCAATGCCGTATTCGTATACATGGATAAGGATTGGATCGTCGTTGTGCTAGTCGCGACTGTGACAGCCGCCTTTGCACCCGCCGCCGAATAAAAGGTCATTCCAAAATGTAAAACAGCGTAAAGGGGAGGCCACAAGTTGATCCATAACACCGCTTTCATGTATCCCATGGCCACTTTAGCAACCAGTGATGGCAGCATCATTAAAATTATAATAATTGGAGATACGGCGTATATAAATGCCTCTAGCATGTGCTGCATTACAGGCAGCTTCTGTTTTGCCATTTCTCCCATAGTAGTAAATGTTGCTTTTCTCTCTGCCTCTGCTTTAGCCAGTGCATACCGCTGGATTGCTGCTTGGGCGTTCACTTCAGACGCAAGAGAAGCCATACCATCTGTGAAACTGTTCGCCATGACGTTTTGTTGAATAATCTGTGAGGCCGTGCGGCTCAATCCTGTTAGATGCTGAACGGCCAGTGGCATAGATGACGCTAATTTTGAAACAGCCGTGTTGATATCTGTGATGGTAGGAAAAAGTCGAATGGCTTGGTTTTGAGAGACCGCAGTAACGGCATTGTCTAAATCGGTGGTCATTTGTCCCGATAACCCTATTCGACAATTAATGATTGAGTCTTGATTTAAAGTATTTGTATAGGGAAAATACCGAGAATTAGCGGTATTCTCTCTCAAAAATCCCATCGTGTCATTGGCGGTGGACAATTCTTCCCAAGTGTAAAGCTTTAGGGCTAAATCATAGAACACGCAAGCTTTCCAAAATTCACGGAAATTATGGGCTACACGTGGATCGGTGAGTTCAAACTGAGTTGATTTTTCAACTAAGTTGTTAGCAAAAAGCAGGCCATTGCCTGAGTATTTTAAGTCCGCAGGAAGGGAAAAAACCGTCTCGAATGACCGTGTTAAATAATCGCTGGTGAGACTAAAAAAGCCTATAGCCACCGCAGGGCCGAATGGCACATTAGCGACCACTGAAGAATTTGCAGGTATGATTCTATCGGTGATTAATAGGCTCACTCTCGGGACGAACAAGCCTAACAAAACAAAGATAACAAGAACGAAGCCTTTGAGTTCAGGTATTCCACCTTTAAGTAGCGCCGAAAACAGTAACACCACGACACCAATAATAACGACTGCCCGCAACAATAAAACGTAATCCCCATCGCCAAAAATCATGGCAATGCCATTAAAGATATGGCGTAAGAAATCACCACCGCCGTATGTGAATAATTCGTACATACTAACCCCTTATTGATTTATATGGTTGACCAAACTTGCGAAAGAGTTAATCTTCATAAGCTCCGCCAAAGCCTTCTCCAATATCATCGTACATAGACATTGTAGTTGCTGGACCAGGCCCCATACTTTTACCATCCATGAAATCATCCATGAAATCATGTTGAACAGGTTTACCATCACCAAATTTTGCCCGAGTGAACGTCCAGATATAAAATATAAACAGCATCCACCCAAACCAAATAGTGATACCTGCTGGCATTGGAGACATTAAGGAAAATGCCCACAACCCAGTGAATGAGAACAACACCCAGTGCTTTTTTAGGACTTTAAACATACTATTCTCCTATGAAAATCAATCATATCTGCCAATGGTTTGGTCAAATAAAATCCTCAGTGGCGGGGTGTTTAAATCATCTTTTTTACAATTGTACCCATCTATATATGAAGCTTGCGCCCACACATCATTTTTTGAGCGTGTAGTCATCGCTTCAGTCAACCCAACCATCATCACTTCTGCTAGGTGAACTGGCATGGAGCTTGTTTGAAATGCAAGGTGCCTAACACCGTAGAAATCATAAAAAATTATGTCACCATTAGACTTAACCATTATATGGGTCACTATTGTAGGGCGGCACAACGTATCTGCCTGAGATACCGAACTAATTGCCAATAATAATGTTAATGCCAGCGTTTTTTTAAACATAGTGTTCTCCTAAGTGCCTATTCCCAATGGGCCGTCCCTAAAAGGGTCGGGTCTAGCGTAGCAGTCAAAGCACGCTCGAACGTGATGATTCGATCGTGCATTTCAAATAATTCACTCATTGATACTTCCGTTCCCTCTGCCTTACTTTGCATCGCCTCCATTGTTCCTTTTAGTTGCTTCTTGTATCTTTTGATTTCTGGTGTATCACCCATGTTATTTGGCAGCGCGGTGATGTCAGATTCCACACGCCCTAAAATAGATAACAATGACCTATTTAGTATATTTTGGGCGATTAACTCTGTGTATGAATTTGCTAAATTCTCCGCCGTTCCTGTGACGTTATGAGACGCACTTAATACCGTCAAGTACCTGTATATAGGTACTTCAACATTACTCACCAATGCTGATTGGTCAGCCGTCAATGGACGGTCTGTTTTGATCCTCGCTATAATGCCATTAACCAAGGTCTCAATTCTTTCATGTAACCCCTCAAACTGCGTATTAACTGGCACGGGGGTTGTTGAAATGCTCATACACCCTGCTTTGTCAGTTGTGGGTGTATTGCACGTATAGACGTTATATGTCCCTGCATTACCGGTCAGTAACACGCTATAGATATGCCTAAACCGCTCTTTCTCTATGCCGCTTTCAAGGGCAGGGGGAAGAGAAAGCGAGTTAATTCCAGCATCATCCCCTCCCGCTTGTTGAGCGACGATTAATGTCCCTGTAATGTTCATCACTATGGTAGCCATGTCTAGGTTAGCCGCAAAGAATGGGTCACTCATCAGCGTATACCAAGCCAAATTTCCTTTTACAAACGAAATTTTATTGGCCTCACCACTGGCTTCAGTGGCTTTTATTTTTCCGCCCGTTGTACAAGCATAATTCGCGGTTGTCCAATCTTCCCCGAACTCATCCATTCTCTTGATCGTGCAGTTGCTTCGCTTTGCTCCCATCGTATCCAACGCACCGCCGACAAGCTGGGTGGCGGCTTCACAAGAATCAATGTTTAATGCCTTAGCTTTGTCTGCCCAAGATTGCACCTTCTCCATGACTTCGGATAGTTGAGGCGACACTACCTGAATCGCCATCATGTACGCCAAACTTTGCGCGTTTTGGCCGATAGCCCTCAAGTTATTAACAAATTCGTCAGTGTTTATTGCGCTAAAACCGCCCGCGTAATAATCAATACCCCCACACCCTGCCGAGAGCTTTGGCGTCTGTATATTCACTAACGGGGGCATTTGGGTAATATTTGTTCTCGTAGAAATGCCACCCAACGTGTAATAACGGGCCGCCTGCCCCTCTACCACCTGTGGGTCTGTAACATTGGAATAACGGGCGTTATACCAAGCCTCTACTTCAGCATCCAATTTTCCCGCATGGGCTGACACTGATATCAAGACCACTAAGAGTAGTATCAACCGTCTAAAATCATACATGGATTGCCTCCGCTTCTTAATCTAAATCAATTTTTCTTCTCTTCAAGAGCGCTGAGATGCAGCAAACAAACTGCTTTCGATTCTTCTAACCACTGATACACAAGCAACACCTCGATATTTGCTAATCTAAATTTGTGTACCCACACATAATATAAATCCCCAGTTTTTTTAACGCCAATGGTAGGATTAATCAAAACCTTCTCAATCTCACCATCCACAATCGCCACATGTTTATCGCTCAGTTTTTTGAGGATTTTTCTGAAGTGGCTAGTCTCAAAAATACTAATCACGAGGGGTTCTTCTTACATATTTAGTAAATCGCCCTGCGTCCGCTTCTGCTTTCGCAAGCGCTACGCCCCTTATAAATTGAAGATCTAAATCCTCATTTGCTTCGATTATTCGGCCAATTTCTGCCCAATATTCAATTTGCTTTGGAATGGATCGTTTTGTCGCTTTAGCGTGTATTTTTGCAATTTTAACAAATTCATCATCAAACCTTACTGTATATGCCATAATTTTTTATTTAATTTAAATTATTGTTTAATACATTAAATTGTCTCACATTTAGCTAATTATGTCAATATTTAACCGTGTCGTACTTGGTATTACCCGCTAGCTGCTGTCCTGCAAATAGCATCTTTTTAACCAGTGTCGTCCAATCTGAATAACCAAACCCAACAATGGCCAGTTCATTTGTGCTGGGCTTCATTAGCGCCACTGCTGGAACAACTTTAATGTCTAATTGATGCACTAACTGAAGGTTTTCTTTTGGATATGGGTATTCAGGTAATCCTTTGTTATCCAACGAAATGGGGATTACTGTAAATCCAAAAAAACTCGAGAATTTTTTTACAATGGGCGCAAACCGATGACAATACGGACAATCACTTCTGAAGAAAAACAAAAGGGCTGTCTCGTTGGCCATGGCTGCTATAGCTGCATTGTTTTCTTTATTATTTTTATCATTGTTTGCAACAATCGCCTGCGTGTTATTAGGCGACTCTAAACTGTAATCATAGGCTGGGTTCAGCGCAATGGCTTGACTGAAGCCCGTTGCAAAGGTTTGTGACTGTTCCTGAACGGCCTTTGAAAGTGCTAAATACTCAACATAATTTTCAGGTGTCGGCGCTAAAATGGCGGTGGCCATCGCGTTCTCTAACGCAACACCTTGGGCTTTTAATTGCTCACTAGGTGACAATATCGGTGCTGTAATCGATATGGGTACAGGTGCTAGCACAGGTACAGGCTCTATTTCTTCAACTTCTAGCTCTACCTCAGTCTCTTCGTACCAAAACCAACCTCTCGCTTTGTCATCGTAAAAGCTCGTTGCGAGGGTAGGGTGGCTAAACGCTATTAGTAGTACAAACAATGGGTACGTTAGGGTTGTCATAATCCACTCTCAAGCGTTGGGTTATTGGTTTTGAACCGATCAAGAATATCGCTCATCAATTGCGTTTTTTGTGAACTGCTAATGGTGCCGTGTTCAGCTGTGACATCTGAAAAATAATCACTTAGGTCTGCTTCCCCAAAATCTATGGCTTCTAGCTCCGCGATGGTAAACCCACTGCAATTAGGTGAGCTAGGTGATCCGAATCCCCCTCCTATTTGCCGCCTCCCTTCTTCAACTAAAATGCGAGACAATTTAGACGGGTAGACGCAATACACTTGTTTTTTTGAGAGGCAACCAAAAATACTATTACTACTACAATATGTACCTACATAACGTGTCTTACTAGCGTCACGGCTTAAACCTAAGATTTTCTCACTAGCACTACAACTGTCTAGCCCTATTCCAGTTCCCCAACCCCCACTTTGGCAACAGTTAGCAAAACCTAGCGTTGCATTACTGCATTGCTGTGCCTCTCCCGTAAACACGCTTACAGCGCCGTTGGCGCTAAGATCGTCTGCAAGTTCTTGAACCAAAGAAAGGTAAGTGGCCATTGTTGCAAAATGACTAGGATCAGAGGGTTCATGGCCTATGTTTTCAGTACAAACCCCATCGGGGCAATAAATTTCCGTATTACAAATTTTGGGTTTTTCCGTTGTCTCAATACGTGAACAAAGATAGGTTTGAACCGCAAAATTACATTCATCTGTATGTGGATCATTGGTGGTTAAACACATTGAACCATTAAAGCCGCAACCCTCACTTCGCAACGTTGCGCAATAAGGATTTTCGGTATAAACCCTCTGGCGGATATTGTAGGTTGTGACTTCTTTCCAGCAGTTTTTGGACACGCGAACACCTTCAACAATTTTGTCAGCCGTATCACTGCATGCAGTGGTTGGCGTGATGTAACGATCCGCTATTCCTGTTGCCAAGTCTTCATTAAGACAACTACGAACAGGTTCACTGATGCTTCCCTGACACTTTTTTTTGTACGTCATCGTAAGCGACCATTTATTTGACATAACATCGTACCAAGGCGCGCCCGTGTATGTTTTCCACCACGACTTCCATCTTCGAGCCGTGCCTGTACCACTCATTTGTAACTGTGCCGTAAGGCCATTCGCACACGTTGGGTTAGAAAGCACACTTGATGAATAACTACCTGCATAGTTAGCGCTAGTGCCTAGCGCAGATTTTGCACCACCCCACGTTGAGTTATGATTCGTTAACTTAATGCTTACAATTTCATAATTTGAGTCATTACACATGGCCATCATTTGTGAATTGTAAGTTAAATGGTGTCTCCATTTAGCACCACTCAAGCCCCTTAATTCGTTTTTAGTGACGCTATTATTGCCGAAAGAACCACTCACCTTAACTTTAATAGTAAACGGACTGTGTGTACCTCTGCGTGTTCCACCACTGTGACCTAAATAAGCGAGGTCTAACGTCGATGTGAGTGTTTGTACGCCCAACTGCCCACCATTACTGCAATACGCATTCCATATGGTCGTACAGCTATAACTTGAATAGTCATCCACTCCTATGGTCGAGCAGGTTTTTTCGTCAACAAAGGTATTATCAACCGTGTCAGTCACAGCCGTGCATGTTCTTACCGATAAGACCTCTTCACCGTCAGGTGAAATTATTGTCACTAAATGATCAGCTTCGCTGCTGTAGCTGTTTAACCGTTTAAATAGAGGATCATTTTCACGATCTATAATCACTTTGGGTCTGTTTTGATGTCCCAATTTAATGTCATTAGCAACCTCAATGCCTACCGTGTTTGAAAGCGCGTAAGATTGTAGGTCTGGTTTATCTTTTAGTTTTGCGGCCTCTACATCAGTTCCTTCGTAGTGCGGAATAGCGTCCATAGACGATGCGTTGATATCACCCATTAGACTGGTATTGAGTGATTGAGCAAACGCTTTATCTACCTCGTTAGCAGACAGTGAAAACGCCATTAACGTAAGCAGTAAGCAACTGATTGACTGTCTCAATGTGAACTACCCACTTTTATTAACTGAGTCTTTGCCATTTCTTTTTCTGCATTACTACCGACTCGCCCGATTAACTCTAAAAAATATCGAATCGTTACATGCCCAGTGGCTTTGACATGAACTGGCGTAGAGCAACCTTGCTCTGTACAGGGGATAAGGGGCGTCAACGGTAAAACAAACGCTGGCACACTCGTGACGTTAAACCGCTTAAATAAGGTGGGGTCTATTGCCAAGCCTGTTCCCGTACCTTCTGCAATACGTTGAAGTTTATGTACCTCGTCTAAAAAATTGCCAGTGGGGACGCCGCGCACAACCACCAAGGCCTCAAATTCTTTTGCCTGAATAAGAATGTCTTTTAAAACGTTTATTGGCATAGATTGACTGACCAATACGATGGGCGCGATAGTGCTAATTGTGGGCTCGTTTTGCTTAGAAAATGCAGCACTTTCTACCGATGAAAATAACCCATTTAGACCGTCACGTTTTGGTAAATTCAAATCGTTAAACCCTGAGTTAAGCGGCTTTGTATTCACCCCGTTTAACTGATCTAATTCATTCTTAAAGCCGATCATAGGGTCTACTTTATCGGCTTTGTTTAGTGCGTCTAGCACAAACGCTTGCTGCTCGATGAGCGCTTCGGTAGTGGGTTCTTGATACGCTGCAAAAACCAAAGGACTAAACACCAATGCCATTAAAATGCGCAACATGTTCGCTTCCTCCATACCAAATAAGAAAAGTCTTCACCCTTATAAGGGAACTCTTTTCCAGACGCCCATATCGTGGACGGATAGCCAAAACCATAAGCCGTTCTAGTTTGGGGCAGGGGATAAATCATTTGCTGCTTATATTGTGATTTTCGCATAATAGGCTGCGGCTGACTCTCGCACATGGCCGCTGGGGTTGAGGTATCCAGTGCTAAAAACTGACGATGAAATTTAAAAATGCCTCGGTGAACGACTGCCAAACTTGAATCAACCCCACCAACATGCCCTGAGATGTTGCCATCAAGCGGGTACACTGACCCTTGGCTTCCCGAACACCAAAATAGCTCATCAAACCCAAAGTGATCTGTGGACGCTTTTAGCGTGTCGCCTGCACACGCCGCTTGTGTCACGGGGGTCGTAAACAGCGCCGCTTCAGGATTAAGAATAAAGGTCAGAGTGTCATCGTTCCATAACGGATCAAGCTCGGTTAGATAGGCTAAATCAAACGATTCATTAATCATGCAGGCGCTACTTTTAAAGGCCATCCCTAACCAACTCATAATGGGATACTGGAACCAGTGGAGTTGATAAAAAGCACTCTCAGACTGTTCGCCACCGCCGCCATGTGTTCCTGCGGGAGAATTGGACGATGCCAAAACGGTGCCGTTCAATGTGGGAGAACAAAAAGGCGTTTTAACGACTTCGGCGACTCGTGCTGGCTCCCAAAAACTAACGCCTGCACCGATGCGTAGAAGTACAGGCGCGGGGGCAGGACAGGTGCATAATAGTGGAGGCGAAGCGTCAATATTATCTATTTGCCCACCAACAGGCATATTGACTGGGCCAATTTTCATGGGAAACATACACAGCCAACAAATATCTGTAATGGGATTGGGAAAGCTGCCTGCACACACTGCACTAGAAGCCGCCGTAGGCAGTAGCGATAAACAAAGTACGCTAAAAAAGAGGAATTTCTTCAACATATAAATCACCTCCCTTCTGGCTCAAAACAGCAGGTAATGCGGTTATTTTCAATCGACGTATAAGATCGCCACCTTGGTCAAAAAACAAACGTAAGCCAGTGCGCTTACTCAGTGCCTCAAGCGGACCATTGACCAAGACCAGTTTGTTTAGTGGGTTTTTTGTACAGTGTTCAATCATCCAGTTCACTTGTTTTTTTTCATCCCCGTCAATGAAACACAGGGCATAGGTGAGTCTCATTATTTTCAACGGATTAACCGTAGTCCCTTTGGGATATAGCACCTTTTCTTCAAGCCCCATCAAATCATTTTTTAGCGTGATTTTTGTTTCAATCAAAGTGATTCGTGGCACAACGGCGGGAGGTAAAAACGATCCTTTAGGCGCTGCTGCGTATTTTTTTGAACGACTCAACCACTGCTGATTTAATTCATCCAATTCCCCGTTTTGATCTTTAGCTGCTATTTTGTCTTTTATTTGTTCAATTAAATCTTGCTCGATGATTGGGTAAGTCTTAGCTATCACACCTAAGTCTGTTGCCAACGCTTCAGTACAAGCGAATAGCGCGGCCAATAACACGGCCTTCAGGTATATACCCGATTGAAGCGTAACGACTGTCGTATGATCCCGCATGTGTTGCCCCCATAAAATAATGTTTGCTAGGTACAAGCCCACTTTTTGTTGTGACAAGGACTTTACCTGTCGCCGTTTCAGTATGTATTGGCCCCAAATAGGCGCCATTAATGGACACTGCCGTATCAGTAATAACGACCTCATCGTTAGCAACGCCCATCGCTATTTTAAGAAATGGCGATGTCGATAAATAACCACTTTGACCCTCATTTAAGTTCCCAGAGGGAGGCCTAAAAGCGGCAATATCCCCACGCTTCGGTAATGTCGTCTTATCAATCAAAAACACAGAACCATCAAGTGAGCTAGTCGTGTTAAAAGCAATCGAAAAATAATTAGATGAGAAAATTACCATTAAAGTAAAAATCACCAAAGGTAGAACAACGCGACACAACACTTTTTTATGGAAAACCACAAATAACCCCTGCTTCAGTGGAATCAACATGATTCCCCTTCAGAAGCGGTTGAGCTGTAAACAAACCCAACCCTAAATATCATCGGCCCGCACTTCCATCAACCAAACGCTGTACTGCATCAGCCAACGGAACACCCTGTGCAATCAAATCTTGAATTTGTGCCACTTCGCCTGCTTGAGTTGAATATAATTTCTCGGTGTACGGGTCGATAATAAAACGACATATTGATAAGCCATCGGGGGAAATAATGGCCATTTCTGAATACTGACCGTGAATGGTTTCAATCGTTGAAAGCACGTCAAGTTGACCACTTTTGTTGTCAATATAGCCACGCTCATCAGCTAACGCCAAAACTTCAGGGCTTTGCTGCAAATAAATTTTATAGTCGCTGTTATTGAACGCGGCTTCTGCACTTTTTGTTTTGAAATAATCGGTAATGGCCTGTGTAATGGTAATAAAACTGCCATTGTATTTTCTGACCACGCGATAACCTTCCTCAATAAAATCGCCTGCCATACCGTCTCGTAGCAACTTCCAAGCCTCATCAATGATACAAATATCATGCTGCGCTCGGTTGAGCTCATGGTACATACGCTGTGTGATGCGCATAATCAGATAAAGAAGAACAACGTTTTGTAAATCAGGGGTTTTACCCAAGCCTGACAGTTCCAATACAATAAGATCGTTATCTAACGATATGTTGGATTCGCCCTCCCAATACGGGCCATACATTCCCTCTTTTGTGTATGAGTGCAGGGTGAGTTGTAATTCTTCACCGAGTGTTTGTTGGCTTTCCCGTAGATTCAATTCCCCAATCGCTTCGCTCACTTTCGTAATCGTTGTCTGGCGCTTATGCACACTCCAAGCCTTCACAATAGCTCGTTCAATTAACGCTTTATGGACGTTAGTGATTTTGTCTTCGTTGCCCGACATTTGGCACAACATCATTTTGAGCAATGGCAACTGTTCTTCAAAGTGTTTAGGGTCACTCTCATCAATGTTAGAGAAGGGGTTAAGTCCGACAATATTATTTTGGTCAAACTCAATGTAAGTACCACCAAGTAAACCTGCCAGTTCACGATAGCTGTGCCCACTATCAATGACGACTGCACGACCACCGCTACTCAACGTATTAGAAATAATCTCTTGTGAGAAAAATGATTTTCCCGCGCCTGATTTTGCAGCGATGGCGATATTGTAATTACCCTTTTTATTATCATAAGGGTCAAAAGTGACCACTTGACCCCGCCGACCATGTAGCAGTATTGAGGGTGTCGTGGTTCCTTTCCATTCGCCAATCCACGGCGCGCAATTAACCGCAGTCGAGGTTAAATGGGTACTGTAATGCCCGAATGTTTTCAGGGCTTTTTTAGTGTCACCTGTAATCCCCATAGGCAGTGCCGCCAAAAGAGAATGAATGGGCATGTAGGCACTTTTAGACAAATCCCAACCAAGGGATGAGTAAACACTTTTCAAGTTTTGTTCGGCTCGTTGCTCTTCGCCCTGTGGCGCAAATAAAACGATTTGATAAAACAGATCAGCAAGTTTTGAGCCATCGGCCACTTCTTTTGCAACAAAATCCCAGTCCTTTTTGCGATCTTGCCACTCAGGGACATATTTTGAAATGGGGGATGAGGCCATATGTGTTGCTCGAAGCGAATGTTTTTTAACGTTGGATTTAAAGTTCATAGGGTCGCCAAAATTCACCGCGAGAGTGGCGATAAATGGAAAACCAATGCGTGTAATATTGTTAGTAAATGAACCTAATAGCTCACCGTTATTAAATCCTGCCCATTGCCGAGGCCATTGCCTCACGTGGAATGGTAATAGGCTGTAGGATTCATTTGAATGCCGAATCGTTGAGCCGTGAGAGCCTGCAAGAAATGCAGTGTCTGCGTCTAAAATTTGATGATTAAGCAAATCATTTTCATTATACAAAATATGAGGTGCAGAGGCTTCAGAGGGATTTAAAACGCCACTCAACAGATTAATGAAAAGCTCAGGCTCAAGTGGCATAGATGCAATTCCCGCACTCCGCAACGCGCCAGTGATTTGTTTCTGTGAATCACTTAGGCTCGTCAATAACTGTTCATCAACACCATCTTCCATCATCGCTTTATGTAATGTGACTGAATAAGAAATAACTAAATGATAATCACGCGGCGACCATGATTGATCCTTAAACAGACTTTTCCATTTTCCTGTCGCTAAATAGTCTGTGCGCTTTGCCGCTAATGTTTCAAAAACTCCATGATTTTTAGAATTTGAGGCACCACCTCGTGCCTTTGCCCACGCCGTTGTTTGTGTAGACACATCGGGCGAAGAAATAAGAGTAACCTGAATCTGTGTATCAATTTCATGCGCACACGACATAATTTCGTTTAATATTTTAAGTTGGCTTTTATTAATACCAACTGCTGGAAACGCATACAGCATGAATCCTACACTGTCCGTATTGAAATATAGGCCGCTTTCACTATCATAGGACTCGTAAGGCAATAGCGATGACAAACTATGACGCTCGGAAAACGCTTTGATCTCAGCAATGGTCGGTATTGATTGATTTGACTCTGTAGAAAATACAGGTGGGGGGCTGCCTTTTGCCACGCCCCGAACCGCGCGTTTAAATCTGTAATTCAGTCGACTAATCTGATCAAAGACATTTAATTGACGATTAGCCATTTGGACTCCCTAATCACTTGGTAAACATAGTTTCGACTGTGTAAATTGCCATTGTCATCTTCCCAATCATTAAACAAAATTCGCAATACAACTGGTTTTGAATAAATTGGATCACCAGATACAGCGTGATTTAATGAGGTGCTAATACTGCTCACTGTAACAACGGGGTTTAGTGCATTAACCTTATTTTTAAGCGCCGAATTAGGCGGCTTAACAACCTGTTCATCATAGCCTTCTCGGTAGTCATAATCCTCAAGAGCGCCATTACTAGCCTCATACGAGGACGACACTGGCTGGCATTTCCCCTCTGGAAATTCACCACAGGTAAATTCAGTAGCGCCACTGGCACAGCCACCCAAAAGTATCACTGATGTTATTGCTAAACAGTTGATGTGCATTATTTTATTCCTCCGATACTCGTTCCAAAATCCACACCCTGAGTGAAGATAATCTCACCGATTCGCCCTGCTGAAATTTCAATGATGGCGTGTGTTTCGTCCGCTCTCTCCAAGTAATAATCGGCTAAACCTGCAAAAGCATCGCCGCTACCTTGCGCTATCCCTGATTGCAGAACGGTAGACGGTGATTGAGTGACGGCTCCAGCGACTGTGCTAACCGTTCCTACATTACTCAACGACGAACCAAACCCTTGTAGAAAACCTGCGGCGGCTGAACGCGCTAGAAGCGCACCCTGCTTAGTCACTACTTTACCTCGAAGACCTGCTTTACCGTCTTCACCCGTCACATAGCCTTTTACTTGGCGCTCAATGATCCGCCCATCTTTCAAAACACACGACATCATTTCAAGCCGAATAAATGCGCGCTCAGAACTCATTTGTCCCACTGCGGCACCTGTAATATGACAGTTTTCGACGCGAGAGCGGAAGAAGTTGGGCATCTGACCGTTATCGACAAGACGTAATAAAATGGGAAGGGGGTTAGAATCAGCTTGGCCGCCCGTGGGCGCATCGACGCCTGATAAAAGAGCGGCAGTAACAAAGGTGCCTGAAGGCAGATAATTTTTAACCGTTTTTCCTTGTTGGGAAATAGGCGGTGTAGGAGGGCTTAAATCAATCACTGTTAACCGATCGTCTACCGTTGTAGATAGTTCTCCCGTTCCAGCAACATTGCTTGGCGTCTGTATGGCTTGCTGCTTTGCTATGCCACTCGTCACCATCCTATCCACTATATTATTGGGTTTTACGACACTTGGTAGCGGTGCTGCCGTGGATTGGAAATTACTGGGTAAGTCTATGGCTGAGGGAAATGCAGGCGACACTCCGCCATCATTCATCCTGTTCTTTTTATTTAACTCAATCGCCATTGACTCTAATTGCTTAGACATCATTTGAACCATGACGGTTAGCTGTTTGTTACCTTGTCTCAATTCAGCAATATCCGCTTCGGATTTAGCCAACCAAATATCCTCTTGATTGGGTAGATCAGATGTGTAGTCCTTTGTAACAGGTGCCTGTAAGTTTCGTTGTTTCTCAATCGCCGCTCGTCCTGACTCGCCGTCTGAAACCCATAATCCTAAAATGACGACAAAAAGCAGCGTTAAAACAGATACCGTCCCGATGATAATTTGTTTGCGCTTGATCGTTTTTGGCGAACCTAATCCTGTGTTTTTTTCGCTCACAAGGCACGCTCCGTTCTAACGATGTAAACGTTAGTTGACTGGCGAGGAAGGAGCGTCATGTGATCTATTGCAACAGCCACAACCCCATTGCCGAAATTCAAAAATTCAGTTTCTGATAGAATCATTTCGTCTTCAGTAATATTTACCAATTCATAAATTTCACCTGTTAAACCTTTCTGGTGATATTGAGATTTAAGCATAATGCTAACCTCGCGCCAGAGGTTCACAGACTCATTAATTCCGTGTACAACACCATAAAAACCATCATGGTCAGTGTTTTTCTGAGCCATTGCTGTAATCATGTGTTTAACTCTCAGCACATAAGGTAAATCCGTTAGCTTTTGATCGCTCTCAGAGATTGGTTTTTCCTTTACAAAACTGGTCTGAAGTATGATTGTTTCGCTGGGAATGGATTTTTGCGTTGCTGCAATGGTGTACGTCCCTCCGTCCGAATCTCTGACAAAAAATGAGAACGTTTTTTTAGCCTTGTCTTTAGGAATAAAGAAAAGCTCACCACTGGCTCCGTCTGGAATAACAGTTAAGTTAGCTTCCATACCCCACGCTTTCACAATTCTGCCGTCTTCGATGGATAGCCTCGATGTTTCATTTCCTGAAATAGTGACTGCAACAGTGTGACCATTTTCTACCGCAATTTTTTGTAATGCGAACGCGGGCGATACTGCTAACGCAACTGCAATTATTGAAAAAAATCTAGTCATTGGTATAAACCTCTATAAAGCGTGATTCACCTGATCTAGTCGGCTCGTCCCGTACTTCTACAAAGTCCTCAACCCGCAACACGCCGTCAAAAGACAGGGCTATTTTAAAAATACCTTTGCGCTCTTTAACCACTTTTGTCCCGATATACCCTGTTATATCTCCGAACAAATACGCAGTATTCCCATGAACTTCAACACCGCTTAAATGAACAACTTGACTGATTTGAGACGCGTTTATGCGCCTTAAATCCACCGTGGTTTGTTGCTTAAACCGTCCATAAATTGTGGGGGATAAGTAGGTTAAAAATTCGTTAAATTGAGTGTTAGCATTTTTTGAATTGAATGATTCCCTCAAGCTCAGTAAATACCGTGACATTTGAATCACGTACTCAGAAGAAAGGTCATTACCATCCACTGTAAAACCTTGGTTGAACCCAGTAGGCACAACGATGGTTTTTTCTTTCGTCTCAGATTGCTTTATAAATAGCACTAGCAGAACTAAAACAAAAAGTAAGACAGCAATAACGGCTTTATAGAAACCGTTACTACTTACGGCAGACACAAGCAATGAGTCGTATGTTTGTTTTTTCAACGCAAATACTCCCGCACGTTCGATGCTATTTTAATGCCTAAGAAGGAGGGCAAATACCAGTACAGGTAACGCATGACTAAACCCTGCCCCCCTGCTTCCTTTAGTTCGTTCCACGCCCGAACTAACACCATTGACAGTACAATACCGACATACCAAATCTTCAATAAGCCAGTCATTGTAAGGATCACCGTGACCAATATGAAATTATCGGCCTGAAATATAAACAGTATTACTGGTGCATTTAACGTTCGTGGAATCCAGAAATTATCAGTCATGACTGGGCCTTTTCTAATTAATTAGAGCGCTTGTAAAGAACGAATCTGCAATGCCTGGCCCAAAAATACCGAACAGTGCCAACGGCACACCGATAAACGCCAATTTAAGATTACCTGACATCGCGCCTGCGACTAATCCAACAATGCCACCAGTGATGGCTGCGCCACGGCCTAAGTAACCTGTAGCTGCTTCATACATGAAGTCATAGAAGGGTTTAAACACGATCCCGCCCGTTCCCGTATTGCCTCCGAAACTCGCAGCCTCAACCGCACCAGTACATAACATTAGACCTGCAACAATGAACACTGGGTTTGTGATTACTTTTTTAACACGGATCAACATGTCTCATTCCTCATTTAATTACGTTTTAATACAAACGGATTTTTAAAAACATCGTCATAATCTGATAAGCCACGCAAGGCATCCTCCTTCGTTAGAAAACCTGTCACCCTTACAAGCGTCAACTCACCTGCCTTTTCTTGAATGTAACCAACACCGATCAAACTCAAAGCATCTACAGCTCGCTCAACCGCACCCTCAGTTTTGTACGCACCAACCTGTATTAACCACTCCTCATTTAAGACTTCTTGAGTTGGGCTATCTGAAGTCACACTAGATGAAGTGATAACCGTTTTTTTAGTGACTTCTTTACACTTCCATACGCCTGTCTCGCTACACAATTCGAAACTCCCACTTGTCCGTTGCTGAACATCCAGCTCTTTTACTAATTGCCTCTGAGCTATTAAATTATTGGGGTATGTAGCAGTATTTTCAGCAACCCCCCCACTCTGAATTTGAGCACACCCAACGGAAAAAAATAGTGAACATAATATAAGTAGCTTAATCATTTGAAATTGACCATTGAGTTATATTCATCTGTAGTGATCCATCATAGAGAATCGCTAATAATTTTAATGTTATTAAAAAACTTGTAAACATGTAGATATATACACAATGTAACTATTAATTTTATATACTTATCTATGTATGTACTAATCTATAACATATTTTAAAAAATTTGTAAACAAATCTATAAAAATAATGTAATATATTTATATTAAATTTATATAGAAGAAATAAATTGAAGAGAGAATACAAATTTACAAGCACATTAAGGCTAACGGACAGTCAAAGAAAAAGACTATCAACAGCCCTAATCAAAATAAATAAAGACCTTATTGGAAAAGATTTTATACCGATGAGGGAAACAGAAATACTTCATCAGATTATAAATATAGGCATAGAAACCATGAGGATCAGCAGTGAAGGAAAGCTGGAGATTGGAAAAGAATAGTACCAATCTGGCACAAAAGTGCAGTATTACGTTTTGGCGATGACACGTTTCGTAGTGTCTTTTTCAATCACGTTAATTGATTGTACTCTTCGATGAAGAGTTAGACAGTCTTGAAGACCGCTAGTCGGATAGGCCGCAAAAAACCGTCCTTTGGCGGTTTTTTTATGTCTGGGATTTGTGAATCCGTCTGCCTTAAACGGATTCACCTTGCTCTAACCGATGAGTAAGGCTGGTAAAACCTTAGCGTAGGATAATTGACTAATACCCTGTCTACCCCATTCACAATATTTTTTGATTTGTAACTTTCTACACTTTGATTATAATGTAGAAAGTAG
>Ga0307995_1000770_pt1 | contig 21080 bp, 18 predicted proteins | sample EllFjometagen262_FD_203132 | JGI IMG/M metagenome (GOLD analysis project Ga0307995, IMG submission 203132) | Marine microbial communities from Ellis Fjord, Antarctic Ocean - #262 | ecosystem: Environmental > Aquatic > Marine > Unclassified | place: Southern Ocean | collected 2014-11-02 | reverse complement strand
ATTTATGTCGCTGCATGTTTTTGCAGTGTGGGATTTTATGTCGCTTTTAAAAGCAATACAGATTAATTTAACATGTGTTTCAATTCCTTGGATGCCTGTTAAGAATGCTGAATTAGCACGTTTTATTAATGAGATTGTGGTAGCTGAAGAGAGTGATCATGATGCACACGGAGTGGTTAAAAGTCATTATGAAATGTATTTAGATGCGATGGCTGAAGTACACGCAGATCCAAGTAAAATGAATAATTTTTTGGAAACTTTACAATCCAATGTTTCTATAGGAAAAGCATTAGAAAGTTTAGAAGTACCAAATGCAGTAAAAGAGTTTTTAAGCTTTACGTTTGATATTATAAAAACAGATAAAACACATTTAATTGCTGCTTCCTTTACTTTTGGAAGAGAAGATGTAATACCAGATATGTTTATAAGTATTATTGACAAAGCTACGCTTGAAAACAATAAATCATATGATAGTTTTAATTACTATTTAAAGAGGCATATTGAATTAGATGGTGATGAACACGGCCCCTTATCTTTAAGAATGATTGAAGAATTATGTGGTAATGATGCACAAAAATGGGAAGAAGTTTTAGAGACTGGCAAAAGAGCATTGGAATTAAGAATTAATTTATGGAGTGCCATCGAACAACAATTAAATGCATAATTTAAAATAGGAATATGAATTCGATTCAAGAATTACTTCAGAAAAAAGATAAAAATGTATTGTCTATTTATTTTACTTGTGGGTATCCTAATTTAGAAGATACCACCAATGTAATTTCAGCATTAGGAGAGAGTGGTGTAGATTTTATAGAAGTTGGTTTGCCTTACTCAGACCCGTTAGCAGATGGCCCTACTATTCAAGAAAGTAGTCATGAAGCTTTAGAAAATGGGATTAATTTAGATGTTATTTTTGATCAATTAAAAACTATTAAAGAAACAAATAAGACTCCGTTAATAGCAATGGGCTATTTGAATCAGTTATTGAAATATGGTGAAGATAAATTCTGTCAAGCGTGCGTAGATTGCGGTATAGATACTGTAATTCTTCCAGATTTACCTATGGTAGAGTTTGAAAATCACTACAGACAACTCTTTGATAAATATGGACTTACAAATATTTTTTTAATAACACCTCATACATCAGAAGACCGAATTAGAAAGATAGATTCCTATTCTAAGGCATTTATTTATGTAGTTGCATCTGCATCCATTACCGGTGCAAAAGGAGAAATTTCTAGTAATCAAATTGGTTATTTCGAGAGAATACGTGCAATGAATTTGCAAAGTAAATTAATTATAGGTTTTGGTATCTCTGATAAAACTACTTTTAATACTGCTTGTTCTTATGCAAACGGAGCCATTGTAGGTTCTGCTTTTATAAAGCATTTAGGAACTAATGGAATAGGGAAAATAGATGATTTTATAAAACCAATTATTTCTTAAACAAAAAAAGGCAAAACTTAGTAAGTTTCGCCTTTTTTATAAATTCTAAAATTGCTTAGTTAACGCTAATTAGATGTATATCAAAAATCAATACTGCTCCACCTGGAATGCTAGAACGTCCGTTAATTCCATATCCTAAATTATAAGGAATTAATAACATTCCTTCTCCACCTTCTTTAAAAAGTTGAATTCCTTCTGTCCATCCCGGGATTACCTGGTTCAACCCAAAAGAAATACCAGCATCACTGCTTTGATCAAAAGTATTTCCGTCTAAAAAATATCCTTTGTAAGCAACTGTAACGTTAGAAAAGCCTGTAGGTCTTGCTCCAGAACCACCATTATCAATTACGTAATATAATCCAGAATTAGTTCTAGTTGCATCTAAATCATTAGCCTCTATGTACGCAATAATATCTTCTTCTGTCTGAGGTTCAAAGTTTGTGTCTTTAGCACATGATGTAAAAATAAATATTGAAAAAATAATATATAAATAAAATTTCATTTCGTGTTTTTTAGATTTTAGGCGAATATACTCTGATTATTTTAATAAACCTTTTCTCCGTTTAAATAAGTTGAAACAGCATTCGTTTTAGGAATTTCACTTCCTTCAATTTTCATTATATCTTGATTCAAAAGAACAAAGTCTGCAAATTTTCCAACTTCGATGCTTCCTTTTTCATCTTCTTCAAAATTTGAGAACGCAGCCCAAATAGTCATTCCTTTTAAGGTCTCTTCTCTTGTTAATGCATTCTCCATTTGAAACCCATTTTTCGGGTAATTGTCTGTATCTTTTCTAATAGTTGCCGCGTAAAAAGTTAAAAACGGATTTACCTGTTCTACAGGAAAATCTGTACCTAGAGCAATTTTTCCATAGGTGTTTAATAGTTTTTTGAATGCGTAGGCTCCCTTCATTCTTTTTGCTCCAACGCGGTCTCCAGCCCAATACATATCTGAAGTAGCGTGTGTTGGTTGCACCGAAGGTAGAATATTATCAAAATGATTAAAATCTTCTTCAGAAATTATTTGTGCATGTTCAATTCTCCAGCGTCTATTCTTACTGTCTTTTAATACTTCCTTGTAGGTTTTTAACATCCAGCTATTTGTAGAATCTCCGATGGCATGTGTATTCATTTGATAGTCTGAAGCTGCAATTTGTTTTGCAGTTTCTTGATATCTTTCTGGCGGATAAATTAAGGCTCCAAAATGATTTTCTCTATCTGAATATGGAGTGCGCATTGCAGCACCTCTAGAACCTAAAGCTCCATCTCCATAAATCTTAAAAGAACGCACATTTAACTTGTCTGTTTTTACAATTCCTTTTTTTATGTAGTAATTAATTTGTGCTTGTTTGTCTCCAGAGACCATTGCGTATACACGCATTTTTAAACTTTTAGCTTTTTGTAAACTATCTATTAGCTCTATAATATTCCTGTCTAACCCTGCATCATCAACAGTTGTTAATCCGTATGAAAAGGCTATTTTTTGAGCATCTAATAAACCTTGAATTGCTTCTTTATTTGAGGTCTTTGGGAATTTAATAAAGTCCATCGCTGCATCAATTAAAATACCAGTGAGTTTACCGTTTTTTAAAATGATTTCTCCACCAGAGACCTTTGTGTTTTCTGTAATACCAGCCATATTAATTGCCACTTGATTTACCAATAAAGCATGTCCATCAACTCTACCAACAGCTACAGGAATGTTGGGAAATAAAGCATCTAACTTTTCTTTAGTTGGAAATTCTTTTAGTTCCCAATCGTTTTGATCCCAACCGCGCCCGGTAATAAAAGTGTTATTTTTTTCTTTTTGAAAAGCGACAAGCTTCTCTAATACTTCATCATAACTTTTAGTGCCTTCTAAAGAAACTTTTTGCTGCTGCAAGCCCATTCTATAAAAATGACAATGTGCATCTATCAATCCAGGAACTATGGTTTTATTTTCTGCATCTACAATTTTATCAGATTGATACCTGCCTGTAATTTCTTCATTTTTTCCAACAGCTATAAATAGACCATCTTTAATGGCAAAAGCTTCTGCTTTATCAAAACTAGTATTTACCGTATAGGTATTTGAATTGATTACAATTAAATCTACTTTTTCTTTACTACATTAAATAAGAGTGAGTATAGTAACGAGGAGTAAAAGGTTTTTTTTCATTTTTTTGATTCTTTAGTTTAGGAGTTAATATATATAATATAAGTGCAATACATCAATACAAATTGCAACGGAATTCGAATAAAAGCTATTTTTTTAGAACCAATAGCTGGCCTAACCTTCGTTGCATCCCAAATATGAATGGGTAGAAAAACAAGTAATAAAATAAAGATTCCTATAGCTGCATTTTTCATGGTTGTATCGAAAAAAACACCCAGACCTAAAAGAAATTCTAGTAAACCAAAAATATAATTTATGGCTCGCTTTGGTAAAAAATCAGGAATAAAATTCTTAAAGAAGTTCGGTCTAATGATGTGCATAATTCCTGCAAAACAAAAAAGGATTCCAAATAGAATTCTTAAAAAAAGTACGGTGGTTTGCATATTGTTTATGGTTTTACTGAAACGTTATTATATAAGTATTTATCCATTAAATACACAATACTCGCCATAGATGCACTTCCTAATTCTAGCTCACGTTTGTTAACTTTATCGAAAGTATCTCTGCTTGTATGATGGTAATCAAAATAACGCTGGCTATCCGGCCTATAACCAACTAAGGTTACATCTTCTCCTTTTAAAGGAGCGATATCTGCACCAGAACCGCCTGCTTTTAAATCATGCAAGCCGTAAGGGGATAAAAGTTTTTTCCAGCTTTGTAATAATTTTGTATTCGATGCATTTGCTTGAATAGAAAAGCCTCTTGGTGTATGTCCGCCAGCGTCAGATTCTAAACCACCAATATGATTTTCTTTATTAAGTTTTGCCAATTCTGCATATTTTTTTGCACCCCGTGTTCCGTTTTCTTCATTCATAAAAAATACAATTCGAATGGTGTTTTTTGGTCTGATATTATTTTTTTTGAACAAGTAAGCAACTTCTAAAGATTGCACAATACCTGTGCCATCATCATGAGCTCCTTCTCCCAAATCCCAGGAATCTAAATGGCCACCAACAACAAAAATATTTTCTGGTGTCTCTATTCCTCTAATTTCACCAACAACATTAAAAGAAGGTGCGTCTTGAAGCGTTTTACAGTCTTGTTTAAAGTAGAATTTTAAAGTTGGATTTTTCTTTAAATCTGCACTTAGTATATTTGCTGCCTTACTGCTAATTGCGGCAGCAGGAATGTATTGTTCTTGTGGTAAATCATTATACGTCATAGTTCCTGTATGTGGAAAATCATCTACTGAATTAGTCATAGAGCGTACAATTACACCTTTAGCTCCAAATGCTCCACAAATCGCAGCACCTTGCACTCTTTGATCTACACAACCTCCGTAAGCACTAAATGTATTAATTAAAGTGTTATCAAAAGACCTGTTGAAGAATACAATTTTGCCTTTCATTTTTTCACCTAGAGCTTGTGCTTCTTCTAGAGATTTTACTTCTATAACTTCAGCTAAAACACCTGTTTTAGGTGTTGCTACAGAAAAACCCAAAGCACAAATTGGTACGTTTTTTTGTATTCCGTTTGTAGTATACCTTGCAATTTCTTTTACTCCCCGAATCCAATGTGGCACCATTACGGGCTGAAGCCAAACAGAGTCTAAACCAATTGTATTCATTAATTTCTCTCCCCAAACAACGGCTTTAGCCGCCTCTGGTGAACCTGATAATCTACCGCCAATATTCTTAGTTAAGTCTCTTAACCATTCATAGGATTTACCCTCTTTTAATACGCTATTAAATAAACTTTTGATATTTGTAGAATCTATTCTTTCTTCAGAAGAAAAATGTTGAGTTACTTTTTGATTTGATTTGGTGCTGCACGCGCTAACAAAAAAAGAGACAAAAATTAAGAATAGTATTTTTTTCATAATTGTAAATATTTATTTTTATAAAACTACAAAAATGAAACGAGAAAGTTCTTTCTTTATATTTCTAGATTTTTTTTAAATAAAATTAAAAATCAAATTTATAAGTAAGTCCAGCTAAAGCTTGAAATCCTTGCGTGTCAAAATTTAAGAAACGTTGATAATTTGCATTTAACACATTGTTTAATTGTAAAAATGTAGAAAATTTATCATTAAAATGATACCCACCGTTTAAGTTAACATCTGCAAAAGAAGATACTGTTTTTACACCATTTATACTTGATGGAAATTTCGCAGCATACAGCGCATCTTTGCGCTCACTGTTATAATAAATATTTGAAGTAGCGTACCATTTTTTATTTTTAAATTTTGCTAAAAATGAAGCTTTTAAACCAGGGAGATTCCAGTTTTCTAACGCTGTTGTAGTTGTATAATTGTCATATTTAATTTGTGTAGCAATAGTTAAGTTTTTATCAAAAAGATATTCTATTTCTGCAAATATAGAGGTGGTATTTATATCATCATAATAAATACTAAAAGAGTTTCCATATTCATAACCTTTTAAAGGTTCTCCATTGGAAATAGTTGCAATGCCGTTAGATTTAGAGTTATTTCTTAAAAATAAAGGTTTGTCTTCTTCTTTAGTAATACTAGCCTTTATATTGTAGTTAAGGTTTCGTATAATATTTCCCTTGAAACCAATAAAAAAATTTGAAGATTGTACAGTTTGAGTTATGAATAAAGTTGGTGAAACATACGGATTTACTTCTGTAAATTTCTTGTATGTATTTGTTTCTAAATCTCCTGAAAAACCAGCATATCCATTTATATACTTTTTTAAAATACTTGTTTGTAAAAGTAAGTTAGGAAACATAAAAAAGTTAGTTACATCATTTTCTATGTCTAAAGATATAAAGGTCCTTAAACCTATATTTAAGGAAACACCTAAATATTCTGCTTTGTAATTAGGAATTATTTTTGCAGTTATTATATTGTAGTCTATTTTACTAGAATTTGCATAATTATTTTGGAAACCACCATTTAAAAAGGCTATTCCGGTAAGTATTGAAATATCATTTAAATTAGCACTTAATCTGTCTAAAGGAAAATCTAATTTTGTCTCAAAATTCACAAGTATTTCTGAACTATTAAATTTATCAGTAAAGTGAGAAACAGAAATTTTACTAAAATCTATAAAAGAATCATGAAAATTAAAGGCTCCTTCCAGCTTTAAATGTGCATGTTTTTGTGCTTCATTAATACTTTTTATCGTATTTTCTGTAAAAGCTTTATCCGTTGGTAAACCATACCAATTATAATTATTTTGTGTTGCATCTAAACTTACTTTCCAATCAAAATATCTTTCTTGTTGTTTGAAGAAAGTTGCCACATTAAAATTTGAAAAAGTGCTATTTAAACCAGTTTTATTAATATTTTCTTTGGAGGAGCTATATTTAGTATGAATGCCAAAATCATTATTAAAACGAGTATTCTTATGGATAAATAGTTCTGCATAAGGACTCGCATAATTACCATAGCCGACTGCTAGGTAGTTATTGTAAATTCTTTCTTTTAGGCCAATATTAATGCCTTTTACAACTCCTGTTTTAGGAATAAATGTAGAAGCAACGGGAGCAGACAAAATAGTATATTTTAATTTTTTCTTGTTGCTTTTTTTTAGTAGAACTACCTTTGGATTATTCCTTATTTTTTTTGCATCTGAAATTTTCGGATTATACTTTGTAATTATATTTACAATCTCAGTTTTTATAATTGTGTCTTTCTTTTTTTCTTGAGCATTTGAAGAAAAAACTACTATTAAAACACTATAAAGGAAAAAGCATTTTCTCATTATTTCTTTTTTTGCGGAGTTACTGAATTATTTTTTTTGGCTTCGTTTTGTTTTATAGTTTTTAATGCAGTTTTAGCGTCTTCTATAATATCTTTAAATTCTTTAAAGTTTTTTATTACATTTTCTAAAACAAAATTAGCTTGATAGACATCATTTAAAGCATAATAATTTTTACCCATTATTACATAACTTTTTACAGCCCAATATTTGTAAGCAGTATATTTTGCAATTAATTCTTGAACAACTTTATTAGATGCTTCATATTCTTTTTGCTGATTTTTGAAAAATGCATTGTAATATAAAGCTTCTGCTTTAAGTTCACCGTCTGCAGTTTTTTCTATTTCAATATAATATTCTTCAGCGCTAATAAAATCATTATTTTTAAGAGAAGCTCTTGCAATTATTTTTTTAGCATCGTGCTCTAATCTATTGCTTATTTTATCTTTTCTTAATATTTTTTCAGCATACGTAATTGCAAGTTCATAATCTTCTGTTTCATAAGTACCTTTCATTAAATTACTTTGCGCAAAAAGAATATTCTCTGAAATATATGCTTCTTCTTCTAACCTTTTTAAAATTGGAAGCGCATTTTTAAAGTCGTCTTTATCTAAATAGATTTGAGATAATTTATTTAGAGAATTTTCAGAATAATCAGAACGTTTTTCTTCAATAATAAAAGTATAATAGGGAATTGCTTCTTGAAATAACTTTTCTTTAAAAAGCACATTGGCTAAATAATAATGTGCTTTTATTTTATAACTTCCTTCTGGGAATTCTGTATTGTATTTTTCAAGACTTATTATAGTTTTTTTTGCATTCTTATCATCTAAATATTTTTTTTCTGCTACAGCAAATGTAGTATTCTCTAATTGTGCATTGGTACTATTTATAAACGATAAAGTAGTTATCCATGCGATATAATCGTTTAAATTACCTTCTTCTATATATACTTTTCTTGCATTGGTAACCGCTTCTAAAGCATCAGGGGAATTAGGGAATTTTGCCACTACGGTTTTGTACTTTATTAAAGATTCTTTGTAAGCGTTGTTGTTAAAGTAAAGCAAACCCTGCCTTAATAACGCTCTAGATAAGAAGATGCTTTTAGGGTGTTTCCTTGAAAGCCTATTGTAGGCAATATGTGCATTTTTAGAATCTTTAAGTGCTGAGTAGGTGTTTCCTAACTGATACAAAGCGTCATCTTTTAAGTTTGAAATAGGAAATACATTATTTACTTTATTAAGCGCAATTATTTTTGCTTCATATTCATTTATAAAACCATAACTCATTCCTATTTGATATGTCGCATAATCTGTACCAATGCCAAAATCATCTGTTACTTTTTCATAGGCAATAATTGCTTTTTTATAACTTGTTGTTGCATAATAACTGTCCCCTAATCGTGTAAATGCATCATATTTTACACCACCTAGAATTGCATCTTTTTGTAGAAATATTTCAAAAGCTTTGGATGCCTTAGTATATTCTTTTAATTTAAAATGGCAATAACCAATATTATAGTCTAGTAAGAGAAAAGTGCCTATTTTATCCTGTTTTACCAAAGCACTTAAAGTGCTGAATTTTATTAAAGCAGTTTGATAGTCTTGTAACATGTAAGTAGTTTCAGCTTCCCAATACTTGCATTTTTGATTGATTTCGATAGTCTTAGATTTTTTTCCTTCAACAAATAGTATCAAAGCCTCTTTATAGTTACTCTCATTATAGAGTTGAATGCCGCGATACAAAGAAACCTCTTGTCTAAATGCGGTATTTTCTTTTGACTTTTTTTGTGATAAAAATTGTAAAGCTCCTTTGTAATCTTGCTCATTTAGAAAAGAAGAAACTAATAATTCATTAATTTTAGCATATTCTTTGGATGTTGGATATTTTTTTAAATAATCTTGTAAAACTTTAGCTACAGCTTCAAAAGGATTTCCTTCTTCATAACTTAATTTGGCATAATTTAATGCTGCATCTTGTTGCAAGCTCTTGTTAAAACTCATTTCTGCCGCAGATCTAAAAGCATTTAATGCGGCTGCTTTCTTATCTAAGCGTAGATAGCATTCACCTAAGTGATAATACGCATTTTGAGAAACAGTATTTTTCTCATCAATAATTTTATTAAAATTACTTACTGCATTTTCGAAATCTTTTTGCTTGTAATACGCATATCCTAATTGATAAAAATCTGTATTATTCCATTTTCCTTTAATTCCTTGATAACCCTTTAAATATGGTATTGCAACTTTATATTCTTTCAGATTGAAGTAGCTTTCACCAATGATTTTAGAGACATCAGATTTTAATTTTTTTTCTATTGTTGAAAATAATTCTAATCCAACTTTTATACAACGTTCAAAGTTTCCAACTTTAAAACTAATATCTAATAAGTAATAAGAAATTTCTGCTCGGTAAGATTCATTGTCTGCAATTTCTTTTAATGTAGATTCTGCTATATCATAATCCTCCAATTTATATGCTATAAAACCATAATAATATCGAGAATCATTTCCATATTTAGCATCATTAATTAATGGTAGAAAACGCTTATTGGCTAAAGTTAAATTATTGGTAGTTAAAAAACAATAACCCATTTTAAAATTTAACTCTTTTTGGTCTTCATTAGAAAGTTCATCAATAGCTACTTTTTGAAACCATTTTAGAGCATAAGCAGTTCTTTTATTCGCAAAATAATAGGTTCCAACATTAAAAAAAGTAGCATTTTTTTTGTTGCTATTTGGATGGTTTTCCACAAACGAAAGTACTTTTTTATCTGCATCTGGTTGATTTAGTTTTATGGCACACATTGCTTCATAGTATAAAGCATCTGCTTTTAAATTAGAACCAATATTTTTAGTTTTACTAAATGTGTGAAACGTCTTTTGAGCAGCAGCATACGCTTTTGTGTTGTATAAGTTTAAGCCAGAATTATAGCTAGTTATATCTGTTGCATTTGCAATTGTTTGTTGCGATAAAAAAGGAAGGGCAACAAAGAAAAAACACAAAGAAAGCATCTCTTTTTTAAAAAAATGATATTTCATATAAATTTTATTTCTCTCGTTAGATAACGAATAATTCTTTGTTTTGTTGGAGTGGAAAACAAAAGAATCTAAAATTTTTAATCAAAAGTAAGAATTGTTATGAATTCATAGTAAAAAATCGTTAGAAACTTTTAAATTTGTAGAAACAACCTAATATTATGAGCAATCTTGTTTTACATTTAGAAAATGCAGAAATCTATCAAAGAGATAATTTGGTTCTTTCTAAAGTAAATTTAACCATTAATAAAGGAGAGTTTTGTTATTTAATAGGAAAGACGGGTAGTGGAAAAAGTAGTTTAATGAAAACCTTGTATGGCGATTTGCAGCTAAGAAAAGGAGTTGGAAGTATTGTAGGGTTTGATTTAAAAGGTTTAAAAGAAAAGGAAATTCCGTTTTTAAGAAGAAAAATAGGAATTGTATTTCAAGATTTTAAGTTATTAAATGATAGAAATATTTTCGAAAATCTAAAGTTTGTTTTAAAGGCAACTGGTTGGAAAGACAACAATCTTATGAAAGAAAAAATTTATGAGGTACTGGATAAAGTGGGTTTAAAGTCTCAATATTATAAAAATACATTTGAACTTTCTGGAGGTGAGCAGCAGAGAGTAGCAATTGCAAGAGCCCTTTTAAACGATCCTGAATTGATTTTAGCAGATGAACCAACTGGTAATTTAGATCCAAAAACATCTTTAGAAGTAATGGAACTGTTAAATGAAATTTCTAAAAACGGAAAAACTATTTTAATGGCTACTCACGATTATCAATTAATTGTAAAGTTTAAGCGTAAAACATTAAAGTGTGAAGGTGGCAAGTTATTTGAAGTTGCTCAACAAGTTAGCGTTTAATTAATAATAATTTATTTTTGAAAAATAAAAAAATATTTGTTGCTGTAACTAATGATATTTCTACCGATTATCGAGTGCATAAAATATGCAATTACCTAATTAGTAAAAATTATGAGGTAGTGGTCTATGGCAGAACCTTGTCCAATACAATTGGTGTAAACCGAGCATATGATATTGTTAGAGTAAAGCATGTTTTTAGTAATAATTTTTTATTCTATGCAGAGTATAATTTGAGACTATTTTTTTATCTATTTTTCAAAAAATTTGACCATATATTATCAAATGATTTAGATACTTTGCCTGCTTGTTTTTTTATAAGCAGACTAAAAAAAATTGATTTAGTATATGACAGTCATGAACTTTTCTCTGAAGGGCCAGAGTTGCAAGGGCGGGCATTTGTCCAAAGTTTTTGGAGAGCATTAGAAAGTTTTTTTCTACCTAAAATAAAAAAGTCATATACGGTAAGTGCTGCGATAGCAAATTTCTACGAGAAGAAATACCATAATAATATGGGCGTTATTAGAAATATTCCGTTAAAAAATGATGTATTAGAGTTAGAGGAGGTAGTTTTCCCAACAACAAAAAGAGTAATTTTATATCAGGGTGTTTTAAACCCTGGAAGAGGTTTGAAACCAATGATAAAGGCATTGAAATTTATTGATGATCTTGATTTGGTAATTATTGGTTATGGCAAAGTAGCTGACGAGTTAAAAGCTTTCGTTATTGCAGAAAAAATGCAGGACAGAGTTTATTTTTTAGGAAGAATCTCTAGAGATAAATTATTTAATTACACAAAAAAAGCAACTCTAGGAATGGTTTTAGAAGAACCATTAGGTTTGAGCTTTGAATATTCTTTGCCAAATAAGTTATTTGATTATATTCATGCAGGTATTCCAATTGTAGCGGGAAGGTTACCAGAGATTACCAAAATAATAAAAGAATATAATGTAGGTGTAATTGTAAAGGATTACACACCAAAGGAAATTGCTTTTACCATACAGAGTCTTTTAAATAGTCCTGCACTAATCAATAAGATAAAGGAAAATCAAAAGAAAGTAGCTCCTATATTATGTTGGGAGAAAGAAAGTAGAAAACTAGATAAATATTTTATATAATTGAAAGATAGCAAGCCAAAATTATCTATAATAATACCTGTTTTAAATAAAATAACAGGTTTGAAAGCGACTATTGATAGCATCAATAGTCAACTTTTTAGAGATTTTGAAGTTTGGATTATTGATGGTAAATCATCTGAAGAAACACAAGAATATTTAAGGACTTTATCTGCACCTTTTTTTTATAAAACACAAAGAGATTCTGGAATTTATGAAGCCATGAATACAGGGGTCTTAATGGCCAAGGGGGATTGGTTGTATTTTTTAGGAGCAGAGGATGTTTTTTGCACTCCAGACACTTTGAGAGATGTTTTTAAAAAACAGATTACGGATAGAGCCAATTTAATATCAGGAAGGGTTATTTATGAAGGGAGTACAATACCATTTGTATACAGTAAAAAGAAGCGAGTGAAGTATCCCTCTTGGTCATTTGCTATGTGGATTAGAAATGGTTTACACCACCAAGGAACTTTTTATAGAAGTTCATTGTTCTTAGCTACGGAATATAATTTAGATTATAAAATTTTGGCAGATTACGATGTCAATCTTCAACTATATCAGAAAAAGGAAACTTGTGTTATACTCGAAGAAACGATAGCAAAATGCAACTCTGACGGTGTTTCGAAATTAGGGTCTTGGGAGTTGTATTTGGAAGAGATAGATTTGAAATTAGCGCTAAGTTCTCCGTTATTTCTTCCGTTTTTTTATATTTTAGCTTTTATGAAATACATGTCTAAAAAAATAGTAATGCATGACTAGAGATGAAATTTCTGAATTTATCGTGCTGAAGCTGATGCAGGAAAGAGAGGTGTTAACGCACGATTTCAAATCGCGAAGAAAAGAGATTGGTTATTTTTTTATCGATGGTTTGTTACCTAATGAGTTGGCACTAGAAATTTATACGAAGTTTCCTTCAACCGCTGAGGCTGTTCGGAAAAAGAATTTACGAGAGTTTAAATTTACTGCCGTTCAAATGAATGCTTATGATGGTTTATTGGAAGACGTTATTTTTGCATTTCAAGACACAAAAGTTGTTAAAATTATTTCTGAGATCTGTGATTTAAACGGATTGTTTGCGGATGAAAACTTATATGCTGGCGGTTTATCTTTAATGGAAAAAGATAATTTTTTGAATCCGCATTTAGACAATTCTCATGATAAAGATAGAGAAAGATGGCGTGTTTTAAATTTGTTATATTATGTTACACCAAATTGGACTATAGAAAACGGTGGTAATTTAGAGCTTTGGCCAAACGGTTTAAAACAAGCACAAACCACTATCGAAAGTAAGTTTAATAGGTTGGTGGTCATGACAACGCATCAAAAATCTTGGCACTCTGTGAGTAAGGTTTTAAAAGAGGATATAAGACGTTGTGTATCTAATTACTACTTTTCGAATACACCCCTTTTAGAGTCAGATACATTTCATATAACTACTTTCAGAGGAAGGTCCTCAGAAAAAGTAAAAGATTTATTTTTGAGAGTAGATAATACTGTGCGATCTAATATACGCAAACTGTTTAAGAAAGGAGTGAGAGAAAACCCACATCAGTACAAGAAATAAGCCATTCATAAAATAAAAATTAAAGATGAATTCATACGTAAACGCATTTATACGCTCATTTAACGGGACTTTAGATTGGACGTGGAAATCTATTATTTTTGAAGTGCCATTTTATACTAACTATTTTTGGGGCCTTATTTTAATCTCTTTGTTTGTCTGGGGTTTAGAAATGGTATTTCCATGGCGCAAAGATCAAGCTATATTTAGAAAAGATTTTTGGTTAGACGGGTTTTATATGTTCTTTAATTTCTTTATTTTCTCTATAGTTATTGGTGGTTTTTATAAAATATTACAAATAGCTTTTATAGACATTGGTATTACAGATAAATCTTTGGCCATATTCAATCCTTCAGATTGGCCAATGGCACTGCAATTAGTTGTCTTTTTTGTGGTATTAGATTTTGTACAATGGTTTACACATACTTTATTACACAAGTACCCTTTCTTCTGGAAATTTCATAAAGTACACCACAGTGTGAAAGAAATGGGGTTTGCTGCACACCTAAGATATCATTGGATGGAAAATATCTTGTACAAACCTTTGAAAACTTTTGGAGTTATGATTTTGTTTGGATTTGAACCAAAACAAGCCTTTATCGTTCACTTTGTTGCAATTATAATCGGTCATTTTAATCATTCAAATATTAAAATCACATATGGACCACTCAAGTATTTAATCAATAATCCAGTAATGCATCTGTATCATCACGCACAAGATCTACCAGAAGGAAAATACGGTGTTAATTTTGGAATTAGCTTGAGTATATGGGATTATATTTTTAAAACAAATTATATTCCAGAGGACAGTGGTAAAGTTGAATTAGGATTTCAAGGAGATGCTTCATTTCCAAAAGGTTTTATTCGTCAAAATATCTATGGTTTTTCCAAAAACAAAAACTAAGTACCTATCAGAGTCAAACTATTTTATTTTTTAATTAAGTGTTCTTACAAATCACTAAGAACTAAGAAAAATCATTTGGAATAATTTTTTCTAAATTCCATTCATTAATACCCCCCGCGAGATTATAAGATTCATTAAACCCTATATCTTCTAATATTTCACAAGCCTTACCGCTTCTAATTCCGCTTCTACTGTAAATGTAATACGTTTTAGTTTCGTCTAATTTATGCACTTCTTTGAGAAAAAAAATAGGCTCTAAAAAATTAATCATAATTGCATTTTTTAAAATTCCTGAAGCCCATTCTTCAGGAGTTCTAGCATCAATTATAACTGCATTTTTATCACTATAGATTTGTGTTCTCCATTCCTTTTGGAACAAATTTCTCATTTGGTCTTCTTATAATTTGTTTAAAACAGATAATTCAATATCAAACAAAATTATGAGACATATTTTAATAAAAGTTATATAATTATGATAAAATCTTATAAAACTAATTTAACACATAATCTGATACTTGAATTTTTGATTTTTTTATTGCTTCGAAACCACCTGCAATATCTATTAAATTATGGATTCCTCTACTTTTTAATATAGAAGCAGCAATCATCGATCTATATCCGCTTGCACAATGCACGTAAAAAGTTTTTTGAATTGGAAACGCTGTTAAATGATTATTTAAGTAATCTAAAGGAGTGTGTTTTGCGTCTATAACATGTTCAGATAAAAATTCTCCTTCTTTTCTTACATCAAATACTAGAACATCTTCGTCTTCTTTAATTCCTTCAAGTATTTCCGCTTTAATTGAAGTAACGGTATCATATTCCTTAGAAGCTTTTTTCCAAGTAATAAAACCTCCCTGTAAGTACCCCAATGTTTTATCGAAACCAACTCGAGATAAACGTGTAATTGCTTCCTTTTCAAAACCTACGGGCGTTACTAATAAAATGGATTGTTTAACATCTGCAATTAAGGCACCTACCCACGGAGCAAAACTACCATCTAAACCAATAAATATAGATTTAGGAATGTGTCCTTTTGCAAATTCATTTTGATGACGTACATCTAAAATAATTGCTTCTGTTTCATTTGCAGCAGCTTCAAAAGCGTCTGGAGATAATGCTTTGGCACTGCGAGCTAACACATCCTGAAAATCGTCATAACCTTCTTTATTCATTTGTACGTTTAAAGGAAAGTAGGAAGGAGGTGGTAATAAACCATCCGTTACTTCTTTAATGAATTCTTCTTTGGTCATATCCGCACGAAGTGCATAATTTGTTGCTTTTTGGTTTCCTAAAGTATCTGCGGTTTCTTTACTTAAATTCTTTCCGCAAGAAGAACCTGCACCGTGCGCAGGATATACAATAACATCATCTGCTAAAGGCATTATTTTATTTCGTAAACTATTGTATAACAAACCCGCTAAATCTTCTTTTGTTAAACTACCCAGTTTTTGAGCCAAATCTGGGCGACCAACATCTCCTAAAAATAAAGTGTCTCCGCTAAAAATAGCATGATCTTTTCCGTTTTCGTCTTTTAAAAGATACACAGAGCTTTCCATTGTGTGGCCTGGTGTATGCAATACGGTAATCGTAATATTCCCTAATTTAAAAACTTGATTATCTTCTGCTATAATAGCGTTAAAACTTGTAGTTGCATTTGGCCCAAATATAATTGCAGCTCCAGTTTCTTTTGCTAAAGTTACATGACCACTCACAAAATCTGCATGAAAATGTGTTTCAAAAATATATTTAATTTTTGCATTGTCTAATTTTACTCTTTTTAAATATGGTTTTACTTCACGTAAAGGATCTATTACGGCAACTTCGCCATTACTCTCTATATAATAAGCTCCTTGCGCTAAGCATCCTGTATATATTTGTTCTATTTTCATATTTGATATTTGAATAAAGTCAAATTTTTAACTTGTTCGCAACTTTTATAGTAAAAATAGTTATAAAATGATATTTTCTATCAATTCTTCTATTTTTTTGGGTTTTGCTGTTCTATTATAAATAGCATCATAATAATCTTCTGCTATATGGAGCTCTTAAAAATAAGTATTATCAAAATGAACAAATAGATTAATCCATATAATTTTAGAAAGCGCAAATAGTAAAGGTGCTAAAATAAGCAATACAAGCACCATTAAAATTAAAGTAGAAAGGTAATCTAAATCTCTTAAAATAAGCATTTTAAGTATAAATATTGCAACAAATAGTGCGACCCCTAAACCATAAGAAACATAATAAGAGCCTTGAAAAAACCCGGGTTCCATATCATATTTTAGATTACAATTGTTGCATTCTTTTTTAACCTCTCCAATTTTTTTTAAATTGTAAGGATGACTCTCATAAAAACGACCTTTATTGCATCTAGGGCATCTCATTTTTAGAATACTAAAAATTTTGGTTCCTTTCTTTAACATGTGATTTTATTTTATACAAAAGTAGGATTCTTCTTGCGCATATAGCGTATCAATTGTTACAAAAGGAGAATCTTAAAAAAGTAATGTAATTCCTTTTTGTAAATTTAATTTGCCATTATAAAATAGTATTATTTTAAAGATTTTTAGAATACTTTGATATAGAGCATAAAACAAAAAGAGAAAGCATAAAATTGTTTTTAAAATTACTTACAATACAGCAATCATTCAATTATAAATAGATACACCAAAGAATTAAGTAAAAACAGTAGTTAACTACTGTCTAATATTTAAGATGTATCATTCTTGTTTAGAAAAAAAATAACCTCTAATTTAGTTTCAATTGAAATTTCTTTACAATCTATAATAATTGACAGTTAGCTCGTTTTTAAATACAAATTAATAGTTCGTTCCCTTTTAATTGTTTGGCCTCTCGAGTAATTAAGTGAAGTTAATATTCAATTATTACCACCTCATCAGAATTTGGTCGTTTAAACGTTTTTGATAAAAAGGTATCTGTAATTCCGTTAAATAACTTTGTATTTGATGCGGGTGCATAATGAGTTGCTCCTGGCATTATACATAGTTGTGCATTGGTTATGTTTTTATAGATTTCTAAAGTGTGTTCTGTTTTAATGCCATCTTCGTCTCCTGCGATGATTAATACCTTTGCTTTAATTTTTGATAAGTCTGAAATCGGTATTGGGGTTTGCTCAAGCATAAGCTTATAATGCTGTTTACTTAAGTTCCAGTTTTTGGTAGTATCTTTTTCTATAATTTTAGTTTCAATATCCATTCTCTTCTTCCACATTTTAATAATAGTAGAATATGGCATTGCAGTTGCGTCAGGTCTTATGTTAGAGCCCATCGCAATAATTTTTTTTATCTTTGAGTTATTACTGATTCCCATTTTTAATCCTATTATTCCACCATCACTCCATCCTATAATGGAGATAGAATCTAATTTTAAATGATTTACTAAGCCTTCCCAGTCTGCTGTAATTTGTTCATAGCTCAGCGCATCTGTTTTTAATTCAGACTTACCGTGTCCTCTGCTGTCAGCGATTATTACCCGATACTTGTTTTTGAAGCCATCGATCTGATTTCCCATTGATTTAATATCACCTCCATTCCCATGAATTAAAAGTAATGGTTCGCCTTTTCCATATTCTTCATAATAGATTTTAGCACCATTTATCTCAACATATTTTCCAATAGCTTGGTTTTCTCCATAAGGAGTATCAAAGTTAAAAATCATTTGCACTTGAGCATTCCCATTCCCACATATTAAAAAAGTGAACAATAGAGTTAATGACCTAATAATGTTTTTCATATTAATCGATTTTATTTAAATTAACTGTTTCGTATTAAAGGTATGCCTTTTTAATTGGTTGTTTTTTTAATATATCTTTTAGGATCTTCATATTTCTTTTTTCTAACTTTTGTTGTATTGGTTGCAAAAATGGACAACAAGCATATCGGAAGTTACCCTAACATGGTTAGAATACTCCTTAATTGGTTTCTTTATTATTTTAGAAACATCCCTGGACTCATTATTTGATGAACAAGGCAACTCTGCATCATTACAGATAGAGGATGAGGCAGAGGCAGAGGAGTCACGTTAAAAGTTAAAATTATTTATTCCGAATAACTATAAAATCTAGTTGATTTTTTATGTTTGATAATCTTAAACTACTAATTTTTAATTATTAAACGCTGCCTTACAGCTTCATATAAAAAAGCACCACAAGCAACAGAAACATTTAAAGAAGCTATTTCACCTAAAATGGGTAGCTTAGCTTTATAATCTACCATTTTTAATATAGATGGGTTAACACCACGGTGCTCAGAGCCCATAACGATTGCCATTGGTTGGTTCATGTTTATGTCATAGATGGAGTGTTCTGTTTTTTCTGTAGCAGCAACAGTTTTTATTTCAGAAGCTTGTAAGATATATAAAGCATCTTTTATATGGTCTACTTTACAAATAGGAATTTTAAAAGCTGCACCAGCAGACGTTTTTATGGTTTCTGCATTTACAGGAGCGCTTCCATCTTTTTGAATTATAATACCATTCACACCGGTACATTCTGCAGTTCTTATTATGGCACCAAAATTTCGTACATCAGACAGTTGGTCTAATAATAAAAATAAGGGCGTCTTATTGCTTTCTAGAGTTTGCGCTATAAGTTCTTCGAGATCGTGAAATTCTACAGGAGATATTTGAGCAACAGCACCTTGATGATTTCCGTTTTTAGACAAACGATTTAGTTTTTCTATAGGTACTAGGCTTGTCGCTATTTTTTTTTCTTTTATTAATTTATCTAACTCATAATAAAGACTACCTCTAAGGTCCTTTTGAAGGTAAATTTTATTAATTGTTGAGCCACTATCAATGGCTTCAATGATTGCTCTAATACCAAAGATATTTGTTGTTACTGCCTTTAAGTTATCATCCATTTTGCAAAGGTATGCTAAATACAGGGCATAAAAAAACCACCTCATTAAGGAGGTGGTTTTTTTTTAACTTCTTTTATTAGTTAACTATCTTTAGATTTTTATACTCTATTTTTTTATAAGTATCATATTGAGCTCTTTTCTTCTTAAGAATTTCGTTTTTCTTTTCCAATTGTTCAAATGAAGGTTTTGCAAAGGTACCTACCCTAGTATAGTAATAATCCATATCATCGATTATGGCTCCAGTATCTTTTACCATTAGGCTTAAGTAATGATCTATGTTACCAGTAGTAACATCGTAATACCCAGGTACCGCCGTTACAGCATTTGCTATCCAAGGTGACCAAATAACATCAGCAGAGGTAAGAAAGGATCCTAAACCGTTAGCTCCTTGTGGTTCGTCTAAAATTTCTAATGCTCCACCGGCACCAAACTTTAATTTTAAGTTTTCATTAGCAAAATAACCATAGTTAGCCATTGGCGAGTATACATTTACACCTAATAAAGTTGTTCCTGTAGGATCACTTGGATCTAATTCTAGATTAATTTGACCAGTTGAAGGTAAAAGTAATGCAGCGTTGGCTGTATAAAAACTTTCTAAAAAACCTCCATAAAATACAGCTTCATAATTGTAAGTACCTACCATTAAAGCAGCAGATTCAGGAGCTGTAAATAGCCTTGTACTAAAGTAATGGCTAAAGCCTCCTAAGGCTGCAACGCTTTTACCAGAGTTGTCTTTAAAAGTACCATCAGCCCAAGTAACAATAATAAAGTTATCTTGTTCTAAAGTACCATGAGTATTTACAGTAATTGAAGTTTCACTCATAGATAATGCTGAAGGATCATTTACGGTAACTATTCTTCCAGATGAATAACCAGTAAATATAATATCACCACCTTGGTAAAATACAGGCTCGCTAAAAGTAAAAGTTACAGGAGCAAAAGGACTAATTCCACCAGCTTGAAAAGAAGGGTCAGAATCTTCACCTAAAAAGACAGGATTTTCTGTATCTGGTGTTGTTACTGTCAATTTAGTAACGGTTTCAGAAATAAAGTTATCTGCACTCTGATGAATTGCATATACGTCATAATCATAGCCACCGTATATATCGGTATCTATAGTAATGTTTGTAGCTGTTACTCCGTCTACATCGAAATTTCCAGATTGTATAAAGCCAGAACCAGCGTGAACTTGCGTTGGCGTTGGTGCAGCTGTTCCAGATGGTACTGTTACGTAATATCCTTTTCCTAAAGAAGAGGAAGTGTAAGAGACATCAAAACTAGTTTCTGCAGTCGCAGTTTCTGTTAATGTAAATGCGGTTGGGGCTATATAGCTTTCAGGCATATAACCAGACTCATTCGTAGTATCACATGAAGAAAGCAATGTTGCAAAAGCTAAAACTCCAATGAATTTTTTTATGTTTAGTTTCATTTTTTTTTAATTTTTTGTTATTGTTTCTGAAAATTGT
>Ga0307995_1000769_pt1 | contig 21138 bp, 21 predicted proteins | sample EllFjometagen262_FD_203132 | JGI IMG/M metagenome (GOLD analysis project Ga0307995, IMG submission 203132) | Marine microbial communities from Ellis Fjord, Antarctic Ocean - #262 | ecosystem: Environmental > Aquatic > Marine > Unclassified | place: Southern Ocean | collected 2014-11-02 | reverse complement strand
CTCAATTTAACAGTTACTCCACAAGTTCTTGGAGAAAAAATAAAATTACAATTAGCTATTGCTAACAATTCTTTGGGTGAAGGAGGTGGTGCTGCTGATACGCCCATTAATACTGAAACTGTAAATTCAACGGTAGTAATTAATGACGGAGATGTTGCAGTATTAGGCGGGGTATATACCAATACTAGAAAAGATAGTGAAAACTATGTTCCAATTCTGGGTAAAATTCCAGTTGTTGGAAATTTGTTTAATAAGAAAACTAAAGAAGATACCAAATCTCAATTATTAATATTTATCACAGCAAATATTGTATAAATAACGTAAATTTATATAATTAAATTATGCCATCCATATCAGCTGATATTAGTTTAAAAGTTGCTAACCTTTTAAAAGTTTCTGGAAAAATTACAGAAGAAGGAATCGCAACAGCCACAAAGAAACTGGAGGGTAATGGACAAGTTCCCATGGGAATTTTGCATTATTTACTAGAAGATAAAATAGTTAACGAAGATGATGTGGTTGCAGCTATTTCAAGAAACTATGCAATAAGAAAAATACAATTGACAGAGAAAACTGTTCAAAAAGAAGCTTTAGCAAAATTTCCTAAAGAATTTATTCAAGAAAATGAAATTATTCCATTTGAGTTGGTGGGTAAAATTTTAAAAGTAGCTATTTTTGATCCAGCCAAGTCTACGCTTGCAGGTAAAATGAAAAGTATGACCGGATGTAATATAGAGTTATATATTGCAAAACCTTCTAATATTGAAGAGGCTAAGAAATTTAAAGCAGTTGTTGAAGTTATGGCTACCAGCACACCCAGTGCCCCCAAACCTGCATTGGGAAAAAGTATGGGTAATATTAAAATACCGGGAGCAAGGAATACTTCTAAAGTAGGAGAAAATAATGTGGTGTCTTTTTGTGATGCTATTTTGGTAGAAGCTTTAAATACAGGAACTTCTGATATTCATATTGAACACTACCGTAGAGATGAAGCTAGAATTAGATTCAGAAAAGACGGAGTGCTTCAAGAGCAGGAGCAATATAATCAGTTTTTAATGGATAATTATAATGCCATTGTAACTAGACTAAAAATTATTGCAGGTTGTGATATTTCGGAACGACGACTACCACAGGATGGTAAACTTCAATTTAAAAATCCAAACCCCACCAATGTAGATGATGAAGACATTGATGTTCGATTTTCAGTCTTACCTGCTAAAGAAGGTGAGCGTGTGGTTATGCGTTTGCTTGCAGCAGGTCCAGATTTAGCTTTGGAGCAAATTGGTTTTGCAGACGAAGATTATAAAAATTTAGTAACTGCTATCTCCTCACCTCAAGGCATGGTGTTAGTCACAGGACCTACAGGAAGTGGAAAGAGTACAACTCTTTATGGATGTTTAAAAAAAATTAACAAACCAGGCACAAATATTATGACAGCAGAAGATCCTGTAGAATTTTATTTAAAAGGTATTGGTCAAGTTCAGGCTAATGAAGAAATTGGACTTACTTTTGAAAATATTCTGAAATCCTTTTTAAGACAAGACCCAGAGATAATATTGATAGGAGAAATTCGAGATCAAAATACAGTCAACATTGCAATCAAAGCAGCCTTAACGGGTCACTTACTATTAAGCACATTGCACACCAATGATGCTGTTTCCACGGTAGTAAGGTTAACCAATATGGGCGTGCCTAATTTCATGGTAGCATCAGCTTTGAGTCTCATTGTTGCGCAACGATTAGCTAGAAAAACCTGTCAAAATTGCTTAATCGACGATGACAAGGCAACAGAATCGGGGATGATTAAAATAGGTTTTACTAAAGAGGAGCTAGCAACATTCAAGCCACAAAGAGGAGGAGGTTGCGATTCTTGCAATGGTAGCGGATATAAAGGTAGGCAGGGAATTTATGAGGTAATGAAAAAAACACCTGAAATAGAGTCTGCTATTTTACGAGATGCAAGAGCTGATGAATTATTGGCTGTTGCCAAAGATGGTGGATTTAAAACCATGCAAGATATTTGCCGAGAATTTATAAAAAAAGGAATAATTGATATTCATGAATATTCTAGAATCTTAGTAGTATAGTCTTATGGCAACTTTTTCATATTCAGGCGTTCAAGCAGGAAAACGAGTTTCAGGAATCGTAAGTTCTGCTGATGTAAAGGCAGCCTCAGTGCAGCTTAGAATAAAAAAAATTATTGTTACTGGAATTAAGAAATCAGAAAGTTCTAAAAAAGATCCCAATCAAATAGAAGATATTCCAATGAGTAATGCTCCTATTATTTTTAAAGGGGGTAATATTTATTTAAATTTTGGACCTTGGGCAACTGTTCCTCCCAAAGAGATATTGCAGTTTACTAAAAAAGTTTCCACAATGATTAAAGCAGGTTTGCCCATTTTAGAATCTATCACCATGATACGTGATCAAACAGTTCATATGAAAATGAAACAAACAGCACATGCAATTATAAAGGATTTAAATGCAGGAAATAATTTAACAGAAGCATTTAAAAAACATTCTAAAATCTTTGATAATATTTATATCAATATGATATCAGCGGGTGAAGCTAGTGGTAAGCTAGATGAGTTTTTGGTCAAGTTAGTAGAGCTGTTAGAAAAAAATCAAAAGATTAAAAATGGAATTAAGAGTGCACTGTTTTATCCAGTCATGCTTTTAACGGTAGCAACTACCATTACTATTTTTATGTTATGGAAGGTAGTTCCTGTTTTTGAAAAAATGTATGCATCCATGGGAGTAAAACTTCCTGCAGCAACCTTGGTTATTGTAGATGCCAGTCGTTTTATTGCTGATGGTGGAAATATGCTAAGAGTGCTTCTGGCAATTCTTGTTATTCGATTTGTTTATAAATTTTTATACAATAATATTGAATCGTATAGACATATGATGCACAAAAGATTTTTAAAATTTCCTCTTTTTGGAGATTTAATTATGAAATCAGTTATATCTCGAATGTGTATGATTATGGCCAATCTTTCCAGAGCTGGTGTAAGTATTATTGATACTTTAAGAATTGCAAAATCTGTGACAACGAATTTAGTATTTGTTTATGCATTAGACAGAATAGGAAAAAAAATTGTTACGGGTGTTCCTCTTTCTGAATTGCTTAAAGAAGAAGTTCATGTGTTCCCATTAGCCCTATCCCAACTAACAGCAGTGGGAGAAAAAACAGGTAACATGGAAGAAATGTTTCAATCTATTGCTAATTATTATGAAGAAGAGTTCGATTCAGTGGTTGCTGCACTTTCATCTATTATTGAACCACTTATGATTGTTATTATTGGTGGTATTATAGGTTTATTGATGGTCGCTCTTTATATGCCGATCTTCAGCATAGGAAATGCAGTAGGTTAAAGAATATAGCTAAAGATCATTTTATAAAATTACAATTTATTTATAGTGTAAGTGTTTTGAAAAATAAGAATCAAAAAGCCTTTAGTATTTTAGAATTACTCGTCGTTATTGGAGTTATATCCATAGTAGCAGCTGTGGGTATGCCAGCTATTAGCAACTTTGGAGTGAGCGAAAGTTATCAGAGCGATGTGGCTGTAATACGATCGCAATTTAATCATGTTAGACAGCTTGCAATGGAAAATGGAAATGCTTATCGTATTAAAGTTGTAAACAATACAACAGACAATGCTTTTGAAGCAGAATTAGAAGTTTACCGAGACGAAAGCTTAAATAGATTTAATACTCAGTTTCATAAAAACTCTTCTCCATCCTGCTCACAATTTTCAGGTGTTGGAAATGCAGGGGTGAAAATAGAAGACCTTACTAAAACACTCGAGTACATCACTATTTCTAAATGTACTTCCTTATCAGGAGGGACCTGTACGGCTGTTAGTTCTGCTAATAATTTTTTTTGTATATTGCCGGATGCATCTGGTCCTGAAAATGCAAGAGCCAAAATTGAAGCTACCAAAAGAGCAGGTGGAAAAGAAGATTTTATTCACGTGTATGAATCTGGATTTTTTAACATAGGGGATAGAATTGAGTAATGAAAAATAAAAATAATCAAAGCGGATTATCTATTGTCGAGGCTATTACAGCAGCATCTATTTTAACTTTATCTATAATTGTTTTTATGACTTTGCAGTCCCAGCAAGAACAGCGTTTTACGCTCCTTCGAAAATTTGATAAAGCAGCCTACGCAGTTGATTTAATGTTTGAAGAATTAACCGCAGTCTACAATCCTGTTCCTATACAATATGGAACTCCTTTGGTTAATATTAATACTAATCCAAGCAATCAAATAGCTGTGAAAGGATTAACAGCCCTTCCAGACGTTGGAGATCAATTTATTGTAGCAGGCGTTGCTGGTACGTATGAAATTACATCGAGAACAGCGTTAAATAGTAATGTCAGCACATTAACCATTGAGAGAGAAGATATTCCAAGTGATTCTATAAATAAAAATTTAGCTGAAGCTGCTACCGCTAATGCCGCAATTACTTTTACTATGAATGCCAATGGTTCTTTGGAGAAATATCATACTTTAAACTTACTTAAATTTGAAGACACGGTTTATCAGAACACTTTAGAGACAGAAGTTAGAGACAACTTAATTAAGTGGGGTGGCTTATTAAATGAACATTTAGGAAGGTCTTTTGAAAATGATAAAAGGCTCATTGAGGTTTCTGATGTTAATATCAACATCCCAATTGACAATGATAATGATGGGATAACGGACCAGATCGGGGGAGTAGATCAATTTACTATTTCAACTAAAACGCAAATTACTATTCGTATCAAGCAAGATGATCTCGAGGAAATCTTTAGAAGGCACTACACTAATGGATCTTAAAAATAATAATTTTTTTCAATCAGGTTTTTCTTTAGCAGAAGCTTTGATGGCGGTGATTATTTCAACGCTTGTCATGTCAACAGCTTATTTTATTTACAACAATTTTCAAAAAACATTTGTCAGGCAAATTAACCACAACGTCATTAAACAAGAGGTTCGTTTTGCTATCCATACGTTGCAAAGAGATCTTAAAATGGCGGGATATAGACATTTAGATGCTACCAACAATATTCAAAGAGCGATCTATTTAGAAGATAGTGATGGTAATGAAATTTCAGATGATAGCGAAGCAGATACCGTGTACGCTTGTTTAGATACGTTAGATAATAGCAGTAACATCGTAAGAAAAATTATTCGCTATGAGCTTAGAAAAAAACTGGTCACAGATACAGACAAAACCATTCTTATGAAGCAAATTTACAATACAAATAATTGTGTTGACAATTCTGATTCTGGCACTCCCACTTGGCTACCAGTTGCTAAGCACTTTAAAAAATTTAAAATAATTAAGCATAGTAATAATATTTTAAATTTTGAAATACAAATGGAAGATCCAGCAGGTCAAATTATAGAAAAGTATAACGCAGCAGCTTTTATGAGGAATATTAGCTATGGGACAAATTAATGAATAAAAATCAAGAGCAAGGTTTTGTATTGGTATTTGTGATTGCCGTTGTGGCGGCCCTATCTCTTATGACGGCATCTATGAATTTTTATTATGATAGTGCTTTAAAATCAGTTACTAGAAATTCTGTATATCAGCAAATTAAATTAGCTTCTGAGACTGGTGTTCAGGCAGGAAAGAATTGGATATTATCTGAATTAAACAGAGATCAATTTTCACTTCTAGATATACAAAACAATTTTCATATTAATAACTCAGATAATTTGTGTTTAAATCGCCATGGCTATACCGATAGTACGAAAGATATTTTTTTTTCAAAAAGAATTTCTGGAAATCTTGGTACAGACGACTCAAAATTTGAAGATATAGAGTATGAAGTTTTTGTTCAACGACATGCAGACATAATTAAATCTATCTATTTTTCAGGTACGGGAAGTCAGGGAACTGATTTTAATAGATCATCTGCTTATGTAAGAAAATTTAAAGATTTTCCTAACACTCAATTCACAGTAGAGATGTGGCTTAAAAACATGCATGAAGATGATGATACTTATAATATGCACGCTTGGGAGTGGGGTCGCACTTGGGATGTGGTATTTAAAGTTTGGCGAAACAATATTGCTGATCCTCACAGCTTTTCTCCGAGAATAGGAAATCTTCAGCTTCCGATTGAGGGAGATGACAATCCTGGGGAATCGGTTAGAAAAGTGTGGACTCATATTGCTTGGGTTTGGGATGGTGGATCTAGTCCTGGAAATGTACGAATTTATCAAGATGGAGTTTTGACTGGAACTTGGAGCCGTACCGTTCCTGAATATAGTTCAGATTATGGAGATACCAACATTGCAGGACAGCTATCGACTTCAGAAAATTACCCTCTTGCCATAGGCGAGGGTACTAATGGTTTTTCTGGTGCCAATGAATTGTTATCAGCTCAAAATGAACTTGTTAATTTTCAAGGTGTGCCTTGGCTTGGAAATGTTGTTGAAGTGAGATTTTGGAATGTCAGTAGAACCCAAGCTAACATTGCTGATAATTTTAGAACTAGACTAACTGGTGCAGAACCAGGATTGGTTAGTTATTATAAATTCAATGAAGGAACCGGATCTACTGCGTTTGATTATAATACTTCCAGACCAGCAGATAGAAAAAATGATCTAACTATATTAGGGCTTACCAGTCAAGGAACCGAGTGGAGAGAAGACAAGGTTAAGTATGGAGTGATTGCAGATCACGATTCAACACCGATGATTACTGTTCCTCCAGGAGAAGATATTGCTTATTATAGAATTTTATCTTGTGGACGAGGTCCAGACGGCCAATTAGTTCCATTGGAAAGTATTGTTTCAGCACCTGTAGTTCAAGGAGGAGTGGGAGATGGCGAAATCTCAATCAATCCTTCTGAAGTAACCTTTACGTACCCTGGAGTTTCTCCTGTTCGTGCAGAATTTAGTTTTTATTCTAATGGATCTGAAAACTCTATATATGTAACTGGCGAAGATAGTTTGGATATCACTACCCTGTCTGGCTGGACTGAGACACAATCATTTACAAACAATACTAGTCCATTAATTCTTACTCCTCCATCTGGAGTTTTATCTGTAACAGATATTAATAATGCTCTGGCAAATGTTTTTTACAAAAATTGTTCTAAAGATCATGATTGTTCCGCTACTCCAGAAACTTACACGCCAGGATCCAGAAGAATTAAATTAAAATTAATTTATACAAATTCAGCGTTCAATCAGGAGCTTGGCATTACCAAGAGCATAACCTCTAGAAATAAAGTTATTTTGACCCCCACTTCTTGGGTTATGAAATAAAGTCTTAAAAGATTTATTTTTTAACTTTGATTATCCGTTTTATAATTTAGACCAAAAACTACCATTGATATCAGGAGATAATTTTTTCATTCGAAGTATCATTAATTTTGCTTTGTTAAATAATATAGAATCTTGAGCTAAGTATTTTTTTATTTCTTTATTTCGTGTAATTAAATAAGCAAAAACTTCTGCTTTATCCTCAAATTCATTGTTCATAGCGTACTTGCTGGCAAACCCCTTTTTGTCATTCAATATTTCTTTAAAGTTAGCTTTTAATTTTTTTTGGCTGTAGGGGAATTTATTGGTCTTAACCCACTCCTCATCCAAAACTGCTTTCGTCAATGTACTGTCAATAATATGATATAATTCGTGGTGAAAGACATGTTTAATAACATTCGCCTGACCAGAATTTATTTGTTTTTTTATTTTTTCTAAAGATAGAAAGAATACACCAGGAGATTGGTCATAATGAGAAGGGGCCATTCCTTCAGGCCCTTCTGACTTTGATGGCCCATATAAAATTTTATCACAAATCATTACAAATTTGAGACCTGATTTATTTAAAAAAGAAGATGGGTATATGTTAATTTCAGAACTAATCATGTCTACAACAAAACTATGATCGAGCTGATTAGTGGTACATCCTATATCTTTATGAAAGTAATTGGAGGTAGATTTTAAAAAAACAATTCCCCTATGTTTTTCCACAACTAAAGAAGGAACTTCATACAAGCCAACGTCTAAAAGCTTGTTAGCAGAATTGTAAGTTGCAAATCGATTGTATCCTGGGTTAATTTTAAGAGACTGAAAACGTACTTTGCATTTTTTTTTATTATTCTTTTGGCAAATTTGAATAGCCTTTTGATCTACAGTAGATTGATCTTTTTTGTCGAATGCTGCAAAAAAAGAACCCTGAAGAGATTCAACTACTGCCCCTCGATAATTAGGATTTTTTTTTTGTAACTTTTTTAACTCACTAATATATTCTTCAATAAATTTATACCTATTCTCATAGAACTCTTTGTTATTTGCGTAGGTAGTGGTCGTAAAAAAAAAAATAAAAAAAACAATTAGATTATTTCTCATTTGTCAAAACTGATAAGCTAAAATAGCTTTTAATATCTCTAAAGCTTTCAGGATAACAACTCATATTAACCTCTATTTTATTTTTATTTTCATGCACTAGAATGAGCTGGTCTAAATTAGAGTTATTTATTTCTTTCATAGAAGTTTCTACATTTTCTGTTACAGATTTTTTTTGTAGATCAAAATTTAAAAGATAAGTTTCCCACTCTTTAATCATTGCCCTACAATCACGAACAGTTCCTATTCTTTTATTAGAAAAAGCTATGATGGCATAAACTTTTTTAGATTGATTTAAATAATAATAATATTGATTAAAATGAACAGATTTTCTCTTGGGCTTGACTTTTTTGCAAAAACTTTTTTGGTGAAGTGGTGTACAATCCGAGACAATCCATGCATATTTTTTATCAATTTTTTGTCCAAGATCTTGGTAAAATAAACTATTAAGTGGATTTTTAGGTAAGCTAATTGTGGTAGTAACTAATTTTTTAGGTTCTTTTTTTTCTTTTACTGCTTCTATTTTCTCTTTGCTTGGCTTTTCTATTTTTTGAATAGGAAGTTCTGTTCCAGGTTCTCCCGCATATGCAAATGTACTAATTAATAGACATATTAAAAGTTTTAAAAAATTTTTTGTTGCCATATATGCTATTGTATATCAAATATACGACTAGACCAAAATTGAAACATGAACGAAGCAATTGAAAAAAACATTAAAGAAATTATGTCCTTGCCTGGTCTGGAGAAGGTAAAGGATGAAGTAAAGGCATTGGTTGCCTATTTAGAGCATGGAGTTAAAAGAAAAGAAGCTGGATTAAATCAAGCTCCAGATATATCCAATCATTTAATTTTTACAGGCAATCCTGGCACAGGAAAAACAACAGTAGCAAGAATTTTAGCTAAAATATTTAGAGAACTTGGTGTCATAACTGGAGGCAAATTAGTTGAAATTACCAGAAGTGATTTGGTAGTCGCTCAAAAAGGAGAGACAGCAGCAAAGGCTGCTGAAAAATTTAATAGCGCTATTGATAATGTTTTATTTATTGATGAGGCTTACACTTTAGTTAGAGCTGACGATCCCAATGATAATGGCCAAGAGGCTATTGATGAGCTTTTGAAATATATGGAAGATTATCGGGACAGGTTAGTTGTGATTGTGGCTGGCTATGAAAAAGAAATGCATACTTTTATTGATGCTAATGCAGGTCTTTCATCCAGATTCAAAAAAAACCTTCTTTTTGAAGACTATAATGACAAAGAGCTTTATCAAATTTTTTACAAATTTTGTAAAGACAATCAATATTTAGTTCAAAACGATGCTAATGCCGTGCTTCGCACATGCTGTTCAAAAGTTATTTCTATTTGCGGTGATAAATATTCCAACGGAAGAGATATAAGACGTTTTTTTGAATCTTGTCTTGAGCAACAAGCATTAAGGCTATCGAAAAAAGAAGATAAAAGCAAAATGGATTTAATGATGCTCAAAACAATAGATCTTGAAAATGCAATTAAAATTTTTAGTTAATTAATAATATAATTTTAAATATTTTGTAAACTTTTAAGAATTTTAAAGATGGAATTTTTTTTAGTAATCAGCATCAGTTGATATCATATAATTCGTTGCAACTTCCCATGCGATACCACCATTAGTAAGTCCACACAAACCTGAACCAGCCGAAGATGTTAAAAATGGACCATTCGCAAAACCACTTGCTCCGTTATTATCCCAAATTTGAGATGACGTATATCCAGCACCCGTTAAATTTGTTAACCCTCGATTATAGGAAATTCCAATGATGGATGAATCTAAATCAGATCTTGCTGTGAATTCTGAAGAGTCTCCGGTTTCTGTGTATCCCTCAGTACCGTAAGTAGTCCCATCTCTATAGTGTGCGTAAACTTGAAAATTAGAACTTTGGATTGGACAATTCCATCCTTTTCTAAAACCATTTCCACTAGGCGTAGATCTATTGCACATAATTTGAAGCATACCTTTCTTGTGCTGACCTCTGTATTCTGAATCGACAGTAATCATTTTTTTGCTTGGAAACCATGGATTTGCGAAATCTTTAAAGTGTTCTTTAACTGAAAAATTAAACTGGGCACATGTAGAATTCGCAGTTATTAGATTGCCGGTTGCGGTCCCATCAGGATTAATTTCCTTAATTGCAGAAGTTAAATCATTAGATACAACAGTATACTCAAAATCAATGGCTCTTAGGATTGATTGAGTATTTTGCTCAAATACTTTTAGTTTAGCGTTTTCAACATACCGGTCATAACCAACAATCCCAACTGCTGCCAAAACTCCGATGATGGCAACTACTACCAATAACTCTACTAGAGAAAATCCTTTTTCTTCTTTATTCACTTTAAATTTTTTTTATATTTAGATCGACTAATAACTTGAGTCTGCCGACACTGCAATTGCCGACTGATTCCAACCACTCATACCGCAACGAGCTTGCCCGGCGGCCTCAGTTAACCACGCAAAAGCTGGATTGGACCTTTCCGATAGTGGAGGACTGATGTCTCCCTTATTAAACCATTGTGATGCTATATTGCCCGTTGGTACATACGTTGCCTGGCCCCCTGCTATACTATTAGTGTCTGTTCTGTTTGCATCCTTTACTAAGCCATCCTGGTAATAGGCAATAATATGAAACATAGAATCTGGAATTGGACAGTTCCAACCTTTAGTAAAGCCTGAAGATCGATGGCAAACAAGTTGTATCATTCCTTTTTTATGAGAAGACTGCGCTTGAGTGTCTATGGTAAGCGTTTTGGTTGTCTCTACTCCCCATGGATTTTTAAATTCTTCAAAGTGCTTTTTAACTGAATATAAAAAATTTTCGCAAGTAGTAGTATTGTTAATGCTTCTTTGTGCTCCTGCACTGGTTGTGGTCGCACCTGTATCATCAATCATATTAGCATCTTTATCAACTTCTTTGATAGCAGAGGTCAGATCGTTTGAGACAACAATAAATTCAAAATCAATTGCCCTAGTTATAGTGACCACGTTTTGATCGAACACTTTTCTTTTAGAGTTTTCTACATACCGGTCATAACCAACAATCCCAACTGCTGCCAAAACTCCGATGATGGCAACTACGACTAACAATTCCACTAAAGAAAAGCCTTTCGAATTACAGGTACAATATTTTTGATTCAAAATTTATTAAAAATTTATTTTTAGGCTAATTGGAGAAATAAATATTTTTTTTCCTTTTGGTAATTTCCATCTGGGAGATCTACCCGCCTGTTGTTCTAAAGTTTCAATATGGTCATCAAAGTGATTGAGCGGAATATTGTAAGGAGATTTTTCTGCTAAACCAGATGCGGTAATTACTGCAGGATTGTGATAGTCGCTTTGTAGAGATTTTATTAATTGATTTTTGTTGTTGTAAAGATTGGTATGACCATAGCAATTGCATACATAAGTTCTATTGAATTTACTCTCCACTTCTATGTAAGTAACTGTTCCACGAATACCAATAGTTCCTTGCGTAGTTTTGATTTTTAATTCTTTAGGTTGCTTGGAAAAAGCAGCATGAATAGAGCCTTGTATAACTCCCACAATTTTATTGGAAACAAATTTTACTTTACTAAAAGGTCTAATTAAAAAAACATCATCCTTTACTTTAACCACCGTTTGTTGATCTTGCGTTTCAAGAATTGAGCTTTCTAAATTATCCAGGTATCCTTTTTTACTTTTATTATTTACTTTCACTGCACCAAGTAAAACTTTAGATCTTTCATCTGCTAGCACTAGTTTTGGGTTTAACCCCATGGCTAACAAAACAGTAGTAACGGATTTGCAAAAAAGTCTTCTATTCATGTAAAAGAGAATATCTATATTTTGATACCCAGACAAGTAATATCATCTCTTAAATAGTTTGATTTTAGAGCTTGAATAACCAAAGTGATAATTTTTTTTGGATTAGTTTCTTTTGATTCTGTAATAATCTTTTCAAAACCACTCACACCTAGCTCTAAACCGTTATTTAGATATCCCTCTGTAACTCCGTCTGTATAAATCAAAATATTCTTACCCTTAAAATTTTGCTTAGTAGTTTCAAAGAAATTTTCATCATCTATTGGCATAACACCCAAGGGAGGAAAGCTTGATTCTATATACTTGAATTGCCCCGACTGATCGGCCACCATAATAGGTTCATGACCATGATTAACAAACTCCATATCACCAGTTTCTAAATTAACCTTGCCTATGACTGCGGTAATAAACATACCTTGATAAGAGGATTCAGATACTTGGTTATTCATTCGAAGTGAGATGTTGGAGATAGAATTATTAGTTTTTGCGAGAGACTTAAATACAGCTGAGGCACTAGCCATTAAAATTCCTGCCTTAATACCCTTCCCCGATACATCAGCCAGTGTAAAATAAAACTCGTGCTGATTAATTTTTATAATGTCAAAATAATCTCCGGAAACATCTCTAGCTGGAATATTAGCGCCATAAATTCTATCTTCTGACTTGTCTAATATTGGAAATAGTTTTTTTTGTACCTCTCCTGCGATTTCCCTTTCTTGCTTTAGGAGCATTTGTTTTTTTTCAAACTCTTGCGACATGGCATTTTCTCTGAGGTATCTCAAATACAAACCTGCCATAAAAAGAATAGTTATTGCGAAAATCGGATAAGAAATATCAATTAAAATATTTTTTTGATACAAGCTAGTTCCAAGCGTAAGCACTATCAAAGCTATCGCCAAATAAAAAATAATACTCCATTTAGGCTTCGCATTGTCTGCAAAGAAAAAAGAAAAAATCATACCTAACATTAAGATGGTAAACTCTATCAAGAAAGAGGTGGTATTCCTCTGTAACACATCTTGATTAATTATATTTTCGATTATATTTGCATGCACCTCTACTCCTGGAATCACAGCTCCTGTGGGAGTTTTTACAAAATCAAAAAGGCCCTGAGCAGAAGATCCCACTAAAACAATTTTATTTTTAAATATTTCAGGATTAATTTTTTTCTCCAAAATATCTATGACCGATATATATTGATTTTTTAAAGGCGTTTTGTACTTAACCCAAAACATTGCATTGGGATTAGTTTGGATTGCAAAAGGTCTTAGCTTAATTGTCTCAATTCCAAGCTCATCTGATTGAATTAAAATGTTACTTTGTTTTTGTGCTACTCTTAAAGCTTCCATGGAGATTGCTGGAAAAATTTTATTTTGAATATTTAGTAATAAAGGAACTTTTCTTAAAATACCATCTGTACCGCTAATAACAGATATACTACCTATGCCCTTGGCATGTTTATTGATCTTTTCCAAAGAAGTTAAGTGATGTGGAAATGAAAAAATAGATTGTTTAGGATCTTTTCCTCTAACAATATATTTTGCCTTAGGTTCTTGCATAGCATTATTGGTTGGTTTCTGAACCAAACCTACAATGGGCAATACAATATTTCCTGATTTAACTTGTTGTAAAAAATACTCATCATTATTTGGAAGTTTTGATATTTCCTTACCTAATTCACTGCTCTTTTTTAAATTAAATGCTTTTAAAATTTCTTGAGGGTTTTGCTTGTCATGCTCGCTAAAAAAAATATCAAATGCTACTACAGAGGCACCATTTCTATTTAGCTCTTTAGTCAGGTCAGCAAAAACTTTCCTATTCCAAGGGAATTGTCCAATCGCACCAATACTTTTTTCATCTACATCTACGATGACCACAGGGGTATCAGTTAGATGGTGTTTAAAAATTTTTTGATAAGAATCTAGACTTAAATGAGTAATAGATTCAATATAAATAGGATTAGATATTCTTAATAGAGTTAATAAAAAAAATAAAACACCAAAAGCTAATAAGGATTTGTTGGAAAAAAAAGATTTTAACTGCTTAATCATAGAGCAAATATAATAGTATTTTATATACTACTATTTTATAGACGCTGTCACTTCTATCAAGAGAGAATTTTTAATTGGTATAAGCTGCGTCTGTATCAATGGCATCACTTCCTTGATGCCAATCACCATGTGTAGACTGAACCCAACCACAATCTGCTTTTGCATCATCTACGCTGCTTGCAAAATAGGCGCCACCTATACTTTTGTGGGCCTGCTTAGGCGTAATATCAGTAGTTGACTTAGGATCATAATAAACAATTACTCGAAATCTTGCCTTTAGCATCGGGCATCCTGCGCCAGATCCATATCCTCCAGTAGCTTTATAACAAAAAAAACTAATCATGCCTGGCATGTGTGTGTTCCAAGAAGCATTATCGACTGATATGCTCACCTTGTCTGTTCTGTAAGGATTTTTAAAACTCTCACTGTCTTTTAAAAAATACTTTTTCATAGAGAATAAAAAATCTTTACAAGTTGTGTCTCCAGTTATTTTTCCAGCCTGTAGAGTCCCACCTTTATATTCTGGAACTGCGCTACCCAAACCGTTGGTAACGATAATAAACTCCGTTTCCATAAATCGTAATATATTTTCATAATTTTGGTCCAAAACTTTTCTTTTAGTATTGTCAACATATCGGTCATATCCAACAACTCCAACTGCTGCTAAGACACCAATGATAGCAACTACTACCAATAACTCTACTAGAGAAAATCCTTTATTTTTTTTACAATTCATTTTTTTTTATTTATTTGATATTTTTAATTTCAGCAATATTTTTTACAATTATTTCCGTTTCTTTTTTTACTTTTTTTAGAACTGATTCCCAATCACCATCTGAATTTTGTCGAAATAGTCTCATGTTTTCATACCAAATACTTTCTTCTGTATTTAAAAACCATCTCCAGTCGGGCACTTTTGGTAACAAGACCCATGTTTGGACACCCAAAGAACCTGCTAAATGAGCGACTGCAGTATCTGTAGTAATGACCAAGTCTAAGTATTTTATAATAGAAACTGTATCTAAAAATTTATGAGATCCTTGATCCATTAAAGGATCATAATCAATAATATGTTCTGAAAAATCATGGCTTTCTATTTGTTTTCTGGCAGAACCTTTTTGCAAAGATATAAAGGAAGTGTTTGGAATAGAAATAATATCTTTAAACAATGATAGATCAATACTGTTTAAATGATCTCTAGGATTGCTAGGATTACCTTGCCAACATAAACCGATTTTAATTTTTTGATCAATACCTAGTAAGACTTCCCATTCTTGTAGCTTATTATCATTAATCTTAATGTCTATTGGAACAGGACACCCTTCGAGAAATTCGGGTGTTAAAATTCCCGGCAAATCCACCAAGGGTATCCAACAAAAAAAATTTTCATAATCTTGCTCTGAAGAAATTATTTCATCAATTTCAGAAACATTCTCAAATAAGTGATGAATTTCGCTTGGACAACTAAATATTATTTCACAATTTAGCTGCTTTAAAATAGGAATATATCTAGCAAACTGAATAGTATTTCCGTAACCTGTTTCAGCGCAAACTAAGATCCTCTTGCCATCAATAGGTTCACCTTTCCAAATAGTTTTTTTCTTGCTGATTATTTTTTTTAATAACGGGTCATTAAAAATTCTTAAATGATAAGCACCAAATCCTTCTCTAAAATTTTGATTTAGCAAGTCAAGAGAACCTAGGTTACTGTGCGCTCGATTAAACGTTGGATCCAAAGTAATGGTTTTTTGGTAAATTTTTTTAGCTTCTTCAAATTGACCAGCATGGTACAGCGTATTACCAAAGTTATAATGAGCCACAACTGAATCGGGATCAATTTTAACTGCTTTTTCGTGACAGAGCACAGCATCCTCATATTTTTTTTGAAGATAAAATAAATTACCTAAATTGCTCAAAATAAAGTGATTGTTGGGATTGTTAATTATGGCATTTTGATAAACCTTAATCGCCTCATCAAAGTTTTTATTTTTTTTATGCAATAAAGCTAAATTTAGATACGCAAACACTTCTTGAGGATTAATATTAATAGCATCCTCAAAGCACATAATAGCCTCTTCTAGATTATCTCTTTCTTGTTGAGCTAGTCCTAGTGTGATGTAGGCTTGAGTATAAAGTGGCTCTTTTTCAATAACCATTTTTAAATATGCTTCTGCTAAGGCATGGTATTCAAGATAGTAAATATTTTCTCCCAATTTATATAGAGCATCTATATTTTGCTCATCTTGCTCACATGAACTTAAATAATACCAAACAGACTTTTTATAATTTTGTTGATTAGAATAAATATCACCAATTAACTCAAACACTTTTGGGTTGCCAGGCTCTTTATTAAGTAAAACCATAGCTCTGCTTTCGGCATAACTAAATTTCTTATCTTGAAGTAGGCTGTAGGTTTCTTTTATTTCTGTGTTAATTAAATTCATAAATTATGACGAATCTTTTACATATACATTAAAACATCATGAAAGTAATTTATAGAAAGTATCTCCAAACAACGGGTACATAATGCTCGAAAAAACAATAAAACATCCGTAGGGGACTGGAAATTTACTATTCTTGGTAATCAAAACAATTGGTATCGCAACTATTAAAGCTGATATTGAAGAGACCAGCAGAATAAACAAAATAGATTTTATTCCAAGCCAAGATCCTAAAAATAATAATAGTTTAGCATCACCAAGACCCATTCCCTCAATATTTCTATATTTTAGGTAAAACCACCTGATCAAATAAAGAATAGAAAAACCAACCGCTGAACCTACCAACGATTCTATAATGCCAATCTCAAAAGGATTCTGTTTGAAAAAGGATATTGCTATGCCAAGGGCTGTAAGAGGCAAAGTTATAACGTCTAAAATAAGATATTCATTAAAGTCTGTAAAAAAAATTATTAAAAGAGCGGAGTAAAATAAAATAATAATTCCTGTAAAAAAACTTAAGCCATTCAGGGAATATGCATACACAAACAATAGACCGGTGATAAGCTCAACAAGAGGATATTGAAAACTAATTTTTTTTTTACAGTTAGAGCATTTACCCAGTAGGGCCAGATATCCTAACAAAGGAATATTGTGGTACCATTTAATAGGCTGCTTACATTTTCGACAAAAAGATCTTTTTAGAAAAATATCCTGATCTTCAGGTAGGCGGTAAATACAAACATTATAAAAACTTCCGACAATAATGCCAAATAAGAAAAGGTAGAGGTAGGCTACCACTGGGGCTGCTATCTTTTAAATTTTATTGTATCGTCATCGCTATCATCACGATTGACTTTGGGTTTGATAGATTCTTCGTTTGAAGATGTTTCGGATGGAGTTATGTCAATATTATCACTTGCAACTTCTTGATTCACCGGTTCTGCTGCAGGAGCCACACCAGCACCAGCATCCTTTCCACTTTGGCTTTCGACTTTAAAAATTTTATCCAAGTGGGCAAGTTTAATGACTTTCATTACTTCATTACTAACGTTGATTAGTGTGAATTCTTTACTTGTTTTTTTAGAAATTTGCATACCCTCTACTAAAGCGGCTATTCCAGAGGAGTCTATGTAGCTAACTTTTTCCAAATCAACAGATAAGCTTTTGCAACTTTCGAAAGATTCTTTGATCTTTTCCCTTACCGCCGGGGATTGATCTAAATCAATTTCTTCCGACAAAAGGATGATACAATTATCCCCATTAACTTTTTGTTCGATAGACATAAGCTAGAGTATATACTATTTAATTATAAAAAAACAATAACACCATGATTATAGACTGCATCTGTGGATTAAAGAAATTTGAAGTGGAAGATAACCAAATTTCTAACAATGGTAGACAGGTTAAATGTGGCGTGTGTTCAAAGGAATGGTTTTACAAGCCAGAAAGTATTGCAGAAGAAAGTCCTACTGAAAATTTTGACAATGAAGAGACTCTCGATGAGAACTTTGATGATACAGAAGAACTTCCTGTGTCTGAATCATCATCAGATGATTTAGAAATAAATAAAGAGCTTGATTATTCTAACGAGATTACGCAACCAGGAGCGGGTGCCTCAGACCATCTTAATAATAAAAAGAAAAAAAACCAATCTACCAGAAAAAGGTTTTTGATTTACATCCTGATAATACTAATTTTTGTCCTATCGTTAGTAGTGCTCCCTTATAAAGGAGCTATCTTGTCGATTTTCCCAGAACTCACTTGGTATTTTGAAGGTTTTGCCAGAATTAACGATTTGTTATTTAAATAATTTATTTACCAGTAGAAGTATTGCTTAATTACCTTTGAGTTTAGCTTCTTTTTCTTTTTTTTTTATTTCAGCTTTTTCCATTTGCTCGTAGAATTTCTTTTTTTTCTCTAATAACTCTGTTTTATTTTTTAAGACAACTACATTGAGTACGATAATAGTTTTTATATTAGGTGACGAGGGCGTCTGCCTAATTATTGTTTCTTGTTCAAAGTTAATTTTAAAATTAGTTTTAGATAGTTCCTTTTTAAAATTGACGTAATCTGAAAAAGTCGCAATTGCTTCAAAATTTATAGAAAATATAGTGTACTCAGCAGCAGAGATTTGCTTTCCTTCATTGATAGAATTAATAACAACTTTGTTTTTATTAGCTATTCCAGTAATTGAATTTTTAAATTTTTGCAGCTCTTCAGGTGACATTATATTTTTTAATTCTTTTAAATAAAGATATTCAGCTTCTTTTGCTTTTTTTCCAATTTTCCCGAGCTGAAGCAAAATAGATTGGGACTTGTCTTGAGCTTGTTTGCCTTGCGAAATTAATTTTTGCTGAGAACTGATAGTGGTAGCTGTGTACAGCTTAACAATAATAATAAGCAAAATACTTACCACAAGTACCGCTACTCCAATTACAATTTTATTAGAATTATCACTTGTAGTTTCGTCTTGAGTTTGATTGCCACTTTCTTTATTTTTAGTACCAAACATTTAGTTATAGAGTGTCCAACCTAATTCTTTTTACTAGGTTGTTAGTTAGGTTATTAATATTTTTTAAAGTAAATTTTTTTATTAAACTTCTTTGCTCCTCAGTAAAGCTGGGCAGGTCCGATGCTTGTATATTGGATTTGTAAATCTTGTTAACAGCTGCCAGTAATTCATTGGTATCAACCGCTTTTTTTTTTTGCATAATTTGGCGCTTTTGTTAGTATTTAAAAAGTGATTCGTAATATATATGGTTGATCAAACTAATTCTATTAAAGAAATTTTAAAAAACACGAAAGATTTGCTATCTCAAGATCAGGAGCTAGCAAAAGAAGAAAAGAATTTTAACGATAAGGTTGCAAAAGCCCTAGAGGGCAATATTTTAGTTTTAAACAAAATCTATGAAAACAAGTCTGTAGACGAAATAGACAAAAGATCAAAGAAAGTAATAGAAATTGTAAACCATCAAATTCAAGACGTGTTAACTCTTGATAAAGAGGTTCTTTCAACCCAAGAGCCACTTCTATTAAATCGTGAGGTAGAAGAAGCAGATCAGGATCTATCTGAAAATAGAACGGAAGAAGAAACGGGAAGCCCTTCTCAGGTTGCAACTGACAACGGCCCCTTTGAAAGCACAGATTCAGAAAGTTCAAACGGACTGTTGGTAAGTAGAATTAAAAAATTAGAAGACCAGCAAGACCGTATGCTTGGGGAACTTAATAAGCTAGTCGATGAATTGAAATCTTTAAATCCATCAGAAGAGATTTCATTAAAATTTGATATTTTTTCCAATCAATTTTCTAACGAAATGGATGAAAAAATTGAGTCTGTCAAAGCAGATATTGCCTCTATAGACCAAAGCAAGGACCATCTGGCAAAAGATTTGGGTGATCAAAAAAATGCAATGGAGTTGGGTTTTTCTAACTTAGAAAAATCAAATGAGGAATTTAAAGATCAATTAAACAATCTAGATTTTAAAATTGACGATTTTACCAACTCTTTAGAAAATAAGATTAGCGGACAAATGGAAGCTCAAGACACAAGATTAGAATCTGCACAAACAGAGCAAAATCAAAAAATTGAAAGTCAAGAAACCTCTGTGCAAGAACAAATAAACGACAATTTTTCTAATCTTAAAAGTTTAATAGAAGAAGATAAGTTATTAAGAAAAAAAGAAGAAGAGGAGAATAAGAAAAACAGTCCAGAGCATCAAGCAAATTTAAGACTCAATTCTATTTACAAGCTTTTGGAGATGCAAGTCACTCAATCCTTAATCAATAATAATACTAATTCTCAAAATACAAATCCAACTCATTCTACATCTGAAAACGTTTCCCATGAGCAAAAATCATCAATCAATTCCAATTCAAACGACAATACCTATTTAAAAGCAATAGCTGATCTCAGCCAAAAACTAGATCCGTTAATTAATTTAAACAAAACCCTTTTAGAGCTGAACAAATCAATTCAAAATATAAAAGATGCAAGTAATGATAATAATCCCAACGTATTTGACAATGAAAAATTAAATGAGATTTTACAAAAAATAAACAACCTTCCTACCCAGGAAAATAAACTTGAGGAACTAGCCCAGTTATTAAAAAAAATGAAAGAAGGCAAGGAAAGTGGTGATTCTAACAGTTTGGAAAATGAAAAATTAATTAAACATTTCAAGTCCTATGAATTTAAAAGTTTGGAAAAATTAGGTGTAGATTTAAAAGAAATAAAACAATTTGACGATTTGCATTTAGCAAAAAAATTTATTGAGAAGTTAATTCTGTCAGAAACGCAAGGTTGGATTGTCAATAACCAAACTGAAATAGAAGAAATATCTAAGAAACTTCTATATAAGTAGACTCCAATGAATAAAAATAAAAACGGATTCTCCCTTGTGGAGCTCTTAGTTGTGGTTGCAATTATAGGTGTTTTGGCTGGCGTAGGAATTC